>Ga0163161_10003302_pt1 | contig 11329 bp, 17 predicted proteins | sample S45metaG_FD_129847 | JGI IMG/M metagenome (GOLD analysis project Ga0163161, IMG submission 129847) | Switchgrass rhizosphere microbial communities from Kellogg Biological Station, Michigan, USA - S4-5 metaG | ecosystem: Host-associated > Plants > Roots > Rhizosphere > Soil | place: USA... | reverse complement strand
GGAGGTCATAAGTCGCCCACAGAGCTCGACCGGGCCATTGCCACGTTAGTAGAGAAAGGGATGATCCGCTTTCAAACCGAGGACACCTCGGGCCGCCGCGCTGTCCGGTACTGGTCGTTATGAGGGGGCTTAATCCGCTTAATCAGCATACTCCGCAGATTAAGCTCGTTCCTGAAAGTAGCTTTCTTTTCAAGTTGTTACAGGTAAGGCTGGGGCTTAATCCGCTTTTTCCGCTTAATCCGCAAACAGCCCCTGTTTCCGCTGTAAGCTACTTAACGTTTCATTCTTGTGGTGAGCGGGTTTTTTATACGCGCGTGCACAAGCCCTCTTTCGCCTTTTGTTCTCTCTATGTATCTAGGAAGATTATCAACTCAAGACCCACCCTACCGAGCACCTGTAACGCAACCAACATATGTAAAGGGACCCGGGTGCGGATTAAGCGGATTATGCGGAATAAGTACTCCTGTAAAGGGTTGCCCCTGCGGATTAAGCGGATTATGCGGATTATCTCTGTAACGAAAGGAACACAATGACCAAAGAAGAACTAACCTACCGGGGACTGCGCGAGTGCCTCATCTCCCCTAACGAAGCCGACCAAAACTTCGAACCCGCCAACGTCGTCGATGGCCTATTCGCCATCTCCCGCGCCATGTGGGGCATCGCGAAAGCCATCGATGAACTGTCCGAAGCCGTAAAAAACCGGGAGGTCACCCTACCGTAAAAATGCGGACTTGCGCATCCCACTGATTCTGGTAGACAATCCTTGAAAGCAGTACCATAGCAACCCACGTTCCGGTCCCGTTGCCGCTCGGCTAAAACCGGCTCCCCACCCTCCTCCTCTATCCATGCACGCCCAGACGCTGCGCATTCTGCACCAGACGCCTGTCTACGACCACGCCGGCTCTCTCCTCTGTCGCGCACCCCGCGATCGCGTGGAAAGCCTTCTAGCCACCAAGAACGTGGATCCCTGTATTAAGGGCGATTGCCTTCGGTCACTTCGCTACCGCGGACCCGACCCGGCGCTCAGTTTGGAGGGCTCTCACCACAAGCGCGGTATCGGCGCCCCCCACAAGAACGAAAGCTACTTCAATCCCAAGGGCTGCTGGCACCTCGACCGCATCCCGGAAAAGTACCGCGATTATTTCGTTCAAGTACTCAGTGATCGCATGTATGCCGTTGAAAAGACGTAGCATGGCGGAGGGAACTAAAAAAGCACAGCAGCAAATGTTCCTCGAAGCCTATGTCGTGTGTGGCACGATTATGGGCGCCTCGCGTGCCATCGATATGCGGGACACCAATCACTACGATTGGATGAAAGACCCGGATTACGCCGCGGCTTTCGCAGATGCCGAGAAACGTGCGATCGCCCACCTCGAGGCCGAGCTCTTCAACCGCGTCTACCAGGGCACTGACGAACCGGTTATCTACCAGGGCGAGCTCTGCTACCAGAAAGACAAGGCCGGCCGTAAGACCGATAAGCCTCTAACCATCAAGCGTAAAAGCGACACGTTGCTTATATTCGCGCTAAAGGGAAAGAAACCAGAGGTTTACCGGGATACCCTGAACAGCAACGTTAACGTCACAGCTAACGTGCAAACTAACGTTCGCATCGACCTGGACAAGATACCGGAGCAGGACCTGAACTATGTCATCGCTACTCTCGAGGCTGCCCGAATTCAAGAGCCCGGAGGAACTACTGGAAGCAGCCTACCAGGCCCGAGCGAGACGCCAGAGAAAGAAACTTGAGTACTTTTTTCCGTCCGAGGGCCCATATCGAAGAGAACTCTATCCGAAGCACATGCAGTTCTTCGCGGCCGGCGGAACGCACGAGCCGATCCCGGGCTGCTGCCCTCCTGAGTGCGATGGCACAGCCCACAAAGAACGTCTGTTCCTTGCCGGCAACAGAACGGGAAAAACTGAAGCCGGCGCTTATGAAACGACGCTGCACCTCACGGGCAAGTATCCAGCGTGGTGGACCGGCAAGCGGTTTGATAAGCACATTAAAGCCTGGGCTTGTTCGGACACGTCGAAAACGCTGAAGGGGGTCCTTCAGGAGAAGTTCCTGGGGTCGCCCAGTAAGCGTGGAACCGGCATGATTCCCGCCGACGATATTGTCTATACAACTAACAAGGCCGGCGTTGCAGAAGCGGTGGACACGATTTACGTGCGGCATGTTTCCGGTGATGTCTCGAGTGTTCAGCTAAAAAGCTACGAGGAAGGTGCGGCCAGCTACTACGGAAGTTCGATCGAGGTTGGCTGGGCAGATGAGGAACCGCCACTTTCCATCTGGACAGAAATGCTTGTGCGTACTATGGACACTAACGGGATTTGCATGTTGACCTTTACTCCATTACAGGGACTAAGCGAAGTGGTGCTCAGCTTTCTGCCGGATGGCGCACAGCCCAAGGTGACAACGGAGTGACAGCGCTGTCAGCGTATGCCATAGCGATATGGCGTTGGTGGCCGGAGATTCTGTTGTGGCCGATGCGTAAGCGCGGTCCAGTAGATCTCAGTGACTGTTATGCTACGGGCGCAAAGCAAAAGAAGCCGAAATAGTCGAGAGCACCAGAGCACGGGAGCGAGCCACAAGCACCGAGAGCACTGATGTAGCCGAGCGAGCCGTGAAAGTAGAGAGCACCGATCAGTAAGAGCGAGCCATGGCCTTGGAGAGCACCGGATAAGGAGAGCGAGCCGGGCTACACGAGAGCACCGAGGCTGCAAAGCGAGCCAAGTCAGGAGAGCGCACCGGAATAGTTGAGCGCCGCGCTAAAGCGAAGAGCCGTCACGCAGGATAGTATCGTACCCAGTGAGCGAACCGCCGTCTCGGAGAGTACCGTGCATGCGGAGTGAGCCGACCTTAAGGAGAGCACCGGATTGTCCGAGCGAGCCATAATCGCGGAGAGAACCAAAGAGCGGAAGCGAGCCGTGTCTGCAGAGAGCGCCGGAGCAAGGAAGCGAGCCGCACTCACTGAGAGCACCGAACGTAGAGAGCGAGCCGCTGGAACTGAGGGCATCGACAGCACAGAGCGAGCCGTACCTGCGGAGAGCACCGCGCTAACTGAGCGAGCCATAGCCCCGGAGAGCACCGAAAACCGCGAGCGATTCGTTCTGAAGTAGGCTTATCTCGTGAGTGCCAACATCGAAGCTGTTCAGAAGTTATCGCGGGACCTTCGCGCAGCCGCGAAATTGATGGGCGTACGCGAAGCCAGATACTTCGTGGACACGTATTATGACCTGCAGGATTATAGAATTGCCGCGTCAAATCAACAGCGCAAACTGCTCGAGGGCGAGGAGCCATCCGAATTCATTACCTGGCTCAATGGCCAACTAGTGGTGCTCGAGAATCAGATCAAAGGCGTGCTCGACAAGTGGTCGGCAGCGCAGCCGATGGGAGAGTGGAGCCGTGCGGTAGTCGGAATTGGCCCGGTTATCTCAAGTGGACTGATTGCCAACATCGACATCACTAAAGCGCCGACCGTAGGACACATCTGGCGGTTCGCCGGCTTGGATCCCACTACGAAATGGGAGAAGGGCAAGAAGCGACCCTGGAACGCGTCCCTTAAGCGGTTGTGCTGGCTGATGGGTGAGAGTTTCGTCAAGGTAAGCGGCAACCCCAATGACATCTACGGCAAGCTGTACCTTGAGCGCAAGGCGTACGAGCAGAAGCGCAACGACAGCGGAGAGTTGGCCTCGCAAGCAGCGGAACGCCTGACACAGGCGAGAGCGAAGAAGTTGGATGCCGGTCTGATCAAACTGTTTGAATCCGGCAAACTGCCTGCAATGGCGTTGCACGAGCGGGCGAAGCGTTGGAGTGTGAAGCTGTTCTTAGCTCACTATCACGATGCAGCTTACCGGCTGCATTACGGGACGGCGCCGCCGTTGCCGTATGCGATTGCCCATCTAGGTCACGCGCATGTAATCAAGGGGCATTGGTAGCACAAGTGACAGCCGAAGAGCGGGAAGCACAGAGACGGAGTTTTGCGTATGGGAACACGCATATCGGCAACCCGCGAATCACCCGTGAGTTAGTCGATGGCCAGGCAGACTCTATGGACAGGAAGAAAAAGCAACTCCGGGTGACGGTATCGCGAGTGGTGGTTAAGCCTGACTATACGGACGTACACCTGACCTACGGGCGTAGTCTCGGGCTGGGCACGGTGCGGCTACACACGGAAGATTTCGCCGATTTTATCGAAGGGCTGCGTCTAGGATTCAAAGATATTGTAGTTACGCAAGCGAAGTCACTAACCGAAAAGGAGTAACCCAAGTCATGGTTGCAAAGAAGACAGTTATCGTTGCCAGGCCCTTCAAAGACAGGGAAGGCAAAGACCACCGCATTGGCGAACGAATCGAAGTGGATCCCGATTACGGGCAGGAGCTCGAGCGCGAAGGGAACGTACACCCGGAGCAGCCGATCGCCGGCCAGCCACCCAAGGCTGAACCCAAGTAACAGCCCTGAAGCAAAGGAGGGGGATAATGGATTTAATTCAACTGCTTATCGTGTTAATTATCGTTGGGGTTGTTTTATATTTCGTTAATAATTATCTCCCTCTCGATGCTCCGATCCGGATGCTGATCAACGTGGTGGTGGTGATCATTCTGCTGCTGTGGCTGCTCGGATTGTTCGGCTATGGCCGGTACAACGTGGGGGTACCTCACGTTGCGCGTTGACCGATCCATCTGGGACCTGATCAAGAGTCCGTCTTGGTTGTGGGTGATGCTGGCCGGCGCCGGGATGTGGGCTGCCTGCTTGTACCTTGCGTGGCTCGCGTGGCGTTAATCTGGTTGTGCGTCGAAGCGATTCGATAGCTTAAATCAGAAGGAGGCGCGAAGCCGCTTTCCGCGGGATATGGGAGCTTACGTCGTAGAAAATAGCCAAAGAATCGAGAGCAAGAACAATAGCCCCGTCCGACAGCGGGGTTATTGTATTTATAGGGCGGTCCACCTCCTTAACCAGCATGGCCGGTGATGAACCCTAGACGGTTGTTTCGCGTACTTGTCATGGCCGGGGTGCTGGGTACGATGGGTCGCCCTTTCGCTTTAGCGCAGCAAGTTGATCCACGACGGCCTGATGCACAGCCTCGGGCAGGCTCCCCCACCTCGAACTACGATCCGTTTAAAACGGGGGTGCAGAACGTACCGACCAACGTTGTCACACAGTTAGGCAGCACGGTAACGATTGCGGAGATGTTTTGCGAGATAGTATCGTGGCCTCGCGACACCCGCAGCGTCACATGCGGATTATCCGGTTCGCAGCCGGCCTACTCCGGGGTGCTCATCGTGCATTTCACTGACAAGTCCGCCTGGTCCCGGTCGGTCAGTGTGGAGCAGCCCACCAACGCGGGGGTACGGAGCGTGTGGGGTGTCGCAGCCATGACTGTTTACGGGGTGAAGGACATCTCGTATGTCGAGTTCTCGAACGGGGGCACGCTGGCGATCTGGGAGCAGACGCCGGCAGCAAAGAACGTTCTCAAGGAGCCGGCCGCGTACCCGACACCGCAGACAACGTATCCTCCCGCGGTTCACGTTCGCGAGATGCTCTGCCATGCAAGTGAGTTTCTGATCGGGAAAGACCAGAACCCGGCAGCGATTCCCACGTACGCGATTACCTGTGTACTTGCGGGCGATCAGCAGTATTATGGCGGGGACCTCGCTATCTGGTGGCACCAGTTCGAATCCAGGGTGGCTGAGAAGAATACGCCCCCTCCGGTACCGAAAGCGCGGAGCACGGTGGATACTGCGAACCACACGGAGTACGTAACCGTCGCGCATGATGTGATCAACGGTGTGCAGCAGTACTGGGGTGTAGCAGCGATCCTGGTGCAGAGCCCGGTGAAACTCGCGGTAGACAGGATTCAGTTCTATCCGGAGAGGGAAGATGTCTCATGGTTTCCCGGACAGCAGCCGCTTGCACCCGTGAGCAGGCGCTTGCGTTAGCCCGTTGTGACCGGGAGATCGCCGAAGCGATAACTACCTTGCTATCCGGCTACCCGGATATTGATGGATGTTTGCTTTGGCTGTACGACTGGAGATGCGAGAAGCGATTGCTAGAATTCGAGATTGCACAAGAAGACAACGCAAGCGGAGATTGACGCGGTTTGTGAGTTATATCGCGAGGGCCTGAGTTATCAGAAGATCGCGAATCGGTTGAAGATCGGGGTGGCTTCGGTCGAGCACAGGTTACGTCTGGGCAAGGTCGAGCGCAACCGGATGGAATACCGGCAGCGGCCTGCGGACCCTAGGAAAATTGATAGAATCTGAGGTGCAGAGTGTGGCATCTCTGTAGTTGAAATTCTCCATCGTTGTTTGTTGTCCATCGTTCGAACAAACGGCCGGTCGTCCTCCTCGGATCCGGCCATTTGTTTTTAGGAAGACATGAGCGAGCACGATTATCTATCTGTAGCTTGTTATCACAAGCGGCATGACGAGTGTGATGAGATGTGCGAGTACTGTCAGGCGCCGTGCTTGTGCCCCTGCCACAAGCGAACGGACAACGAAACCGGGGAGTGGGACCACCAGTAATGAAAATGCGTCTCGGTGAGTGCCGGATCCACAACAAGCCGCTGTACGCGATCTCGGGCAGTGCCGGCGGATGCTGGGTAGACGTAGGCATCACCCGAGTCCGGTTCCTGCGGGACACACCAAACGCAAAAGTTAACGAGATCGGCACGATTACGCGAGTGATGGGGCTGGGCCGGGTCGAGGTGACGCTCGAGGACGGGCGTGTCCAGCGCATAGATAAGCACCTGCTGCATTTACTGAAACCAGATGAGTAAGGCGCTAAAGCGAATAGAATAGATTCAGCAGGACAACCAGCGTTGACGCGCTGATTGCCCCTGACCGAGACCACAACCAGGGAGGGTTGCGGAATGGCTGACGATAGTTTAACCAATCAAAAGAAGTGCAGGAAATGCAGGCTGATCAAGCCGCTTGATCTTTTTCGTAGTTCTGTTCATGTATTGGCAAACGGTGAGAAGAAACGATATTACAACGAATGCAAGGATTGCCATGCAGAGTACATTCGTTCGCGTCCGGTCTTACCGTTGAAACCAGCAACTGGCGAGTTTATACTCAACCCCCGCATTCCGGTTGCAAAGAATTGCCGGGTATGTGGTGAATTGAAGCCTGTAGGTGATTTTTACACTTACAAGTACACAACGAACCAAGGCAAGTTGAGTGTTCGTCTGGATGGGGATTGCAAGGCATGCAACGTGGCTCAACGGAGTCAGGCTGAAGCTCGTGTAAAAGAGAATGCGCGGCAACGCAGCCACCGTCGATCTCGTCCGGAAGTACACCAGGCTTACCTTGCAAAGAGACGCGCCGAAGACAAGTTGTCTGTCACTGAAAAACGTTGTCGTAAATGCAAAGAGGTTAAGCCAGCGGCAGAATTTTATGAGCGGCTGGTCACGCGAGATGGGCTGCATAGCCAGTGTCGAGCTTGTGTTATCGCGGTCGGTGCGGCTTACGTTAAGACAATAGACCCTAAGCGTCGAGTGCTATGGATGAGAAAGGCTTTGCTCAAGGCGTATGGGATGACTCTTGAGCAATACGAGGAGATGGCAGCTTCTCAAAATGGTGCATGTTTGATTTGCCTAAGAACGGAAGTGGATCTTTGCGTGGACCATTGCCATAACAGCACTAAGGTGCGTGGTTTACTCTGCAAGCGATGTAATGCGGTTTTGGGGTTTATATCGGAAAGCAAGGAAACAGCGTTGCGTCTGGCTGAATATATCGACAAAAGGTGCGGTACTTCATACGTCTAAATTTTGTATCCAGGCCAGCTGGGAAGATATCCCGCATCTCACCAGGCAAGCTAAGGATGAACTTTGGCAAAGCATCCCAATTTACCAAAGGGAAGCTCGCAGCAAAGGTATTCCTGCTTTAGGAAGCGGAGCCATTTATCCAATCAGTTTGGAAGATCTCATAGTCCCTGATTTTCCGATACCTGATCACTGGCCTAGAGCATTTGGAATGGACATTGGCTGGAGCCGAACGGCAGTGGTCCACGGAGCGCTGAACCGGGACACCGACGTACTGTACTTGTACAGCGAATACTACCGTGGTGAAGCGGAGCCGGTCATACATGCTCAAGCAATCCTAGGCAAAGGGAAATGGATCACCGGCGCGATAGACCCGGCAGCACGAGGTAGGGGCCAAATCGACGGGCGCAATCTGTTACAGATGTACACCGATCTTGGGTTGGACCTTAAGCCGGCGGATAACGCGGTGGAAGCGGGCCTGTATACCGTTCTGACGAGGATGGCCGCGGGAAAACTCAAGATCTTCCAGAGTTGTCAGAACCTGTTGTCGGAACTTCGGCTATACCGTCGGGACGAACGCGGACGTGTGGTAAAAGAGCGTGATCACTTGTGCGATTCGATGAGGTATCTGTGCATGGAGCTGCACAACGTAATCAAGACCAAGGTGGAGACGCTGCCGGAAGACCGCGAGTACCTGACGCCGGAGCGCAGTTACGCCTCGACTGGTTGGATGAGCTAAGGAGATAGCTATGGGAATGTGTACCGCGTGCAGTGAAGATTCTGTGCGAATCAAGCCGTCTGTAAAACGTAAGCCTGCTGCAAAGGCCAAGGTAGCGAAGGTGATGGACGAGTTCTCGAGCGGGAATCTCAGGAGTTCCAGTGGCGAGCCGGTAAAGCGTAAAGACCAGGCGATTGCGATCGCCTTATCGGAAGCTAAACGTGTAGCTAAGAAAAAGACCTAGTTTCTTTACCCATGTACGGTATTTCGCGGGTCTTCCTGCCAAGTGGAGAAGGCGCCTTCGTCGAGTTCCCATTCGCCGGTCTTGTAATTTACCCACGCCATGACGTGCTTATCTGTTGCTTTCTCAATGAGGAACGCATTTGCGATGTAGTGGGTCCATCCACCTCGCACCAGGGCACCGTGAACTGTGTAGGCATCCCCCACGATTTGGGAGATACGTCGAAGTTTCTTCGGTCCGAGAGCGCACTTAGCCATTAGTAACCCTTCTATCTAAACACCGCAAATGTCAGACTACGCGACCGCGCAGGCATTGCTTCCGGGCTTGCCTGGGAAAACTGCGCCTTCTAAAAAAGACACAGAAGATTTCTTGGCGACGGCACGGGCCCGGTTCGATCTGGTCGCTGTGTATGAAGCGGAGTATCGAAAAATTGCGCTAGATGATGTCCGCTTCTATGACGGGGACCAATGGGCTCAGGAAATTGCCACTCATCGCAAGCTCGATCACCGTCCGTGCCTCACGATTAACCGACTGCCGCAGTTCGTGCATCAGGTATCGAATAACCTCAAGCAGCTCAAGGCCGCGCCTAAGGTAAGCCCGGTAGACGCGCAAGGGGACCAGAAGACCGCAGAGGTAATGCAAGGCCTGCTGCGTCACATCGAGACGCAGAGCAACGCTGACGCGGCACGCAGTTATGCTGCGTTCTATGCCGCGGTATGCGGGCGCGGGTGGTATCGGATTGTCACCAAGTATGTCGAGGGGAACACCTTCGATCAGGAGATCTACGTACAGAGGATCAAGAATCCGCAGACGGTTTACATGGACCCGAGCTGCCAGCAACCGGATTACTCCGATGCGAAGTACGCGTTTATTGTCGAAGACCTGACCGAGGATGCGTACAAGGAACGCTACCCCGACGAGGACCTGTCGAGCGCCGAGGATTACCGCTCGCATGGAGATGGATCCCCGGTGTGGCGTTGGGAAGGTGGGGTCAGGATAGCCGAGTATTTCTGCCGGCACACGCGCCAGGAAACGATTGTGATGCTGCAGGACGGCACGGTATTACCGCTTAAGGAAGCGCCGGAAGGAGTGCCGGTAATTCGCAAGCGCACGGTCGACGTGCCCTATGTGGAATGGTCGGTGATCAACGGGGAGAAGGTACTCGAGCAGGCGGAGTGGCCGGGCAAGTACATCCCTCTGATTGGTGTGGTTGGGGAAGAGTACGACGTGGATGGCAAGGTCAGTATGGTGGGCATGGTGCGGCACGCGAAAGACGCCCAGCGAATGCTGAATTACTGGGAGTCGGCGAAGACCGAGATCATCGCGCTTGCCCCGAAGGCCCCGTTTATCGTGGCTGAAGGCCAAATAGAGAACCATGAAAAGGAGTGGGCGCAGGCAAACAGCAAGACGTTTGCGTACCTGCAGTACAAGCCGAAGAGCGTAGGTCAGGAGATGGTGCCGCCGCCCCAGCGGCAGGTGTACGAGCCACCGGTGCAGTCGATCACGGTGGCGCAGATGCAGACCGTGGATCATTTAAAAGCGACCACTGGCGTGTACGACGCGAGCCTCGGGAACCGGAGCAACGAAACCACCGGGGTAGCGATCAAGGCACGGCAGCTGCAGGGCGATGTCGCCAACTACCACTTCTCCGACAACCTCGCGATTGCGATCACTCACGAGACCCGGGTATTAATTGATTTAATCCCAAAGATATACGACCGGCCCGGACGGATTATCCGGATAATTGGTTCGGATAATACGGAGAAGCAGATTCCGGTGGGGATGCCGTTCGACGATCAGGGCATCCAGCGGTTGTACGACCTGGGGCTAGGCCGTTACGACGTGGTGGCGGATGTCGGGCCTTCGTACAAGACCAAGCGGGAGGAATCCCGGGAGGGCATGCTGGGATTTGCGCAGGTGGCACCGGAGTTGGTGCCGCAGTATGCCGACCTGTATGTCGAAGCGCAGGACTGGCCGATGGCGGATGCGATCGCCGAGCGGGTGCGGCCGCCGAATATTCCACCGAAGGGACAGGAGCAGTTACCGCCGGCGGCGATGCAGCAGATTAGTCAATTGCAGCAGCAGAACCAGCAATTGAACGAAGCGTTGCAGCAGGCAACGGAAGCACTTAACGTTCAGAAGATTCAGATGGACGCGAGTGAACGCATGCAGGCTCGGGACATCCAAAGTAAGATGGCGATGCTCGAGCAGAAGCTCGCGAGCGATCAGTCGAGAGACTCGCAAAAGAACCGTGTGACGGTAGCGACTACCGAGTCGAAGGTGGACAGCCAGGAATCGATCGCGCAACTGAACGCGGAGACGCGGCTGGTAGCGGAGAAGATGAAGCAGAACGGCCCGGTTCGACCGCCGCTGACGGCGTTTGAACGAGAAGATTAACGCCTATGCCAGCGTTTGATGTTGCGGGGGCCCGGAAGGCCGGTTATGACGACAAGGAGATTTTGTCGTATGTGGCTGGCGAGGAGAATCCGGACCTGCTTCCAGGCACCGATGCGGAGAAGATCCGGCTGTTGCTCGCCCGCAACGGGAAGCACATGCTCGATGTCGAGTATCTGTCACCGACGCAGCTGGAACCGATGCAGGAGGTGCAGT
>Ga0163161_10003298_pt1 | contig 11337 bp, 8 predicted proteins | sample S45metaG_FD_129847 | JGI IMG/M metagenome (GOLD analysis project Ga0163161, IMG submission 129847) | Switchgrass rhizosphere microbial communities from Kellogg Biological Station, Michigan, USA - S4-5 metaG | ecosystem: Host-associated > Plants > Roots > Rhizosphere > Soil | place: USA: Michigan... | reverse complement strand
TGCCTACGTTCGCATTGCAGTTCGTTAGCTTCTCCCAGGTATTGCCGCCGTCCCTCGTGCGATGCAGGTTTACGCCGCCGCAAATTACGTGGTCGGGATTCGTCGGATGAACGACGATGGTGTTGTTGTAGGAGATTTGCTGTTCGCGCTGGAAATGCTTCTGTTGAATCGGGGTCCAATTGTCGCCGCCATTTGTGCTGCGAAAGACGCCCAGCAGCAGATCGTCGGTGTCCTCGTTCATCGCAAAAGCGTAGAGAACGTTTGGATTTGAAGGGCTGATGGCCAGCGTGGCGCGACCAAAACGCGACGGCTCAGGTAAATCGGTCAGCAGATGCTGCCAGTTCTTCCCGCCGTCCGTCGATCGCCAGATGCCGCTGCGTGATCCTTTTTCAGTCAGGCTGGCATAGATGCGCCCTTTCGTTTTTGGATCAAACACAATCGAATGACACCAGTAATTCTTGTCGGAGATGAAGGTTTGGCGCTTCCAGCTGAGACCCGCGTCGGTCGAAACAAACATGCCACCGTAATCGGCGCCGGTCGCGCTGACCTCGGCCAATCCCACGCCACCGAGAATGATGTGCTTCGAGTCGAAGGGATCGATGGCAATCCTGCCGATGCGCACTGGCACCGTGTTGTTTTCGCTCGGCGCGATTAATTGCCACGTCTGTCCGGCGTTGGTGCTCTTGTACAGACCGACACCTGGATAAGAATCCGATGAAAGATTCGCTTCGCCCGTCCCGCAGTAAATGATGTCCGGGTTCTTCTCATCTATTGCCAGCGAGCCGATATTCAGAATGTCCTGATCGTTCCAGCACCTTTCCCATTTCACGCCGGCGTTGTCGCTGCGCCACACCCCGCCACCCGCGGCTCCGATCCAAATCTTTTCGGGAAGCGTCGGGTGGCAAATCAATGAAGTGATTCGTCCGCCGATGTTTGTCGGCCCTACGCACTCCCACTGGACGCCATCGGTCGTCGCTGGTGGCAGCGATCTAGCGACACGCTGACGTTCAGAAATCAGCGTGTGCACCGCCGCCTCCCGCTTGGGCCACGCGCTGCGCGCTTGAAACCAACGCCCGCGCGGTTTGTGATTCGAGAGACGGATTTTCTTTCCGCGCACTTTGGTTCGTGCGTTGTCGGCGGCTTTGCTAGATGGTTCTGAATCAGTTGCGGGAAGGGCTTTGGACTTTTTGGGCATGGCGTCCTCCTGAGAGTAACTGGATTGCGAGGGCGCGGCAGAAGCTATCCGATTTGCTGACCGTCGTCAACATTTTCGGCAAGAGCGTCAGAACCGGGAGCGGTAGCGACCGGATCAAGTGATCGCAAAAGAAGGGTGTAGGGTTTAGGGGGTAGGGTGTAGTAACGCGAACCACAAACTGACCGATCACGCAAGCTTGACCACACACGTACACCCTACATCCGATCCGCAAAAGACGGGTGTAGGGTTTAGGGGGTAGGGTGTAGTAACGCGAACTACACGCTGACCGATCACGCAAGCTTGACCACACACGCTACACCCTACCCCCGATCCGGAAAAGAAGGGTAGGGTTTGGGGGGCAGGGTGTAGTAACGCGAACTACAAACTGGACCGATCACACAGCTTGACCACAGACGCTACACCCTACACCCGATCCGCAAAAGAAGGGTGTAGGGTTTAGGGGGTAGGGTGTAGTAACACGAACTACAAACTGGACCGATCACGCAAGCTTGACCACAGACGCTACACCCTACACCCGATCCGCAAAAGACGGGTGTAGGGTTTAGGGGGTAGGGTGTAGTAACGCGAACTACACGCTGACCGATCACACAAGCTTGACCACAGACGCTACACCCTACACCCTACACCCTTCTTTTATCCTATACCCTAATCCGCAGCGCCAACTGATCCTCTCGCCAACGCGTGAGGTTCTGACACCCCGGGGTTGCGTGTGAGCATGAAGTGCGACAATATCTCCCTCCGAAAATATTGGATCACAGAGAGGGTTTTTGATGGAACGGAGAATAACGAGCTGGTTCAGCCCGAACCTGCAAATGGAGATGCCTTTGGTCGCTTACGGCCACGCCGGTCAGACGCTTTTGATGTTGCCGACCGCGGCCGCTGATTATCTCGAGTACGAAAGATTTTATCTGGTCGATTCGATTAAGCCGTTCATCGAACATGGCAAGATTCGCGCGTACTCAATCAACAGCGTCAATCGCTGGAGCCTGCTGAATAAAGAGATGCCGCCCAAGCTCAAGGCGGAGCTTTTGACGCGATACGATCGCTACATCGTTGACGAAGTGCTGCCGTTGATTCGCAACGAGAACCAGGCGGAGTACGCGAAGCCGATCACGACCGGCGCCAGCCTCGGCGCTTACCTGGCGGCCAACGAATACTTCAAACATCCCGATCTGTTTCGCGGCACGATTCCAATGAGCGGCAGTTACGACGTACGCTCATTTCTCGATGGCTACTATGACGACAACGTCTACTTCAATAATCCGATGGACTATCTGCCGAACTTAAACGACGAGCATTACCTGCCGATACTCCAGCAAGCGGATTCGATCTACATCTTGTCCGGTCAGGGAGCGTACGAAGATCCCGAACGCAGCCGCCAACTCTCGAGCATCCTCAAGAGCAAAGACATCCCGCACAATTTGGAATTGTGGGGCGCTGACGTAAATCACGACTGGCCCTGGTGGCGCAAGATGTTGCCGCACGTTTTGGGCAAGATGTTGGGAGGTTAAGTGAAACGTTACGTTTTCCTCGCCGTCATGATTTCGTTTGTCACGATCGGTCCGGCTTGCAAACAACAGCGCGCGAACGATCGCGCCATGCAAGTCATGGAAGAATCGTCGCGCCGGGGTCGCGAGGCGATGCGCCAATACCGTACGGCTGATTATCAAACGGCGAAATCGGCCCTGCTGGATTTCCTGCAGTACGAGGACAAACTCACGTCCGATCCGAACGGCGGTGACATGGCGCGGCAGGATGCCATGATTACCTGTGTTCGGCTGGCGAAGCTGGAAGAAAAGAATCACGGGCCAGAGCAGGCCACTTATATGAAGGAAGCTATCGCCCGATGCCAAAAGTTCAAGTATACAAACCGATGCACTGAAGAGGATTTACGGAAGACCGTCGACCAGATGGATGCGGTGTCGAACTGAAGCGGTAATCCACTCCGAAACAAAATAAAAGCGGCAACTGAGATTCCAGTTGCCGCTTTTCATCTTCGCTGTCTTGTCTCCTATCCCGGTGGGCCGTCATCACCCTTCTTACCCTTTTTCTTATTCGGTTCGGCTTCGCGTGGACGAGTCTCAGCAGGGGTTGCCACCGGCGCCGGCTTCTTATTGGTCTCAGTCGGAGGCTTGGGCTCGAGCAAATCACTCTTAGGCGCGGGCGGGAGCGTCTTGTCGTCCAGACGCGGCTCGGTGATCGCGCTGGGAAGCGTCGTCTCGTCCTTCTCCTCTTTCTCTTCATCGACGGACATCTGCGCGCGTTCGAGCGCCAGTTCACGCTGACGCTGCTTGTACATCTCCTTCATGTCTTCAGGCATGTTCGGCGCTTTCGGGAAATCTTCCTTCGGCTTATCCTTCAAAAAGTCTTTCATGAAATCCATGAAGAACGGCAGCGCGCCATGGGCGCCGGTCATTTCGTTGCCGAGGTTTTTCTTACGGCCGGGATAGCCCATCCATACGCCGGTGACATAGGTCGGCGTATAGCCGATGAACCAGACGTCGGTGTGATCGTTAACGGTGCCCGTCTTACCTGCGAGCGGCACGCCGAGCGAACTGGCCGCCGATGCGGTCCCACCTTGAATAACACCGCGCATCATCGACACCATCGTGAGCGCGACGTATTCGCTGACTACTTTGTAAGTCGTTTTCTCCCACTCTTCCATGACCGCGCCGTCGCGATCGAGAACCTTGCGGATCATGTGCGGCTCGACGCGAATGCCTTTATTCGGGAACGCCGAGTAGGCCGAAACCATCTGATCGAGCGGAACTTCCGTTGCGCCGAGCGCTGACGGTAGATAAGGCGCCATCGGCACCTTGATTCCGAAACGGCGGACCATCTGCGCGCCGGTTTGAATGCCCACGGTTTGCAGCAGGTGCACGGCCGGAATATTCATCGATTGGGCCAGCGCGGTTTTCAAAGGCATGTCGCCATTGCTGGTCGAGCCGTTGTAATTGTGCGGCTGCCACCCGCCGATGCTGATCGGCGCGCCGCTGACGGTGGTGTCCGGCGTCATGCCCCACTCAATGGCGGCGGTGTAGATAAACGGCTTGAATGCTGAACCAGTCTGACGATAGGCCTGTACTGCGTTATTGAATTTGTTCGTCAGAAAATCATAGCCGCCTTGCATGGCGATGATCTCGCCGGTCTTCGCATTCAGAGTCATCAACGAGCCTTCGACCGACGGCACCGGCTGTAACGCAACCTTGACTCGCTTGTTCTTCTTATCAACTTCCTTGATTTGAAACTCGGCGAGGTAGCCCGGTTTGAACTCGCTGCGCGGTGAGCGCTTGGTGCTTCCCATGTCGGCCGCGGTCACGGTCGCGGTGTAATTGCCGAAGCGTACAGTCGCTTCGTCTCGGCCTTGTTCGACCTTGGTCACCAGGCCTCGCAGAGCGCGTCCCGGCTCATATTCGTTCCGAAACCAATCAGGATATTTATAAGCGTTCAATTCCTGCTGAGTCGGAATGCCATTGCCGTTTGCGGTGGGAATTGCCTCGTACGAAGGGCGCCACGAATTATGGCCGGAGGCGTAGCGCCGCAGACCGGCGCGGATTGTCTCGTAGGCTTTGCGCTGCGAGGCGACATTGATGGTTGAATAAACCGACAGACCCGTCTGCGCGACGCGCGTCGTGTATTTGTCTTCCAAATCCTGGCGGATGTATTCAACTGGATAATCAAATGCGGGCTCAGTCGCTTGCGGAGATTGATAGAACGCCGAGTCGGCCAGCTGAATCGGTCGCGCTTTCGCCGAATCAACCTCAGCCTGCGAAGCGTAGCCGTTGTTCGCCATCAGTTGCAGCACGAGATCGCGCCGCTCTTTGGCCCTGGCCATGTTCGCCGTCGGTGAATATTCGCCCGGCGCCTTGGGAATAGCAGCGATTAACGCGGCTTCATCTATGGTCAGGTCTTTTGCCTGTTTGCCGAAATAGGTTTCCGCGCCTGCCTCAACGCCGTAGGAGTTCGCGCCCACAAAGATGTGGTTCGCATACAACTCCATGATCTGATTCTTGGTGTAATAGCGTTCGATCTGAAGCGCGAGCACCCATTCGTTGACCTTCCGCTTGTAACTTTGCTCGCGCGTCAGAAAAAGATTCTTGGCCAGTTGTTGCGTCAGTGTCGATCCACCTTCAACCTTGTCGCTGGTGAGATTCTTCCACGCGGCGCCGGCGATACGAATTGGATCAATGCCGACGTGATCGTAAAAGCGCGCGTCTTCGACGGCGAGGATCGCGTTCTTCATCACTGGCGGAATCTCGTCGTACTTGAGCGGGATACGTTTCTCTAAAGCGAACTCGCCGATTACAGTCTTGCCATCGTCGGCATAGATGCGCGTGACGATGCTCGGGCGATACGTCGCCAGCGCCGCCACCTCGCTCGCCGCCTGCGAATAATTGAGCTGATACGCGGCGATGATGCCCGTCAATCCACCGGCGGCCAGCGCCAGCATGATCACTGCCGGCAACCAAAAGCGGCGCAGAATATGCTTTCGCTCACCCGGCGGGGCGCTCACGATCGCGCCCGGCGTGTACGACTTCAAACGATTCATTGGTGGTTTCGCGGCCATAATTCCCCCTAAATCTTCCCGCTCAACGATGCTTTAAGATGCGATTTTCGGACAACGTGGATTCCCACAGTGGGCAAATCTGACGCTTTAGACCGAAAGATTATAACCCAGTGAGGGGTTGAAGCCGATCCTGCGCCAGGTGAGATAACATCACTAGAGGTCGAAAGGAGAACCGCAATTGATCACATGTCTTATCCGTTACACGATTGATCCTGACAAGCTGCCAGACTTCGAACAATACGCTCGCGTCTGGATGCGCCTGATTGAGAAGTATGGCGGCACGCATCACGGGTACTTCGTACCGGGCGAGATGCCATCAAATGCGGCGTTCAGCTTTGCTGGGTTGGGCGAAGAGGGCCCGCCCAACATCGCCATTGCGCTCTTTAGCTTTCCGGACATCGCTTCGTACGAGAGGTATCGAAGTGATGTAGCTGAAGATTCCGATTGTCTCGCTGAGACTCGTCACCGTGACGAGACGGAATGCTTCATAAAATACGAACGCACATTTCTGCGCCCGGTTCGGAGGGAATAGTTTATTTTACCGAAACTCTTTGTCATCCGCCGAAGGTCCATAAATCGCCGGCACCTTCGCGCCCATTAAGCGCAAATACACCGTCATCTGGCCGCGATGATGCGCGAGATGAAGCAGCGAGTCCTGAATCATTTCATAACGCGGCGCTTCCATCACCACTTTGCCGCCCGCCTTCAATTGCCAATTCGTCTGCAGGTGTTCGTCCGAGGTTTTCTCGAAAGCCTCACGCGCGCCGGTCGCAGCCTTGTCGAGCGCTGCGATGTATTCAGCGCTCGTGTTGTTCGGCTTCATCTCGAACTTGCCACCATCTTTTGGGGCGATATCGAGTTCGTCCTGACTAACCTGCATCGTGATCCACATCGGAATCGTGGCGACCATGTTGGCGAGATAACCAAATGCCATCGACCTCTCATGCGGCTTCCAATCTGATTTGCCTTCCGGTACTTGTTCCAACGCGGCACGCGACCGCTCCACTTCGCGATTCAGTTCAGCAAGTAAGTAGTCTTTAAGATTCATGTCAGTTCCACTCCGCTCGCAATGCAAACCTACGCCGCGCGCCGCAGTGAAGCAGGCGCATCTTTAATATCCAACTCTTTCAATAGATAGCCGGCGCCACCGAATTTGTCCGCGATGAAGAGCACATAACGGATGTCGACGGAAATCGTCCGACCCTTAGCGTCGTTGTAGAAGAAATCGTTGCCAAGCCCTTCATAGTTGCCGTCGAAGACAATGCCGACCTGTTCGCCGCGACCATTCAAAATTGGCGACCCGGAATTTCCGCCGATGATGTCTGTGGTCGAAAGGAAATCAACCGGGACGTTTTTGCCGTCAGGCGTTGCGTACGGCCCAAAGTCCCGCGCACGGAAAAGTTGTTTCAGCTTCTCAGGCGCGTCGAACGGTTCGCGACCAGTGTCCTTCTCGATCACGCCGGAAAGACTGGTGAATGGCTCATAGATGGCCGCGTCTTTCGGCACATATCCTTTCACCGATCCGTAGCTGAAACGCAACGTACGGTTCGCGTCAGGATAGAGTTTGCCGCCCCGCATCTCGCTCATTCCCCGCAACAGAATTGGGCGCGCGCTCCCGACGGCTGCATTGAATTGTTGGGTCCGCAGGTCGCCGTCAGCCGCTAATGCATTTAGCTCCATATTGAAGTCGATCAGCGGGTCGTGCAGATCGCGCAGCTGCGCCGCGGACATGTCAAAAAGCTTGTTCACCGTTTCCGCCGAGGCAAAGCTTTTGCTCTCGCTGACGGCGCGCGCGAAATCCTCCTCAGCCCGAACCCGCGCATCTCCCGTAAGGCTGCCAAATCGCTTTTCGATTGGTTCAATCTTCTGGCCCGCGGGCAAGGCAGCAGCCTCGCGCAACAAGGCAGCGAGCACGCGCCGCTCAAACCCTGGGAGGCGCTCAGCCAGTGCGTCCGGCACTAAAAAGCGGGCCTGCATGGCGATGCCGGTGAGTCGGGCGCTGCGTTGCTCCCGCGGCTTTTCTTTGTCGACGGCCGCCGCTGCAATAATGCCCGCGATCTGAAATGAGTCACTTGTGACGGCAATCTGCTGGACCAGAAGGTCGCGTGATTCCGCCTTGTTGAGTTCTTCGTAGGCTTTGGACAACGCCGGCAATACTTCACCATATTTCTTCTGCCGATCAGGATTGGCGTTCACCCATTGCATAAACTCTGCTTCCTGTTTTCGCTTCTGCTCGACGACGCCTTCGCGCCGCAGGGCAGTCACAGACCCTTCAAAGTCTTTTAGCGTATTGGAAATGTCAAAGATTTTGCTTTGCAGCTTGATCTGCAAGGCACGGTTCGTCTTACCTTCTTCCTGGAGCGCTTCCATTTGCGTCCTCAACACAGCGATGAGAAGCGGCAGGTAGACGTCCTGATTATAGGCGACCGAATAACTCTCGCGATAACGGCGCGTCGAACCCGGATAGCCCATCACCATGACAAAGTCGTTTTCCTTGACGCCGGCCATCGAGATCGATAGAAACTTCTTCGGTTTGTAAGGCACGTTCTTCGGTGAATATTCGGCCGGCTTTCCATCAGCTCCCACATAGACTCGCATGAAAGTGAAATCTCCGTCGTGCCGCGGCCATTCAAAGTTGTCCGGGTCGCCGCCATAGAAACCGATATTCTTGGGTGGCGCGTAAACGATGCGCACGTCGTTCAGCGTGAGATAACTGAACAGGTAATAGGAAAGACCTTCGTTCAACGGCATGACCTTGGCTGAGATTCCCTCTGCGGATTTTGTATTCGCAGCCTCGATCGAAAGCATCTTTCTGGCGATGGCGTTACTGCGATCCCTTGGTGACATCGAATCCGTGACGCCGCTCAACACCTCAGCGGTCACGTCCTTCAAATCCTGGGTGATTTGCGCGCTGTACTCCTTCGCCGACAATTCTTCCGCACGCGTCTTCGCTAAATAACCATTCGTTGCGTAGTCCTTCGCTTGATCAGAAGCAGAAACCAGGGCCTCGAAAGCGACGTGATGATTCGTCAGCAATAAGCCTTCGTTGGAAAGGAATTCACCTGTGCCGCCGTCTACGATCACCACCGCATCTTTAATGCTGGGCCCGTTCGGGTTGTAGATCTCGGTCAGCGGAATTTTCAAACCCATCTGCTGCAGTTTCTTGACCGGCAGATCGTTTAGCGTGTCAGGCAAAAACATGCCTTCGTCACCGAGGACCCGAACCGGAACTATGTTGATGAAGAAAAGGAGAGAAACGAAGATCGCAGTCGCACGCGAGCGAGTAAGAGCCATTAACTTTTCCTTAATCTGAATTTATCGAGGAGAGAATGTTAGCAGACGTGTAAGTCAATGCGAAGCAATGGATTGTAAAATCTGCTTAACATGTCTGCGAGCGAAAATAAAAAGCAGCAACCCGGCGATTTGCCGAAGGTTGCTGCTCTTGATCGTTGTCGCAAAAGCTATTTTTTATCGCCCATGCTTCCGGTAGCGCCTGGCAAGTATGGTTTCGGATCAACCGGTTGGTTGTTGATGCGTACTTCGTAATGCAGGTGTGGTCCGGTTGAGCGGCCCGTCGGGCCGACGAGGCCGAGAATATCACCAGGACTCACAGTTTGCCCGACCGCAACATTGATCTTGGAAAGGTGACCATAACGCGTCGAAAAGCCGCTGCCGTGATCGACATAGACGACGTTGCCGTATCCGCGCTGCCACCCGGCAATCATGATTTTGCCTGACGCCGCAGCTTCAACCGGGGTACCCCAGGCTGCGTCGATGTCCTGACCTTCGTGATACTCGTGGCCGCGGCCCGTGAACGGGTTGCGCCGTCCACCGACGCCGCTTTCAAGTCTGCCGAACACCGGCCATCTCGATGGGACTACCCCACGCGACCGCAGGAAATCCTCATACATGCGCATGTCGCGTTCCAGCTTTGCGGTCTTCGCTTCCAGCGCAATCAACGCTTCGCTGCTTACAGGTCGCGCCGGGCCGCCCTGGCCATGCGGCGCTTCCGACTGCTTGTCCATGCCTGACACCTCGGCCAATTTGCGCGAGGTATCTTCAACCGCGTCTACGCGGTTATTTAGATTCTGCAAGGCCTGGCGTTGCCGATCATTCTCGGCGCGCAGCCTTTGGTTCTCACGCTCGATTCGCAGATGCGAAGCTTGCTGAGTTAGTCCGTAAAAGCCATAAATCAAGCCGCACACTACAACGAACAGCGCTGCGGCTGAGACTCTCAGCCAACGCTTGTGAACGCAGATTCTGCGAATGTGAGCTCTGGATCTGGATGTACGGGCAACTATAAACGCATAAAACCGGTCGTCTCTGGTCATCATTCTGCTCCTGCCGATCGCATCGCGAGCTTGGTAAAACGGGGGCCGCTCTGCGACCGCAAAGGTTTACAGACGCCGACGGAGGGCGAATGAAAACTTATTCAACTATGAGGTGCTAAAACTATCGAACCTGCTAGAAGGTTCAAGCCCTGCTTGAAGCTAGCAGCGAAATTCTCGATTTGAATCGCCGGGTATCGATTCAGCAATCGCGTCCTGGTTGCTGCTAGAGCGGCAGACCCTATCACACGAGAATCACGAATGCAATCGCGCCAGTGTCAATCCGGTGACGAAGATCACTGGATCTGCAACAATATTGGCACATTGATTGGTTTTGTACTGAAGTGAGACGGCGAGATCAAACATCCGTGGTGCTGTTCTTTTTCGACCAATCTCTGAACATAGAGACGGCAATCGAGATGAGCAGCAGCAGGAAGGCAGTTACGATGGCGAACTTAACGATGGCAAAAAGAAAGCCGAACGCGATGATCAGCTTCTTAAGTAGTGCAAGACCGAAAATAATTGCCGTGGCCACGGCCGTGCCTCGAAAAAGTGCGATTAGAATTCCCATAACCAGTAGCGCAAATTCTTAATTTGCGACTCCTTATCTTTGCGGACGCAAGTTAACAACTTGCGCTACTTCGCCGAGCGAAGTCGCGAGCTGGCGTGCGTCGGAAAATCAGCGCCCAATCGGGCCGAGTCGACGCGCCAGCTGGAGACCACCGATGACGGCGCCGTCATCTCAAAACCGCGCAACTCTTCGCGCCTGCGCCGCCGCTTCAAGTAATCGAACAACATGTACAACCCCAGGATCACCAGCGCCACCGGCAAAGTACGCCGAACGGGGAATTGAATACCGAGCAAAGTGTGCGACAGAAACGCGAGACCCAGAGCCACCAGCGTCACACCCCAGGCGATCGGGTTGCCGTAGAGCTGTCGCGCAATTGCGTCTTCTTCAGCGTCAGGAGCCAGACCGGCGCGCATCAATTGCGCTGTGCGGCAAGCATCAACCGCCGAAAACAGCCACGTGCCAATCACGCCCAGGACAAAGAACGTTACGCCATCGGTAACGACCGCCATTTGAAAAAAGCTGGCAAAGATTGCGAAGTGAACAATGGCTTTCGAAGTCTGTCCGTTATACGCCGCGCCTAACCCGGGAACGAAAAATGAAAGAAATGTTGCGATAAAAGGCGATGTCTGGCGGCGAATAACGTTTGAGTCAGTCG
>Ga0163161_10003296_pt1 | contig 11341 bp, 7 predicted proteins | sample S45metaG_FD_129847 | JGI IMG/M metagenome (GOLD analysis project Ga0163161, IMG submission 129847) | Switchgrass rhizosphere microbial communities from Kellogg Biological Station, Michigan, USA - S4-5 metaG | ecosystem: Host-associated > Plants > Roots > Rhizosphere > Soil | place: USA: Michigan... | reverse complement strand
TGTTGGAGTCGGCGTCCGTGTGGGCGTTGGCGTTGGAGTCCGCGTAGGAGTCGGCGAAGGAGTTGGAGTCGGCGTCGGCGTCGGGATGGGTGTGGCCGTTGGTGTTGGAGTCGGCGCGGGCAATGTGGTCTGCATGATTGCCAGGGAACCGCCGCCGAGTCCCGAAGGTCCCTGCAACGGATTCCCGAAGTCGCTGAACACCGTGCGCACGCCGGTGGTGCGGTTCACGGTGCAGATCGACGCTGCGTCATTCGTCCCGGGACAGGGAGAAAGGAAAATGGTCCCGTTTCCGCCAACTGCGACGCCTCTCGGCCGGTAAAATCTCGAGCCTCCCTGTGTCGCGTCACCATACCTGGTAACATGCGAGTTCGCATTCGTGACCGGGTCCCAGCGAAAGAGCACTCCGCACCCCGAGGTGTCAAAACAGTCCATCGAGCCGGGAGGAGCGAAATCATCGGTCACGAGGATAGTGCCATCGATGTCCTTCGCCACGGAAAAGCCGGCGTCCTCCCCTACAGGACCCTGCAAGGGATTGCCAAAGTCGCTGAGCAATGTTCGCGCTCCGGTCACGCGGTCCACCCTGGACAGCGACCCGCACGGGCCGAAAGTATGGCAGTCGGTCCCGTCCTGGGCATCGCCAAGCAGGATCTGGTTCGCCGCATCCAGCGCGATACCTTGCGGTGATCCGACGGTGGTCAGGAGTTTCGTGCGAAAGCCGGTCGTGGAATTGACACGCCAAATCCCGCCGTCATTGCCGCCGCCGCCGATGCCGCGGTCGGTCACGAGAATGCTGCCGTCGGTGTCCACGGCAGGAGTATTAGGACTGTGAAAGGGGGCCCCTTGCGTGGGGTCCGCCGGATCGCTAATGACGACACGCATGCCATTGGACAATACCTTGAAGATCTTATGCGCCCCGCCAACGGCGTAGATCTCCCCGTCGGGACCCGTCGCTACATGGTCGGCACTTCCCGTCGGACCCTGCGCGGGGTTCTGGAAATCACTCAGGACCGTGCGCATCCCGGTCGCAGGATCGACCGCGAACAGCAGGCTCCCGCCGCCGGCAATGATGTCGCCAGACTGAGGACTCGCCGGTTCGTCGCCCGAGCCGGAGAGGAGATACTGATCGGCCGCCTTGCCGGGCCGGTCACCGGCGACCATCATCAATACTAAGAAGACGACACCCAAAAAGGCAGCAATGTAAAACCTATACCGAGTCGTTTGTGTGTATCTCATTCTTGCTCCTTTTGAAAACCGGCATCTTTTCTGCTGGCTGAGTCGTTTTGGACCTTGAACCCATTGATCTTTGCAGATAAGAGATCCCCGTGTAACTACACACGTGGGTAGGTAAGACAAAGTCGCAAGCCCGAGCGTTTGCAACTCGATTTCCGACCTGTTATCTAGACCAGCTTTTCACGCAGGGCCTTGGCGACGGCCTCGGTCTTGGAGTGGACCTGAAGCTTTTCGTAGATGTTCTTGAGATGGAAAGAGATGGTATTGATCGAGATGTTCATCTCGCGAGCAGCGGTCTTTTTGTGGTGGCCTTCGATCAAAAGCTTAAGCAGCTCTGTTTCCTGCGGAGTGAGACTGTAGTTGGCGTGTTCGGGGGGGCGAAATGTTCGAAAGAGATCAACCACCCTGGCCGCAATGGTCGGCGACATGGGCGACCCGCCGCTCGCGGCTTCCTGTAGCGATTCTAAGAGTCTCGCGGGCGGCGTATTTTTAAGGAGATACCCGTTTGCGCCTTTGCAGAGAGCGTTAAAGATCTGCTCGTCATTGTCGTAAACGGTCAAAGCAATGATCGGTATTTCGGGAAAGATCTTTCTAAATCTTTCGATACCCTCTGTGCCGCTCATTCCCGGCAGCCCCAGATCGGTCAAGATCACATTAGGATCCACGCGTTCTATCTGCGCCAGCGCCGTTTCCACGCTCCCATACGCAGCGACACACTCAAAGCCGATGGTTCCGTTTATGAGTGCGCTCAATCCGATACGAATGTCTCGCAGGTCTTCGATGAGAACGACGCGAAGTGACGATCCGGACGGCTGACGTTTTTCGGCGGTTGAGATCACGATACGAATTAGCTTATCTGAAAAATTCTCGGCTTACCCTGCCTCGTTGGGTAGGTCGGTCATATATGGGTGTGCTTCGGCAAAGGCAGTTCAAGCTCGACACTCGTTCCCCTGCCGTTGCTCGACTCGATGTTCAAGCGGCCGCTATGTGCGGCCGCACGTCTGGACATACTGCTCAGACCATGGCCCTCGGATTCAGGATCAGGACTAAATCCTCCACCGTTGTCCGATATCACCAATGTTAAATATGAAGTTTCACGGCGCAGTTCGATCCGGACCTTTGTGCAGGCAGAATGTTTTGCTGCATTGCTGACTGCTTCCTTGAATATCAACAGCAGATCACGCCTGACGCCGACGCTCAACCTCAGATCGTTGTCCGATGTCGGCGCGTTAAATTCCAGATCAATATCGCGCAAAGTAAAGATCTCCTCGGCATGCTGGCGCATTCGCCGCGTCAGGTCTAAAAGGCTGTCATGGTCCGGACTGATCGCCCACACGATGTCGTTCATCGATGCCACCGATTCGCGCGCGATATCGGCGATCGACGGCAGCAGATCGAGACGGCCGTTTCCCGCGCCCGCCTTCGCTTCCTGGTTTGCGACCTCACTCAACAAAGCAATGCGAGTCAGGTTAGCACCGATGTCGTCATGCAGATCTGTTGCGATGCGCGTACGCATTCGTTCCATTTCCAATAGCCGCAATATTCGAAAGCGGTATAAAAAGTAGATCAACAAGGCTGTCACCGCTAATGCGCCGCCGATAAACCACCATCGCTGCCAAATAGGTGCCGCAATCCGAAACGCAACAGTTGCCGGCTCGCTATACAGTCGGTCCGCTGTTTGAGACCGGACCTCAAACGCGTATCGACCGGACCCGAGATTTGCAAAATTGACCGTCCTTTCAGCCGTCGGTATCCACTCAGCTCCGCCGAGGCGGTACTCGTACTTCAGTTTTTCACCAAGATTTGTTCCGAGCCCGAGAAAGTCTACGGTAACCTGTCGCTGATCGGAATTGAGCTCAAGCGGCGCGGTCGCCTTTTCGCCCAGGACCGAGATCGCCTGCGAGATGCCGGCGACCCGGACCGCGGTTATCAAAGCGTTTGGCGGTCTTCGCCGGGGTTCCGGTTCCGGAACAAATCGCGCTAGACCGTTCGTCGTCCCAAACCACAGATTATTTTGGAGGTCGCGATAAGCGACTTCGAGGTTGCTGTTTGGCAAGCCGTCGGTCGTAGTAAAGTTTTCTATCTGTCCGGTTTCGGGATTCAGGCGGTCGAGCCCGCGTCCGGTACCGATGTAAATCCTGCCGAACTCGTCCTCCGTTACACACGAAACACCGATGCTCGAAAGTCCTTCGGTGGGCGTGTAGCGGGTAAGATCCAGCTCGTCGGTGTTGACATCGTCGAGCCGCAGCAAACCGGTCGCGGTGTCGGCGATCCAAAGTCTGCCCGCATGGTCAACAAACAGATCACGGATCCAGCCAGACAGAAGCGCGTCGTCAGCTTGTCTAAAAGCGCGGAAATGCCCGTCGCGGTAACGAATAAGCGTCGTGTCATCGGTATCGCTGCCCGTCCCGATCCAGAGATTCCCCGATCTATCTTCTACAAACGACGTCCCTAGACAATTTTTTCCAATACCCGTTTCCTGCGTGATGTCGCGCCAGGAGTCAGTGGCGCGTTCCCAGCGCCACAATTCAAAGGGCGAGCCAACTGCTATCCAAAAATCGCCGCGCGAATCCTCAAAAAAACGGAAGACTTCCACGCTTTTCGCTCCGGTTTCGATCTTTTGCGGCGTGATGCGCGACAGATCTTCAAACCGCATTGGATTCCGAAAGCGGTAAAGCCCGCTTCCTGTCGGAAACAACCAATCGCCGCTTCGGTCTTGCCAAACGGTTTGTTTCCAGCCCCAGCCGAAATAATTCACTGCGGCTGGCGGAAAATTAGGCTTGACCAACTCAAACTTTTCGCCGTCAAAACGGCTCACCGTACGTTCTTTGCCGGTGTTGAAACTGACGAAAAGCTCGCCCGCCGCATTTTCAAAGATTGAATTGATGATCGTATAGCCCATTCCGTCCGCTTGGTGATAAGACGTAAAGCCGTAGCGAGCCCATTTTTTAGCACCACATCGTGAACCGACCCAAAGATTCTTATCTTTGTCTTCCGCTAAGCTCCAAATATCTTCGTCGCAGAGATCATTTTTTGTTGTATAAGTTTTGCAGACGGACGTTTCGCCGCCCTGCCACTCGCATAAACCGCGCGTCGTGCCGACCATAAACTTGCCGTCGCTCGTCTCAAGCAGATCTGTTATCCACCCGGTGGGCAAGCCGTCCCGCGTTGAGTAATGCCGCTCGACGATCTTTTGATTCTTTTCCGGCATCGCTACCAGCAAGCTCAAACCCGTAGCGTCCGAGCCAGGACGCGCCCCAACCCAAATTCTCCCGGTTTTATCTTCGAGGACCGTCGAAATATTCGTGTCCTCTAGCCCATCCTCCGAAGCGAAGTGTTCGACAGTACCGTTTGGCAGCAGGCGGATCAAACCGTCGTAGGCACCGATCCACATCGCTCCCCGCCGATCTTTGATGATCGCGCTGATAAAATGAGTATTGGCATCCGGCAAAGGCTCGCCCAGATCGACCGCCTCGAGCTCGTCCCGTGCGTTCAGTTTGAAGAGCCCGCCTCCGGTTCCGGCGAAAACGGTGCCGTTTTCATCTTCAAACAAAACGTTGATTTTTTTGGCTAGCGGATGGTCGGGCACAAAGACGCTAAAGAGCGGGTTTTCCTTTGAACCGGCGCGCCCTGTCGGGTTGAGGCGGGCAAGTCCCGAATCGGTCGCTATCCAAATAGCGCCGTTTTTGGTTTCGAGAAGATCATTGACGTGGCGTTCGGGCAAGCCATCGGCGGTCGTGAAATTCTTAAATTCGTACCCGTCAAAACGCGAAATTCCCTCGACCGTGCAGAACCACAGAAATCCGCGAGAATCCTGCTTGATCTTATAAACACTGTCACGCAACAGACCGTCGGCGACCGTGTACGTTTTGATAGGCAGGCGTTCGGCATGGAGAGCGGCCGGCAGCAGCAAAATGAAAGCATAATGCAGCGGGGCATTTCTCCATCGTTTTTTCCGGTCCATCTCTGTTACCAGGCGTTACCCATGATAACTCGGTTGTGGTAGTGCCGTTCAATCGTTCTCACAAATTTGCTATTGGATGCGAACGACGAGCCGAGCACTGCGAGGTAAATCACCGGCGGTTCGGCATATCAGGACCTCTCGACGACAGACGATCCCCGCGGACGCCTGACCGAGAAATTGACTCAAGAAATTCGAATAATGTTAGGTTCCCTGAGACCGGCAGTCTAAAAGTCATGGGCGCTGCATTAAAACGATCGTGTGAAGCTAAGTAATTCTTTTCTATGCATTTGCGGCATTCAGATAAGGATCCGGTCGGGGCCGATTTCTGAGCTCTGGTGCGCCAATGGTGCGCCAAATCTCTGCTCGCTGCGGCTGTATTCCCCGCCATTTCTCGAGCAAGACGTCGCTGTCGGCCTGTTAGAAGTTACAGTTGGAAATATTCCGGGCGATCAATAAGATCTGGGTTGCAACAACATCTGTATTGTTCACCCGGGAGTACTCAATGGATATCAAACCGGTCGCGATGGCCATACCTAAGGATTCGCAGTTTGAGCAGGGCAAATGGGGCCCGATCTACCCTAAGACTCCGTCATGTTACGGATTTTCCATCATTGCGAAGATAAAACCTGGCACCGAAGAAAACTTTTACGAGTATGCGCGGAATGTCGAAGCCGGAGTAGCTGGCACTCCGGACCTTTTGGATGTTTTGAAGCTTCACTATCTTCGCTGGAACCTTTTCGACATTAACGGTGAAACTTACTTCCAGTACATGGGAATTTTTGACACCGATTTCGACAAGTACACGGAAGATGCCGTGGCTATTTTTTCCGCCACGGGCTTGAACACCGTTTTTGAGAACCTCGAGGGTTTTCCCGAAGATTGGAAGACGAATCCCGATGCCTTTGTCAGGTTCGTTCGTGAACACCATCGTCCCAGTTTCCTCGAGTACGGTGAATATCCCTTCGTCAGTGCTGCTGAGATCAAGAAGGCCCTCAATATGAAGAACGCGTTCACCGCTATGCTCGATCAGCTGCAGTAAGGAGGGCCTGATGAGTTCACCAAAACCGGCCGCCCGGACCTATAACCAGGAGCATGTCCCGCGGCCTTACACACCGGGCAAACGACGGCTGAGCATCTACTGGACGTGGAGCTATCCGTGGGAATCGCAGCGCGACCCTGCGGCGATGGAAAACCGTTTCTCGACCATGACCGCGGTTCGAACCGTGCTTTGGCCGGGATATGAGACGCCGCAATATCAGTCCGACATGTTCCTGCAGGGTATTGCGGGCACGCTCGAGCTTTTTCACATATCGGCATTGAGCTTTCAAAAAACGGCAGGCGAGGTGACGGGCCATCCCGTCGCGGTCTTTCAACGTGTCGATCAAGCAGGATATTTTCTGCCGATCGATGAACGGATCCTCGACGACTGCGACACACTGCTTGTCTTTGGCCTCGACCATCTGCTAAATGGCCTTGAAGTCGTCCCCGGTGAAGTAGACGCGATCAACGAATGGCTGAAACGTGAAGGAACCTGCCTGCTTGTTGCCCCACATCACGATGTCGGCTTTACCGACGATCTTGATCAGCGTCAGATGGAATATCGTCATCACCGCGACGCGCTTGTCCCTCGTCAGCAGCGTTTTTCGAGCTACACGCGTTCGCTGATGAAGGAGCTGAAGATTCCGATATTGAACCAATGGGGCCTTCGGCCGTCGGTCGTGCCGGGAACACGCGACATCACACCGCTCAAAACTTATCGCGATCTCGACAAGCTCGGGCTCCTCAACAACGTCACGACGTTCAACTTTCATCCGCACTTGCCGCACTACGCCATTACCGAATCGAACGGCTCGCCCATCCATCTGTTGGCGCAGCAGCCCGTTGATCTCGAGAGGCCGCATCCATTTACGGCCCAGGGCAATACCGAATTTAATGTTTTGCTTTGGATGCCTCCGGACGGAAACCGCGCAGGCGACATCTTGCTAATGGATTCGACGCATTTCACGACGCTTTTTGGCGGAACGGACAGTCTCGAGAATTTCTGGAAGAACCTGGCTACATATAACGCCCTTCAGTCTTGAAATCGATCAAAAAGCGATCGAACTATGTGCCCTCAAATGTCTGAAGGATCGATCACCGAACTTGAACTAGACGATATCCAAAGCGGCGTGCTACGCCCGAGGCCCTCGCCGTTCGCGGCAACGTACATCGCGTTGCGGATCGATGACCGTGCAGCGGGCCGCGGGCTTTTGCGAAAGGCTTCGTCGGTCGTATCCTCATCCGCTCAACCCAACAGCCCACTCGCCGACACCTGGGTTAGCGTTGCCCTGACATGTACCGGCATGCAGGCGCTCGGCGTTCCACAAGCCGCGATCGACAGCATGTCGTGGGAGTTTCGCCAGGGGATGCGCCCGCGCGCAAGAGAGCTCGGTGACATAGGCGAGAGCGCTCCGGAAAATTGGGAAACTCCATTTCAAACCTCCGACGTTCACGTCATCCTTGTCGCCGTATCGCCCTCGCAGGAGAGGCTTGAAGAAGTCCTGGCACAAGCTCGCCGGACATACGATGGAATGGCGGGTATCGAAGCGATCTGGCGGCAAGATTGTCACGCGTTGCCGAATGACAAGGAACCTTTCGGTTTTAAGGATGGCATAAGCCACCCGGCGATCGAAGGAAGCGGCATTCCCGGCACCAATCCGAAAGAAGCTCCGCTAAAGGCGGGCGAATTCGTTCTCGGATACCGGGACGAAATGAACGGTCTGCAAAAGACCGAACCCGAGATACTCGGAAAGAACGGGACGTATGTCGTTTTCCGAAAACTGCATCAGCGAGTCGCCGAGTTCCGAAAGTACGTCAAAGCGAACTCGAACGGTCCCGAGGACGAGGAGTTGACTGCGGCAAAGATGATGGGGCGTTGGCGAAGCGGTGCGCCGCTGGCATTGTGCCCGTTCCACGACGATCCAAAGATCGGCGAGGACCCAAAACGCAACAACGACTTTTTATTCGAAGAAGACGATCCGAAGGGACTGAAAACACCGGGCGGATCGCACATCCGACGAACCAATCCGCGCGACGCAAAGATCGCCGGCGTCGCACGCATACACCGGATGATCCGGCGCGGCACGGCATACGGTTCGCTGCTTCCCGAAGGCGTCTTGGAAGACGACGGCGTCGATCGCGGCCTGATGTTTGCTTTCGTCGGAGCGCACATCGGGCGGCAGTTCGAGTTCGTTCAATCGCAGTGGATCAATGACGGTATTTTCTTTGGAGGCGAGCAGGACAAGGACCCTGTCGTCGGCGCGATGGGCGATAACGAAGCCTTTACATTACCAAAAAAACCGCTGCGAAAACGGCTGCAGGGCATTCCCCGCTTTGTAGTAACGCGCGGCGGCGAATACTGCTTTATGCCCGGCATTAAAGCACTGAAATGGATCGCTGATCTCGAAACATGAATCACTGCCGCGGCTTCGCACTGGTCTTGGCGCTCTGTTCTCTATGTGTGTCCGGGCGGTCGCAGGTCCGCGGCGTTTATCCGGCCGGGATGAGCGCGACCAATTCCGGTGTGACGCCGGCCCCGGGCTTCATGTACTCGAACGCACTCCTGATCTATTCGCGTTCGACGCTGCGGGACCGCAACGGCAATGTGACGGCGAGGGGAAACAACTCGGTCGTCCTGGACATGAATTCGATCATCTGGGTCAGCAAAAAAGAAATACTTGGCGGGGCAAAATTCTCGATGTCGGCGACGTTGCCCATCGCCAGCAACTCGTTGGCGAACGACGCCACCGGTCCGATCAGCGGAGCGAGCGGTCTCGGCGATCAATACTATCAGCCGTTCATTCTCGGCTGGAATAAGGAGCGGTTCGCAGTCCGCGCGATCTACGGCTTTCTGGCACCGACGGGCCGTTATCATGCCGGTGCTAACAACAATACCGGTAATGGATATTGGACGCATGTCGCAGCATCGGGCCAGACGGTCTATTTGAACAAGAGCAAACGAACTAACATTTCGGTGTTCCAAATGTACGAGTGGCATCTGAAGCAGACCGGCACAGACATAAATCCCGGCGAAAATATCGACCTCGATTATTCGGTCATGCAGACGCTGCCGCTTAGGGATGACAGCAGCCTGCAGGTCGGCGTGATCGGTTACAACCAGTATCAAACAACGGACAAGAGCGGCCCGAACATCACTGCGGAACAGGCCAAAGACCATTACAAGGTGAACGCACTCGGAGCCGGCGCGCATTTCATTTTCCCAAAGCCGAAGCTGAACTTTGGATTCAAATATTTTAAGGAGTTTGCAAACCGCTCGACGTTTCAGGGATATTCCGTCCAGATCTCGGGCTCGTACAAATTTTAGGAACGATGGAAGAATTCTTTGTCCGGATCTGGGAAAACCTCGCCGATCGCGTTAGCGGTCCGATGTGGTTTCGTCTCATCATGCAGCCTCTCGTAGCTGCCTTTTTCGCCGTCCGCGCGGCCATGAGTGATGCGCGCGAGGGCAAGCCCGGCTACTTCTGGGCGGTGATCACGCACAAGGGCGAGCGTCGAGAGTTGATCAAGGAAGGCTGGGCATCGGTCGCGAAGGTCTTTGTGATGGCGGTCGTGATCGATGCGATCTATCAGTTGATCGTCCAGCGTTGGATCTATCCGGGCGAGATCGCAATAGTGGCATTTCTGCTCGCGGTCGTCCCCTATGTCCTCATCCGCGGGCCGGTGAACCGCATCATTCGCCGTTACAATTGGGTCAAAGAAAAGGTGAAAGAAAGGAGGTCAACATCCGATGACTGAGATCGTCGTCATCGGTGCCGGACCGGCGGGCGTCGTCGCGGCGCTTCGAGCGGCCGATCTCGGAGCAAAAACGGCGCTGGTTACGCGCGACGTGTTTGGCGGTATGGCGGCGAACGACGGGCCGGTGCCGGTCCGCACGCTGGCCCACGCGGCAAGGCTCATACGGAACGCCCGCGAGCTTAGGCGTTACGGCATCGAGGTGAGCGAGCCACAGCTCAATTACGAAAAGCTTCTCGCCCGTGTTCGTGAGGTGGTCAACGACTCTCGCGAACATTCCGCCTTTCGGCCGCAGATCGATGCGGCCGGCGTGACTGTTTACGAGAACGCGGGCACAGCGCGTTTTGGGGATGCCAACACGATCGTGACCGAAAGCGAACTCCGTCTTACGGCCGACAAGTTCATCATCTGTGCCGGCGGCAGCAGCCGCCAGATCGACGTCCCGGGGTCTGAGCTGACAAACACTCACAGCGATGCATGGAGCCTCACCTCGATACCTGCGTCAATGATCGTTGTCGGAGCGGGTGCGACGGGGGTGCAGGTAGCGTCGATCTTTAATTCGTTCGGCACAAAAGTACAGCTCTTCCAGGCCGGTCCTCGGATCGTCCCGACCGAGGACGAAGACATTTCTGCCGCCGTCGCGGACGGGTTTCGCGAGAACGGGATCGACGTTCGCGAAGATTTCGGCCGGATCGATTCATTCGAAAGAACCGCGTCCGGTGTACGAATGAATTTCAGCAAGGACGGCGCTCTCTTCCACGCGGACGCGGCGTTGATCGTTATGGCCGTCGGTTGGATCGCGAATACGAGCGGCATGGACCTCGCTAACGCGGGCGTCGAGACCAACCCGCGTGGATTCGTCGGGGTGAATGAATTTCTTCAGACCTCGGCCGCAGACGTTTTTGCCGCCGGCGACGTGACCGGACGGATGATGCTGGTCCCGCAGGCGATACAGGACGGATTTATCGCCGCGACCAACGCGGTCAATGGAAACACGATGAGAACGCCTGATCAGGTTGCGCCTATCGGCAGCTTCACCGATCCCGAATACGCGCAGGTCGGGCTAACCGAGGCGATGGGCCGTGAAGACCATGACGTCGTCACCGTGAAGGTCGGCTTTGACGGCACTACTCGAACTATCATCGACGGCCGGACATTCGGATTTCTAAAGATCATCGTCGACAAGCCGTCGGGAGAACTTCTAGGCTGTCACGTAGTCGGCGAACGCGCGGTCGAACTCACGCAGGTCGCCGCGGTCGCTATGGCCGCCGGCATGAAGGTGGACGGCCTTGCCCAGGTTCCGCTGTCGTTCCCGACCTACGCCGGCGTCCTCGCCCGCGCCGCGGCGATCGCCAC
>Ga0163161_10003295_pt1 | contig 11341 bp, 12 predicted proteins | sample S45metaG_FD_129847 | JGI IMG/M metagenome (GOLD analysis project Ga0163161, IMG submission 129847) | Switchgrass rhizosphere microbial communities from Kellogg Biological Station, Michigan, USA - S4-5 metaG | ecosystem: Host-associated > Plants > Roots > Rhizosphere > Soil | place: USA... | reverse complement strand
CGTTCAACGATGTCGTCCGCCAGTCGGATCGCTTTGCCCTCTACGAACGCCAATTCGACAAGCTGAAGGCGGCCGGCCGGGTCTACGCCTGTTACGAGACGACCGAAGAGCTGGAACTGCGCCGCAAGGTGCTGCTCGGCCGCGGCTTGCCGCCGGTTTACGAGCGCAAGGCCGAAGGCTCGCCCGTTCCCGAAGGCGTCGCGCCGCACTGGCGCTTCAAGCTCGACCACGAATCGCCAATCGCCTTCACCGACCTCATCCGCGGCGAACAGCATTTCGACCCGAAGCTGATCAGCGATCCCGTCGTCCGCCGCGCCGACGGCAGCTGGCTTTACCTGCTGCCGAGCGTCATCGACGACATTGACCTTGGCGTCTCCCATATCGTCCGTGGCGAGGACCATGTCTCGAACAGTGCCGTGCAGGTCCAGATGTTCGCTGCGCTCGGTGCCGATCCAGCGGTATTCGCGCATGAGGCCCTGCTGGTCGCCGCCGAGGGCAAGCTCTCCAAGCGCCTCGGCTCCTACGGCGCCGAGCATCTGCGCGAGGAAGGCGTCGAGCCGATGGCATTGCTGTCCCTACTCGCTCGCATCGGCACGTCGCAGCCGGTGGAGGCCGTCGCCAGCCTAGAAGCGCTCGCCACCGACTTCGATTTCTCTCACTTCGGACGGGCCCCAGCGCATTTCGACCCGCACGAAGTCGAGCTGCTCAACGCCAAGCTCTTGCATCATCTCGAATTCGACGACGTCGCCGACCGCCTGCCCGAGGGCGCGACCGAGGCCGACTGGCTGCTCTTGCGCGGCAATCTCGCGCGCCTCGACGATTTTGCCGATTGGCAGCCGGTACTGGATGGCCAGATCGACAAGCCCGTCCTCAACCGCGACGACCGCCTGTTCATTCACGACGCCTGGGCCGTTGCGGGCTCGATCGATTGGTCCAACGAACCCTGGCGGGCGCTCACCGACGGACTCAAGGAAAAGACGGGCCGCAAGGGCCGTCCGCTCTTCATGCCGCTGCGGTTGGCGCTGACCGGCCGTGAATGGGGCCCGGAAATGGCGCCCCTGCTCGCCCGCATCGGCCGCGACCGCGCGATTCACCGCCTCGACGCCATCTCCTTCGATTGATTCAGCAAGGACGCTGCAGCGCAGCAACTTTTCCGCTTTGGCTGCCACGCGTAATGATGTAACATTGCATTTATCGAACATAGAAGGAGGGTTTCATGCTTGCTTATGCCCCTCGCCCCGAGCGTCGCCGTATCAGCCCGACGGCGCTTGCCCTGATCATCGGCGCTCACGCGGTCGCCATCGTCGCGGTGATGAGCGCGAGGCTGGAAATCCAGCGTCATCGGGAGCCGCCGATCTACGTGCAGAGTTATCCCAAGCCGCCGATCCCCGAGCCGCCAAAGCCCGACCAGAAAACGGCGGAGCCGGCGAAAACCACATACACTACCACGGATCCCCTCGTTCGAACGCCGCGGGACACCGACCTGAAGGTAGACCCCCTGCCTCCGCCTCCGCCGTTCACTGGTGGCGGAACAGTCGACCCGCCACCGCCGCCGAAGCCAGAGCCGATCGTCCACAGCGGCCCGCGATTTGCCACACCTGCTGGCGACATCCGGCCGCCATATCCGGAGGCGCTTCGCGCCCAGGAGAAGGAGGCTGTGCTCCGGCTAAGGCTGGGAATCGACGAGCGCGGCCCGGTGGTCAGCGTCGATCCGGTCGGCAAGGCCGATCCCGCCTTCCTCGCCGCCGCGCGTCGCCACATCCTCAAGGCCTGGCGCTACGCGCCGGCGATGGAGGGAGACCATGCCATCGCGTCGAGCACGGTCATCACGCTCGAATTCAAGCTCGACTCCTGATGCCCCGGGGCGGGGGTGGCGGTTGCGCCGCCTCCGCCCTATTTAGGCCGCCTATGGCCGTCCTTCCGCCTATTCACCGCCCAAGCGTCGCCATCCGCGACCTGTTGGCCTTCATGCGCCAGCGCAGCCGGGAACAGGTCATCGGTGCAATGCTTGCGGTGCTGGTGACGATCATCATCGTCATCCTTTTCCTCGTCGACCCGCAGATCAACACCGCGCCCCCGCAGCAGGTGATCTACGTCGAACAATGGCCCGCAAACCGCACCGACGACCAGATCAAGGCCGACCAGACGAAGGACCAGGCGGAGCGGGACGCCGCGCTGAAGGAACGGCAGCGGCAGTTCCAGAAGCTGGAAAACCAGCTTGGCATCGAGTGATGCGCGCTGGATGGCCGAGGCAGTCGCATTAGGCGGCGGCGCTCGCGGCCGGACTGCACCCAATCCCAATGTCGGCTGCGTCATCGTCCTCCTGGGCGAAATCGTCGGCAAGGGCGCCACTGCCCCTGGCGGTAGGCCCCACGCCGAAGCCGTCGCCCTCCAGCAGGCAGGGGCGAAGGCAAAGGGCGCGACCCTCTACACGACGCTGGAACCCTGCGCCCATGTCAGCGACCGCGGGCCTACCTGCTCCAGCCTGATCGCCGAAGCCGGAATCGCCCGAGTAGTCGCCGCGATCCAGGATCCGGACCCCCGCACCTCCGGCCTCGGCTTCAAGATCCTTCGCAAGGCCGGCGTGAAGGTGAAGACCGGCGTCGGCAATGCGGCGGCCGAAGCCAGCATGGCCGGCTTCCTCACCCGCCTCTCCCTCGGCCGCCCGCGCATCACGCTGAAACTCGCGCTGTCGATCGATGGCAAGATCGCGCTTCCCTCGGGCGAATCCAAATGGATCACCGGCGAGGACGCCCGCGCCCACGTCCATCTCGAGCGTGCCCACAGCGACATGATCCTTGTGGGCCGCGGCACCTATCTTGCCGACCGGCCCAAGCTCGACGTCCGCCTGCCGGGTCTGGAGCAATGGTCGCCGCGCCGCGCCCTCTTGAGCCGCGGCGAAGCCGTCCCCGGCTGGGAAATGCTTAATTCTCCGCAAGATGTGCATTGACTTCATGACGTCAACGATCTACTCGTCGAGGGCGGCTCAGCGACAGCCACCGCTTTCCTGGAAGCCGATCTGGTCGACCGCATCCTCATTTATCGGGCCCCGATCCTGGTCGGCGAAGGCAAGTCCAGCTTCGGCTACATCGGCCTAGACGCCATCGCCGACGCCCATGGCCGCTGGCGCGCAGTCGACCCGCGTCCGCTTGGCATCGACCGCCTCGAAGTCTACGAGCGCGTTCGGGGTTAGGAGCGGCATGTTCACCGGCATCATCACCGACATCGGAACCGTCCGCAGTGCCGAGGAGCGCGGCGACCTCCGCCTGACCATCGGCTGCGGCTATGACATGGCCGGCGTCGACCTCGGCGCCTCCATCGCCTGCTCGGGCGTCTGCCTGACCGTCGTCGACAAGGGGAATGACTGGTTTGCGGTCGATGTTTCCACCGAAACCCAGTCCCGAACCCCCTCTCAGCTGTGGCGGGAGGGCGCGAAGCTGAACCTGGAGCGCGCCCTGCGTGTCGGAGACGAGCTCGGCGGCCATTTCGTCACAGGCCATGTCGACGGAATGGGTGACGTCACCAACGTCGCTCCGGAAGGGGGCTCGATCCGCCTTTCCGTCCGCGCCCCTGCCGAAATCGGAACCTATATCGCCGGCAAGGGATCGGTCGCCCTTGATGGCGTCTCGTTGACGGTGAACGACGTCAGTGACGAGGACGACGGCACCGAGTTCGGGATCAACATTATTCCGCACACTGCCGGTCACACCACATTGGGAAAACTGTCAGTTGGTGACCGCGTCAATCTGGAGATTGACGTCCTTGCGCGTTATTTGAAGCGAATGGCTGCATCACAATAGGAACAAAGCTGTTCCTGCTTTTCATCACATTGCAATGTGATATATCGCCGAATCATGAGCACGACACTCATTGATCAGCTGACTCAGATCATCGAAACCGGCGAAGTCAGCCGCGCCGGCCTCGCCCGCGCCGCCGGCCTGCATCCCAATAGCCTTCGCAAATTGGGTGCCGAGGACTGGAATCCGACCGCCGAGACCCTGAAACGGCTCGAAAAGCTGATCCAGCGCGGCAATGCCCAGGTGCTGGTCGGCGCCGAAGCGATCATCGACGAGGCGCGCAACGGCCGCATGTTCATCCTTGTCGACGATGATGACCGCGAGAATGAAGGCGACCTCGTCATTCCGGCCCAAATGGCCACCCCCGACGCCATCAACTTCATGGCGCGCCATGGCCGCGGCCTCATCTGCCTGGCGCTGACCAAGGACCGCGCCGACTCGCTCGAGCTGGCGCCGATGACCAGCAACAACCGCACGCGCATGGAAACCGCCTTCACCGTTTCCATCGAGGCGAAGGAGGGCGTCACCACCGGCATCAGCGCCGCCGACCGCGCCCGCACCATCGCCGTCGCCATCGATTCCGCCAATGGCCCCGACAGCATCGTTTCGCCCGGCCACGTCTTTCCCTTGGTTGCCCGGCCAGGCGGGGTCCTCGTCCGCGCCGGCCATACCGAGGCGGCGGTCGACGTATCGCGCCTCGCCGGCCTCAACCCGTCGGGCGTCATCTGCGAAATCATGCGCGAGGACGGCACCATGGCCCGCCTCGACGACCTCATCGAATTCGCCGCCGCCCACCAGTTGAAGATCGGCACGATCCGCGATCTCATCGCCTACCGCCTCCGCCGTGACCACATGGTCTCGGAGGTCGCCGACACCCGCTTTACCTCGAAGCGCGGCGCCAATTGGTCGGCAAAGGTGTTTCGCGACAAGGCCAGCGGCGCCGAGCAGCTCGCCCTCGTCCACGGCACAGTTGAGGAAGAGAAGCCGACCCTCGTTCGGATGCACAGCCTCGACCTTTTCGCCGATGTGCTTGGCGAGCAAAGCGACCGCAGCGGGCTTTTGGATGGCGCCATGGCGATGATCGAGAAGCAAGGCGCCGGAGTCCTCGTTGCCCTCCACGCCGCTTCGCCCGGCTCGCTGTCCCGCAACGCCGACCTCCGCTCCGGCAAGCCATCGCAGGGCGGAGAGGCCCTTCGCGACTATGGTATCGGCGCCCAGATCCTCGCTGCGCTCGGCGTCCACGACATGATCCTGCTCACCAACACACGCCACGCGCCGGTCGGCCTGTCGGGCTACGGCCTGTCGATCGTCGAGGAACGCTGTATCCCGCTGGAGACCCGCTGATGGCCCGCATCCTCATCGTCGAAGCCCGCTTCTATCCGCACTTGAACGACATGCTGCTCGACGGCGCCCGCGCCGCGATCGAGGCCAGCGGCGGTGAGCATGAGACGATCACGGTGCCCGGCGCACTGGAAATCCCGGGCGCCATCGCGCTCGCCGCCAAGAGCGGCCGCTATTGCGGCTTCGTCGCTTTGGGCGTCGTCATCCGCGGCGAGACCTATCACTTCGAGGTGGTGTCCAACGAAAGCGCTCGCGCGCTGATGGACCTCAGCCTTGAAGGCTATGCCATCGGCAATGGCATCCTCACGGTCGAAAACGAGGCGCAGGCGATTTATCGCGCCGACCCGGCCCAGGCGAACAAGGGCGGCTGCGCGGCCAAGGCGGCGCTCGACATGGTCGATATCGCCACCCGCTTCGGCGCCGCCCCGTCCTATTTGCGGCAGGTCCGCTAGGCTATTTTCCGCTCGTCCTCGAGCGTCGGATAATCGGTGTAGCCTTCCGCACCCTGGGTGTAGAAGGTCTTGCCGTCCGGCTCGTTGAGTTCGGCATGGGCGCTGATCCGCGCCACCAGGTCGGGGTTAGCCAGGAACGGCCGTCCGAATGCGATCGCATCGACGACGCCTTCGTCGAGCCGCGCCTGTCCGCTCTCCCCGTTATAATCGCTGTTGAGTGCGATCACGCCGGAATAATGCTTGCGCATCGCCGGGCTGACCCGCTCGGTCGCTCCGCTTCCAAAGGTCGTCTCCGGCCCCGGCTCGCGCATTTCGATCCACGGCACCTTCAGCGCCTCGATACGCTTGGCGACCTCTGAATAGAGCGCAACCGGATCGGGGTCGACGACTCCCTGGCTCTCGATGTTGGGCGAGTAGCGGATGCCGGTCCGCTCCATGCCGATGGCGTCGCCGATCGCTTCCAGAACCTGCGTCATGAACCGCATGCGATTGTCGATATCTCCGCCATATTCGTCGTCGCGCAGATTAGCGGACGAGCGCAGGAATTGGTCGACCAGATACCCGTTGGCGCCATGCACCTGCACGCCGTCGAAGCCCGCGGCGATCGCATTGCGCGCGGCCTGCGCATAATCGCCGACGATCCTGTCGATGTCCGCCTTGGTCAGGGCGCGCGCCTCGACATAGGGCTTTCGCCCTTCATAGGTGTGGGCATAGGCCGGCGCGGTCGTCGCCGATGATGACACCGGCTGGCCGCCGCCCAGGTCCGGATGAACCACGCGGCCCATGTGCCACAGCTGGGCGACGATCTTGCCACCCGCCTGGTGCACGGCCTCGGTCACCGGTTTCCAGCCTTCGACCTGCACCGCGGTCCACAGGCCCGGCGCATAAGGCCAGCCAAGGCCTTCGCGGCTGATCCCGGTGGCTTCGGTGATGATCAGGCCGGCGTCGGCCCGTTGCGCATAATATTCCGCCATGACCGGCGTCGGCACGGCTTCCTTGGTGGCACGGCCGCGAGTCAGCGGCGCCATCCAGATGCGATTCTTGAGATTGAGGCCGCCGATGGTGACGGGATCGAACAAGCTGGGCATAGCAATTCTTTCTGCTACGCGTCGGCTCCCATCGACGCCAAGGCTCACGAAAATAGTCGCGACGCGCCACCCTTCAAGCCCCCTTGCCTATCCGGCGTTGCTGCTTGGCAATGTCGCTTTGGCGTTCGGGCCCTGGCTGGTGCGCATGGCCGATACGGGTCCGGTCGCCGCCGGCTTCTGGCGGCTGGCGCTCGCCGCGCCGTTTCTCTTCCTGCTTGCAAGCGTCTCAGGCCAGCCGGTTCGCTGGCCGGGCAGGAGACTCGCCATCGCCCTCTTTGCGGCCGCCGCCTTCTTCGCCCTCGACCTCGCTGCCTGGCATGCCGGCATCCGTCTCACCAAGCTCGGCAATGCAACCCTGTTCGGCAATTTCGCCAGCTTCGCCTTTGCCGCCTACGGCCTGTGGATGGCCCGCAAATGGCCGTCGCACATGCAGGCCGTCGCCCTCGTCCTTGCCGCCGCCGGCGTCGGCGCGTTGATGGCGGGCAGTGCCGAGCTCGGCGCCCGCCATGTCCGCGGCGACAGCCTCTGCCTCGCCGCGGGCCTGCTCTACACCGGCTATCTGATCATCGTCGAACGCTCCCGCGGGCGGATGAAGCCGCTGCCCCTGCTGTTCATGGCCAGCCTGTTCGGCGCGATCATCCTGTTGCCCCTGAGCCTGGCCTTCGGCGAGCACGTCATCCCGCACGACTGGACGCCGCTCCTGATCCTTGCCGTCACCAGCCAGATCCTCGGCCAGGGCCTGTTGGTCTATGCCATCGGTCACGTCCCGCCGCTGATAGTCGGCCTCGCCTTCCTGACGCAGCCGGCGATCTCCGCTTTGATTGGCTGGCTTGCTTATGGCGAGACTTTGACACCGCTAGACTGGGCTGGCGCTATCGCCATCGGCATCGCCCTGGTCCTCGTTCGCTTGCGCTTGGGCAAGCGCGCGGCCAATTAGCCCGCCATGGCCGACCAACCGACTCCGCTTGAAGCCGTCCGCGCCCAGCTCGCTTTATCCGTCGGCGAGAATGCCGTGTTTGACGGCTGGAGCGAAAAGGCGGTCGAAGCCGCGGCGGACGCGCACGGAGTCGATCCCGCCATCGCCCGCTTGGCTTTCCCGAAGGACCAGCTCGGCAAGGTCGGCGCCTATATCGAGGCGGTCGACGCGGCGCTGGAGGCGCATTTCACGCCGGACGTCATTGCCGGGATGAAGATCCGCGATCGCATCCGGGAGCAGGTCTGGTTTCGCCTTAAGACGATGGGTCCGGCGCGCGAAGCCGTCCGCTCTGCGCTTACCATCCTCGCCATGCCGCAGAATGTCGCCACCGGGATCAAGACGGGCTGGCACAGCGCCGACCTTATGTGGCGGCTGGCCGGCGACAAGGCGACCGACTTCAACCATTACACCAAGCGCCTGACCTTGAGCGCGGTCTACGCTTCGACGCTCGTAGCCTGGCTCGACGATCAGAGCGAAGGCTGGGCCGAAACCAGCGCGTTCCTCGATCGCCGCATCGCCAACGTCATGAGCTTCGAGAAATGGAAAGCCGGCTGGAAGGGCAGCACCGAGCAACGCCCGAGCTTCAGCCGATTCCTCGGCCGCCTGCGCTACCCGCCGCATTAGCTTCCAATTTCCTCTCGTTATTGATAATCAGTCGCAAATGAACGCGGCCCAACCTGCCGAAGCCTTTGCGATCCCGCTCGATTCGCTCGAGCTCGGCAAGCGCGCGCATATCGAATCCATCGATTGGGCCGCACTGGAAGAGACCGCGGCCCGCCGCCTGCGCCAGTTCGGCTTCGACGAAGGCGTGACGATCGAGGCGCTGCATCTTGGCCCGTTCGGCCGCGATCCGCTCGCCGTCCGGGTCGGCCGCATGACCGTCGCCATCCGCCGCGCCCACGCCCGCGCAGTGCACGTCGTCCCGATCGCAAAATGAATCCCCAGCCTCTGATCGCGGTGGTCGGCAATCCCAATGCCGGCAAAAGCGCTTTGTTCAACGCCTTGACCGGCGCCCGGCAGAAGGTCGGCAATTATCCGGGCGTCACGGTCGAACGCCACGTCGGCCGCGCCATCCTGCCGTCGGGCGCGCCGGCCGAACTGATCGACCTCCCCGGTTCTTACGGCCTCGACCCGAACAGCCCTGATGAGGCCGTCACCCGCGACGTGCTCCTCGGCCGCCAGCAGGGCGAGCGCCTGCCGGACGCGCTGCTGATCGTCCTCGACGCCTCCAACCTCGACAATCACCTGCGTTTCGCACTGCAGCTGATTGCGCTCGGACGGCCCACCGTGGTCGCGCTCAACATGGTCGACCTCGCCAAACGGGACGGGCTTGAGCTCGACGCGGCGAAGCTCGAAGCCGAGCTCGGGGTCCCGGTGATCGAGACCGTCGCCGTCCGCCGCCGTGGCATCACGGAATTGCTCGGCCGCCTCGAAAGCGAGCTCGGCCATCAGCGCGCGGTGCACGGCAAGGACCTGCCTCCGCCGGATCTCGTCCACCTCCAGAAGCGCGCCCGCGAAGTCGCCCAGGCCGCGATCCTCCGCGAAACGCCGGTCCGCCGCATCACTCACCAGCTCGACGCTGTCCTGCTGCACCCGGTCGCCGGACCGATCATCCTCGCCGCCGTGCTCTTCATCATGTTCCAGGCGGTCTTCGCCTGGGCGACAGTTCCCGCCGATGCGCTCGACGCGGGCATCACCAGCCTCGGCAACATCGTCGGCAATGCGCTTCCCCCAGGCGTCTTCAAATCCTTGATCGTCGACGGCGTCTTCGCCGGGGTCGGCGCGGTCATCGTCTTCCTGCCGCAGATCCTGATCCTGTTCCTCTTCATCCTCGTCCTCGAAGCGACTGGCTATCTCGTCCGCGCCGCCTTCCTGATGGACAAGCTGATGCACTCCGCCGGCCTCTCCGGCCGCGCCTTCATCCCGTTGCTGTCGAGCTTCGCCTGCGCCGTCCCCGGCATCATGGCGACGCGGACCATCGACGACCCCAAGGACCGGCTGACCACCATCCTCGTCGCCCCCTTGATGACCTGCTCCGCGCGCCTGCCGGTCTACACCTTGATCATCGCCGCCTTCATCCCGAACCGCGCCGTCGGCCCCGGTATCGGCCTTCAGGGGCTGGTGATGTTCCTGCTTTACATCGGCGGCATCGCCGGTGCCCTGCTCGCCGCCTGGGCGCTCCGCCGTTCGGTGGTGAAGGGCCGGGGCGGCGCCTTCATGATGGAACTGCCCAAATACCAGATGCCGCGCCTCGTCGATATCGCGCTCGGCCTCTACCAGCGCGCGCTCATCTTCCTGAAGCGCGCCGGCACCATCATCCTTGGCACCACGATCGTCCTCTGGGCGCTCGCCAGCTTCCCGCAGGCCGGCCCGGGGCAGAAGCAGAGCGAAGTCTCGATCGCCGGCTACATCGGCAGCGCCATCCACAAGGTCGTTGCCCCCATCGGCTTCAACCAGGATATCAGCCTCGCGCTCTTGCCCACCATGGCCGCCCGCGAAGTCGCTGTCTCCGCCATCGGCACCGTCTATGCGCTCGACGCCAGCGACGACAAGCAGCTGACCAGCCTCGAGGACCGCCTTGCCAGCCGCTGGAGCCTCGCCACCGCGCTCGCCTATCTCGTCTGGTTCATTTTCGCGCCGCAGTGCATTTCGACCATCGCCGTCACCCGCCGCGAAACCAACAGCTGGAAGTGGACCGGCTTCATGGTCGGCTACCTCTTCGTGCTCGCCTACATCGGTGCCGGCCTCACTTATTGGACGGCGGTCGCCTTCGGTCTTGGCTAAGCGCCACGCCCGTCCTATCGCTCATCCAAACTGAAGATTGAGGAGAGCGACAATGGCGGGAAGCGTGAACAAGGTCATCCTGGTGGGGAACCTCGGCGCCGATCCTGAGGCGCGCTCGCTGAACAATGGCGGCGAGGTCGTAAACATGCGCGTCGCAACTAGCGAAAGCTGGAGCGACAAGTCCTCCGGCCAGCGCCAGGAGCGCACCGAATGGCACAATGTCGTCATCTTCAACGAGAATTTGGGCAAGGTTGCCAAATCCTATTTGAAGAAGGGCTCCAAGGTCTATCTCGAAGGCCAGATCCAGACCCGCAAGTGGCAGGACCAGTCGGGCAACGACCGCTACACGACGGAAATCGTCCTCAACCGTTTCCGCGGTGAGTTGGTCCTACTCGACCGCGCCGAAGGCGGCGCCGGCGGCGGCCGCAGCGACTTCGGTGGCGGCGAGGACTTCGGCGGCGGCTACAGCGGCGGCGGCGGCGCGCGCCCGCAATCGCGTCCCCAGCCGGCGGCCTTCGACACCGACTTGGACGACGACGTCCCCTTTTAAGGTCTAGAATTCGACCGTCAGCGACCCGTTGACCGGCACGGCCGCCCATTTGGCGGTCAGATCGTCGAGCGTCGCACGCACCCCGTCCACATCCTCGGCCGTCACTGGCGCGGCGGCATGCCCGCGCGCCTCGCAGGCGATCTTGTAGGTCTCCAGAAGCTCAACGGCCGGCACCCGGCCGCCCCACATCTCCGCCTGGAAGCTTTCGACCAGCCGCTCGATCGCCTCTTCCGACGCCCCGCCCTGTGTCGCGAACACCGCCGCGTCGCCCTCGGCAACCATGCCGAGGAAGCCGCGATGGGCAAGCGCGCTCTCGACCGCATAATGGACCATGTCGTGCGGGATGATGCCTT
>Ga0163161_10003293_pt1 | contig 11343 bp, 8 predicted proteins | sample S45metaG_FD_129847 | JGI IMG/M metagenome (GOLD analysis project Ga0163161, IMG submission 129847) | Switchgrass rhizosphere microbial communities from Kellogg Biological Station, Michigan, USA - S4-5 metaG | ecosystem: Host-associated > Plants > Roots > Rhizosphere > Soil | place: USA: Michigan... | reverse complement strand
GCTCTCTCTTTATTATGATTTTTTGCGATGCAAGGGTAACGTTGATCGCCCAGTGAGTCTCGGCCACGCTCCGGGTTGTTGTCTTTGTGCCTGAGCACAGGGTTTTAGACCAAGGCCTGTGCGGGTGAACAACCCGTCCCATCCCGTTTTCAAGGACCCCCGTTATGTTCGAACTCGATCACGACCTGGCCCAGGACATTGTCGACCGGGCAATGGCCATCCTGCCCTATAACGTCAACGTCATGGACAGCCAGGGGTTGATTCTCGGCAGCGGCGAGCCGGAGCGCATCAACACCCGTCATGAAGGCGCGCAACTGGTGCTGGCCAACGGTCGGGTGGTGGAGATCGACGCGCAAACGGCGATTCATCTCAAGGGCGTGCAGCCGGGCATCAATCTGCCGTTGTTGCTCGATGGGCGATTGATTGGTGTGCTCGGCATTACCGGCGAACCCGAGCCGTTGCGCACGTATGCCGAGCTGGTGCGAATGACCGCAGAGATGCTGGTCGGCCAGCGCAATCAGCAGGCCGAGCAGCAATGGCGGCGCCAGCGTTGCGATGATCTGCTGGCGTTGCTGCTGAGCGAGGCAGGGGATTCGCCGCGTTTGCTCGACGAAGCGCAACAGTTGGGGCTCAAGCCGCAGCTGAAGCGGGTGCCCTATCTGTTTGAGTTGGGCATGGAACACGCCCCGGCACAAACCGTTGACGCGTTGAGTGCCTGGCTGACCTCGCGGTACCCGGACAGTTGGTGCGTGAGTTCGGCGAAGTCGTCGCTGCTGTGGTGCCGGCCGGCCTCGCAGACTATCGAAAATGAACGGCTGCTGGAAAAACTCGACGGCCTGGGCTGGAACATTCTGCGCATTGCGGTGGGCGGGCAGGCCGATGGATTGTCGGGACTGCGGCGCTGCTACCGCCGTGTCGGCGACTTGCTGGCATACGGGCGCGATGTGTTGCCGCGTTCGCGCTTGCTGACGCTGACCCGTTACCGATTGCCGGTGATGCTCTGGCGGCATCGCAACGACGATGCACTGGACGAATTGCTTAATCCGCTGCGCAAAGTCATTGCCAAGGACGGCAATGGCCAACTGTTGGCGACCTTGCGCAGCTGGTGTGATCATGATGGGCAGAGCCAGGCGTGCGCCGATGCGTTGGGGATTCATCGCAACAGCTTGCGGTATCGGATGGAGCGGATTGCCGAGTTGAGTGGGGTTGATCCGTTGAAACTGGACGGGATGCTCGCGCTCTATCTCGGCGTCCAGCTCCTCCCGCAAACCGACTGACCGAACACAACCCTGTAGCAGCTGCCGAGCCCGCAAGGCTGCGTTCGAGGACGCAGTCCTCGCAAATCCGGATAGCGTGATTTTTCTGAAAGAACCGGTTGCCTGATTTTACGAGGACTGCGTCCTCGAACGCAGCCTCGCGGGCTCGGCAGCTGCTACAACAAGAGTGTAGGTCCGCAGGGTTTTGTGAGAATGAACAATAATCGCCACACCTGCTTGTGCAGCGGACTGGCGTTATTGTCCGGGGCTACTGGCAGCATGGAACGCATTGGAACTGGAGAATTCGCATGAAAATCGTCATCGCCCCCGATTCGTTCAAGGACAGCCTCAGCGCCCAAGGCGTAGCCGAAGCTATTGCGCTGGGTCTGGCAGAGGTTTGGCCTGATGCGCAACTGATCAAGTGCCCGATGGCCGACGGCGGCGAAGGCACGGTCGAGTCGATTCTGGCGGCCTGCGAGGGCGAATTGCGCCGCACGAATGTTCGTGGTCCGCTCGGTGCAACAGTCGACGCCGCATGGGGCTGGCTGGCGCACAACCACACCGCGATCATCGAAATGGCCGAAGCCAGTGGCTTGCAATTGGTGCCGCCGGGCAAGCGCGATGCATGCGTCAGCAGCACCTTCGGCACCGGCGAACTGATCCGCGCGGCCCTTGACGCCGGCGCGCAGCGGGTGATTCTGGCGATTGGCGGCAGCGCCACCAACGATGGCGGTGCCGGGGCAATGCAAGCGTTGGGCGTGAGATTGCTGGATTCACAGGGGCAAACCTTGCTGCCGGGCGGTTTGGCGTTGGCGCAATTGGACCGCATCGATCTGAGCAACATTGACCCGCGTCTGGCTGAAGTGCGCTTCGACATTGCAGCCGATGTCACCAATCCACTGTGCGGTCCTCACGGCGCTTCAGTCATTTTCGGCCCACAAAAAGGCGCATCGCCCGAACAAGTGCAGCAACTGGATAACGCGCTCGGACACTTTGCCGAACTGTGCGCTGATGCATTAGGTCGCGACGTCAAGGACGAACCTGGCACCGGTGCAGCGGGCGGTCTGGGGTTTGCCGCCAAGGCATTCCTCGGCGCGCAATTTCAGGCCGGCGTGCAAGTGGTCGCCGAACTGGTCGGGTTGGCGGAAGCGGTAAAGGGCGCCGACCTGGTGATCACCGGTGAAGGGCGATTCGATGCGCAGACCTTGCGCGGCAAGACGCCGTTCGGCGTAGCGCGCATTGCCCGGCAGCAGGGCGTGCCGGTGATCGTGATCGCTGGCACCTTGGGCGACGGTTACCAAGCGTTGTACGAGCACGGCATCGATGCCGCGTTTGCCGTAACGAGCGGGCCGATGACGCTGGAACAGGCGTGCACCGATGCACCACGATTGTTGCGTGATCGCGCCAGTGATATCGCACGAGTCTGGCGGATCGCCAAAGCCTGACGCAAAACTTGTAGCAGCTGTCGAGCCTGCGAGGCTGCGTCCGACTGCGCAGCTGTCGTAGATTTTTAAAGACGCGACCGCTTCGCAGTCGAACGCAGCCTTCGGCAGCTGCTACATGAGCTGAGTGTTTCAGGGTTGGAGCCCTCGACAATCCCTGAAATATATTCCGTCACTCCCACCCCACAACAAACCGCATTCCCGGTCGATACAGCCTATAGACGTTCACACGCACGATTCGACAGTGGCGTCAGACTGAACAGGTGCGCGTCAACGCCCGCCCTTCAGTGACCAGCTGCATGGATGTCGCCTCACACTTCGGAGATCCCTTCTATGTCACTGCGCAATCTGAATATCGCACCTCGAGCTTTCCTGGGTTTTTCCTTCATTGCCTTGCTCGTCATCGTGCTGGGTGTGTTTGCCGTCAACCGCATGTCGATGATCCGTCAAGCGACCGTTGATATGGAAACCACGCATCTACCCGGCGTCGGCTTTCTGGGCAACATGACCGAGAACGTCTTGCGCCTGCGGATCCTGTCTTTCCGCGTGCTGGTCAACCGCGAGCCTGCCGAGTTGCAGGAGGCCCAGAACCGCATCAGCGTGCTCATCGACAAGTTGCGCAGCGCCCAGGCCAGTTACGCAGCCTTGCCCGCTGAGCCGGAAGAAGCCGCGCTGTACAAAGCCTTCGTGGCGACGCTGGACAGTTACATGCAGGCCCAGAATGAGATGATGGACCTGTCTCGACAGAATCAGGTCGACGAGATGCGCACGCTGATCAATACCCGAATCAAGGACGGTACCGACCAAATGGGCGTGCAGTTGAACAAACTGGTGGCCCTCAACGACAGCTATGCCCATGCCGCCTCCGACGAGGCGGGCAAACACTACAGCAGCGCCATCACTGGCATCATCGTAGTCGCGGTTATTGCTGCGCTGTTGACCGTACTGCTGGCCTGGTTGCTGACCCGCAGCATCGTCACGCCGCTCAATCGTGCAGTGAGGGCCGCCGAAACCATCGCCGACGGCAATCTGACTGGCGTCATCGTCATTGACGGTAAGGATGAACCGGCCCGTTTGCTCGGGGCCTTGGCTGCCATGCAAGCCAACCTGCGCAAAACCATCGAACAGATCGCCGGGTCCGCCACGCAACTGGGCGCCGCTGCTGAAGAACTCAGTACCGTGACCGAAGAAGCCTCTCGCGGCCTGCAACAGCAAAACAACGAAATCGAACAAGCCGCCACCGCCGTCAACGAAATGACCGCTGCCGTGGAAGAAGTGGCGAGCAACGCAGTGTCGACCTCCGAAGCTTCAAGCGAGTCGACCCAAGCAGCACGTGAAGGTCGTGACCGGGTGGTGGAAACCGTCGACGCGATCCAGACGATGACCCAAGACGTACAAAACACTTCGCTGATGATCGAAGGCCTGGCTGCTCAGGGTCGCGACATCGGCAAAGTGCTGGACGTGATCCGCGCCATTGCCGAACAAACCAACCTGCTGGCGCTCAACGCTGCCATTGAAGCCGCCCGTGCAGGTGAAGCCGGACGGGGTTTTGCCGTGGTGGCGGACGAAGTGCGGGCACTGGCCCATCGCACCGCGCAGTCGACGCAGGAAATCGAAAAAATGGTCGCCGGCATTCAGAGCGGTACCGGCGAAGCGGTTTCATCGATGCAGCAAAGCAATCAGCGCTCCCAAAGCACGTTGGAAATGGCCCGCGCCGCCGGTGTCGCGCTGGAGCAGATCACCCAGTCGATCCACTTGATCAACGAACGCAACCTGGTGATCGCCAGCGCCTCGGAAGAACAAGCGCAGGTATCGCGTGAAGTTGATCGCAATCTGGTGAACATCCGCGACCTGGCTACCCAGTCCTCCGCGGGTGCCAACCAGACCAGCGCCGCCTCCCATGAACTGTCGCGTCTGGCGGTGGATTTGAATGCCATGGTGGCGCGTTTCGTGATTTGAGATAGGGTGATGGCTGGGAGTCCGCGCGCGACAGGAGAATCACATGCGCTATTCAGCCTTGACCAAACGAATCGCCGGCGATGGAGCGGCGGCCTGGCAGATTCATGACCGAGCGCTGGAAATGCGCGAGCAGGGCGTCGATGTCCTGCTGCTGTCGATTGGTGATCCAGACTTCGACACGCCACAACCGATTGTCCAGGCCGCCATCGACAGCTTGCAGGCTGGCGATACTCATTATCCGCAAGTGCCTGGCAGTCGAGGGCTGCGCGGCAGCATTGCACGGCGCCATCAGCAGCGCAGTGGCCAGGATGTGGACGCCGAGCATGTCATCGTGTTTCCGGGGGCGCAATGCGCGGTGTATTCGGTCGCGCAATGCCTGCTCGATCCGGGCGATGAGGTGATCGTCGCCGAACCGATGTACGTGACCTATGAGGGCGTGTTCGGCGCCTGCGCCGCCAAAGTGGTGCCTGTGCCGGTGCGTCCGGAGAACGGATTTCGCGTCGAGCCAGCGGATGTCGCGACACTGATTACTGCGAAAACCCGGGTCATCCTGCTCAACAGTCCGAACAATCCGTCCGGCGCCAGTTTGCCGCTACCCACTTGGCAAGCGCTCGCCGCGTTGTGCGTGCGCCATGACCTGTGGCTGATCAGCGATGAGGTCTACAGCGACCTGTTGTTCGAGGGCGAGCACACCAGCCCGGCGAGTCTGCCCGGCATGGCCGAGCGCACCGCAACCATCAACAGCCTGTCCAAGTCCCACGCCATGAGTGGCTGGCGGGTTGGCTGGGTGATTGGCCCGAAACCCATGGCCGAGCACCTGGTGAATCTGTCGTTGAGCATGTTGTTCGGGATCCCGGACTTCATCCAGAACGCGGCTCAATTGGCGCTGGATCAAGACCTGCCGGAAGTGGCGCTGATGCGCGAGGAATATCGCCAGCGCCGGGATCTGGTGTGTGCGCGGTTGAGCGGTTGTCCCGGCATTAGACCCATTCGCCCGGATGGTGGGATGTTTGTGATGGTTGATGTGCGCCAGACCGGGCTGGGTGCCCAGGGTTTTGCCGAACGGTTGCTGGAGGGGTATGGCGTGTCGGTGCTGGCGGGGGAGGCGTTCGGGCCGAGTGCGGCGGGGCATATCCGGATCGGGTTGGTGGTGGATCAGGTGCAACTGGCGGAGGCGTGTCGGCGGATTGCGCTTTGCGCGGCGAGTTTGCTGGAGGCCAGGTTAGATCGTTCCCACGCTCCGCGTGGGAATGCCTCTAGGGACGCTCCGCGTCCCATGTGACGCAGAGCGTCACGGGCTGCATTCCCACGCAGAGCGTGGGAACGATCAATTAATCAGCCTTGCCACGCCCCGGTATTCACCAAATTCCTCGGCCGCTCACCCGCCAACGCCATCAGCAGATTATCCACCGCGCACGTGGCCATCGCCTCCCGCGTCTCATGCGTCGCCGACCCCATGTGCGGCGTCGCCACCACGTTGTTCAAGCTCAGCAACGGCGAATCCGTGTTGAGCGGCTCACGCTCAAACACATCCAGCCCCGCCCCCCGAATCTGCCCGGAACGCAGCGCCTCGATCAGCGCTGCTTCGTCCACCACCTTGCCCCGGGAAATATTGATGAAAATGCTCTGCGGGCGCATCAAGGCGAACTCTTCAGCGCCTATCAACCCTTCGGTTTCAGCCGTCAGCGGCAAGGTCAGGCAAATGAAATCCGCCTGTTGCAACAACTCCGTCAGGCTTCTGTACTGCGCGTTGAAACGCTGTTCCACCACCGGTTTCGGGGAATGGCTGTGATAGATCACCGGCATACCAAACCCGAAATGCCCGCGCTGCGCCAAGGCTTCGCCGATGCGGCCCATGCCGATGATACCCAGCGTCTTGCCATGCACATCGGTGCCGAAATGCACCGGGCCGATGTTACGTTGCCACTGGCCGTTGCGAACCATGTTCGCCAGTTCCACCACCCGCCGGGCGGTTGCCAGAATCAGCGCGAAACCGGTGTCTGCCGTCGTTTCAGTGAGCACGTCCGGCGTGTTGCTGAGCAGGATGCGGCGTTCGGTGAGGTAATCGATGTCGTAGTTGTCGACGCCGACGGAGACGCTGGCGATGGCTTCCAGATCCGGCGACAGCTCCAATAACTCCGCGTCCAGTTTCAGGCTCGCGCCGAGCAAACCGTGGGCCCGTGGGAGGGCCTCACGCAATTGCGCGAGCCCCTCCGGGTTGAGGTTGTCGATCAGCGTCACCTCCGTGTGCTCATGCAGGCGAGCCATGAGCAGCGGTGAGAGTTTTTTGTACAGCACAACCTGCTTCTTCATCGTCATGTTCCCAATTTCAAATCAAGGGTGAGCAGCTGCTGGACGTTGCGCAACAGCCTTCTCCACGACCCGGTCACTGGCGCCGGGCTTGAGGAAAATCGTCAGCACCACCGACAGCATCAACGCGCCGCTCATCAGCAAATACGAAGCGCCCGGTGATCCGGTGCTGCTGTTCAAGTAGCCGACCAGATACGAGCCGCCGAACGAACCTAGCGCGCCCATGCTGTTGATCAGCGCCATGGCGCCGCCGGCGACGTTGGCCGGTAGAATTTCCGGGATGATCGCGAAAAACGGTCCGTAAGGCGCATACATGCAGGCGCCGGCAATCACCAGCAGGGTGTAGGACCACCAGAAATGTTCGGCGCCCAACGCGTAGGAGCCGTAGAAAGCGATGGAGGCAATCAGCAGCGGCGGCCAGACGAAGCGTTTGCGCTTCTGCAATTTGTCCGAGCCCCAGGACACCAGCAACATGCCAATCACAGCGGCCAGATACGGCAGAGCCGACAGCCAACCCGCTTCGATCATGTCCATTTTTGCGCCGGCCTTGAGAATCGACGGCAGCCACAACACGAAGCCGTAAACGCCAATGCTCCAGCAGAAAAACTGCAGCGCGAGGATGATCACTTTCGGCGAGCGAAAGGCTTCGGCGTAATTTTTCACCGCTTTGATGCCGACCTGTTCGGCGGCAAGAGCGCTTTCCAGGTCCTGCTTCTCTTGCTCGCTGAGCCACGTGGCTTGTGCCGGGCGGTCATCGGCCAGACGCCACCAGATAAACGCCCACAGCACGGCCGGCAACCCTTCGATGATGAACATCCAGCGCCAGCTGTAATGCTGCACCAGATAACCCGACACCACCGACATCCAGAGCATGGTCACCGGGTTGCCGAGGATCAGGAAGGTGTTGGCGCGCGAGCGTTCGGCACGGGTAAACCAGTGGCACAGATAGATCAGCATCGCCGGCATGACGGCGGCTTCGACCACGCCGAGCATGAAGCGGATGACGATCAGCCAATAGGCGTTGGAGACGATCCCGGTCAGCGTCGCGAGGCTGCCCCAGAGGATCAGGCTGACGAAAATCAACTTCTTGACGCTGTTCTTCTGCGCGTAAATCGCGCCTGGCACCTGAAAGAAAAAGTAGCCGAGGAAGAACAGCGCGCCGAGCATCGACGACATTCCGGGCGTGATCATCAGGTCGGCGGCCATGCCCGAAGCGGCGGCGAACCCGTAGTTGGCGCGGTCCAGATACGCCAGGCTATAGGTGATGAACACAATGGGCATGATGTACCACCAGCGGCGGGTGGAGAGTGAAGCTGTTTTCATAGTGGTGCTCCTGAGCTTGTTGTTTTTGTCGCAGCAGGTAACGGGTTAAATCTTCAATAATTGCGAGGCACATTTGTATCTAGGCTGAACACAGATCCCCTGTAGGAGCGGGCTTGCCCGCGTTGAGGCCTTCAAATTCAGCGGACATTTCGAACCGGGTCGGCAAACCTTCCATATCCCCCCGACTCTGCACCGCACGGCTACCAATCCAGTTGGCCCGCCGCACCGCGTCGGCAACGCTGTGGTTTTCCAGCAGTGCGCTGATCATGCCAACGGCAAAACCATCCCCAGCGCCGACAGTATCGACCACGGTTGCCACCGGCACACCGGCGACAAATCCCTGATCTTCAGGTGTGCGGTAATACGCGCCCTGCGGGCCCAGCTTGATCGCCACCGCTTCAGCGCCTTGATCGAGGTAAAACGCCGCGATATCCGCCGGGTCTTCAAACCCGGTCAGCAAGCGACCTTCACTCAACCCCGGCAGCACCCAATGGGCGAGGGCGGCCAGGCGGTTGATCTCGGTGATCATCAACCGTTCGCTGGTCCACAGGCTCGGGCGCAGATTCGGGTCGAAGGACACACTGCGCCCGGCATGGCGCATGCGGGTCATCAGTTCGAAAGACATTTCCCGGGCAGACGCAGACAACGCTGGCGGAATGCCGGTGGCGTGCAAGTGCCGCGCGTTGAGCAGTGGCGGGGCGATGGATTGCACCGATAAATGACTGGCCGCCGAACCGCGACGGAAATACTCCACCGCCGGATCGCTGCCATCGTCAGTGCGGGATTTGAGCTGAAACCCGGTCGGGTGCGCCGGGTCGATGGCGACATGGCTGCAATCAAGGCCTTCTTTGCGCAACGTGTCGACGACAAACCGCCCCAATGAATCGTCGCCCACCCGGCTCAACCACGCCACATTGAATCCAAGCCGTGAAAGGCCAATCGCAACGTTGTTGTCCGCCCCGGCAATACGTTTGTGGAACTGGCCGACGTCGGCCAGATCACCGCTTTGCTCGGCGACAAACATCGCCATGGTTTCGCCGAACGAGAGGATATCGAACTCAGACATGCGCATTCTCCAACCGGGGTTGACCAAGGTGGGCGAGGGTGGCGACGTGCTCTCGGGTCAGCTGCACCAGGTCATCGCCTTGCAGCGGATACTCCGCTGCGCGCATGACGCCTTGGGTCATGTGTCGCAACAGTTGTTCCCACAGTTGCACGTCGCTGGCCGTCGGCGGGATGGCGACCAGTTTGCCGTCGACGCGGCGAGTCACGGCTTTGCAGTGCACGTAACCGACATGCCGACCGAGCAACCGCGCGGCGCTGGCGGCGGACTGGTCCTGCCATGCCCAGTTGCCGATGTCGAAGGTCAATTTGATCGGCAGTTGGTGCTGCTCGATCTCGCCGAAGAAGCGTTGAAACGGTTCGATGCGGCCGCCGTGCAAGGTTTGGTCGTTTTCCACCAGCAACTGCACTGGGCTGTGAGCGAGGACGCGGCTCAATGCCTGGAGATCATTGTTGTCGGTGAAATAGCCCAGGGAGACTTTCAGCCATTTCGCGCCGAAGGTTTCGGCACGTTCAAGGGTGTTGAGCAGTTCAGGGTTGGGTTTCGACTGACCGGCCAGCCACAGCTCCATCGGCGAGGAATAGATGCTTTCCAGACCTTGGGATCGGCTGTCGTCAGCCAGTTGCAACGGGTTTTCATCCGTCAGCAACTCTTCGCGCCATTCAATGTGCGTGGCGCCGGCAGCGGCCAATACGTCGATAAAACTGCCTTGGCCGCGTTGGCGCACAAGGTCCGCGCCGTAGCTGGAGAGGCTGATGGAAACGGGTGGATTGTTCATTGTTTTTATACCTCTGAAACCGGTTTCATTTTTGTTCAAAAAAATGGCTATTTAAATGAAGGTGTTCTTGCGGGCCTCATCGCGAGCAGGCTCGCTCCCACAGGGGATTTGTGGTTGCCATAGTTCCAATGTGGGAGCGAGCCTGCTCGCGAAGGGGCCATAACATTCACCGCAAATTCCCAAGAGTCGACCCCCGCACAACTAACCGCGCCGTAAAATCCAGGGTCCGCACAGCTCCGACATCCCCACGCAACCGCTTGAGCAAACACTCAAACGCACTCGCGCCAATTTCCTCCGTCGGCTGAGCCAGCGCGGTAATCCCGCTGCCCACCAACGGATACCAATCCAGATCATCCAGTGCGATCAGCCCAACCTCCTCAAACAGATTGCATTGCAGTTCACGCAGCGAATGAGTGCTGGCCAGCGCCGCAATGCCATTGGCACAGAACAAGGCTTTCGGGCCTGGGCCGGGTGTGTTCAAGAATGTTTTCAAATGCGCGGTCAGCTCGCCGCCAGTCTCGATCACCGCACCTTTGAAGGCCGGGCGCTGCGCGATCTGTGTCTTGAAACTGCTCACCCGCTCTATCCGCGCGCTGGTGCCGTCCAGTGGTTCAGTCACCATCAGCACGTCGCGATAACCACGTTCTTGTAAATGGGCGAGTGCCATTTCCACCGCCGCCGCGTTGTCGAGCCCGACCAGATCGCTCTCCAACTGTTCGACCTTGCGGTCCACCAGCACCAACGGCATTTCACGATGCAACTCGCGCAGTTCGTCGCGGTGATGGCCCAGGGTGTTCACGATCAAACCTTCGATGTTGTACGAGCGCAGCAACTCCAGATGCTGACGCTCCTGCTCGTCATCGCGATCGGTGTTGCACACCACCAGGCTGTAGCCGTGTTGACGGCAAGCAGTTTCCACCCCGTGCATCACGGCAATCGAATAAGGGTTACGGATGTCGGCCACCAGCATGCCGATCAGGCGAGTGCGCCCGCGTTTGAGGCCGCGAGCCATCTGGTTGGGGCGATAGCCGAGTGCGGCAATCGCCTGCTCGATGCGCGCGGCAGTGGCATCGGAGAGCAGGGCGCGGTCGTCGCCAATGAAGCGCGAGACGCTGGCCTTGGAGACACCGGCGTGTTCGGCGACGTCGAGCATGGTGACGCGGCTGCGCTGGGCGGCGGAGAAGTCGTTCACGGTTTTTAACCTTGTTATTG
>Ga0163161_10003292_pt1 | contig 11345 bp, 8 predicted proteins | sample S45metaG_FD_129847 | JGI IMG/M metagenome (GOLD analysis project Ga0163161, IMG submission 129847) | Switchgrass rhizosphere microbial communities from Kellogg Biological Station, Michigan, USA - S4-5 metaG | ecosystem: Host-associated > Plants > Roots > Rhizosphere > Soil | place: USA: Michigan... | reverse complement strand
GTGTCCGTTACAGGATGTGAAACAATCAGGGTTCGAGGCGGCGCTGCTGGTAGATCCAGTCGACGATTTCGCCGTCGGGGGTGTAGCCGCTGACAGTTTCGCGCAGGAGTTGGCGGACGCGGGAATAGTCGTCCTGCTCAACGGCAGTCATCAATTCCGTCAAACGCAGCTTGAGTGACTCCCAGGAGAGATGATCTTCCTTTGCGCTCATGATCATCGGATGCTCAGTCGCCAATACGTTATCGCCAATCAGCAGCTCTTCATAAAGCTTCTCACCGGGGCGCAATCCGGTGAACTCGATGGATATATCGCCCTGCAGATTTTTTTCCGAACGTACGCTCAAACCGGACAGATGAATCATCTTCTCGGCCAATTCGACAATCTTTACCGGTTCTCCCATGTCGAGCACGAATACATCGCCGCCCTGCCCCATGGAGCCAGCCTGAATAACCAGCTGCGCAGCTTCCGGAATGGTCATGAAATAACGGGTGATTTTGGGATGAGTAACGGTTAACGGGCCGCCGGATTTTATCTGACTGTGAAACAGAGGAATCACTGAACCGGAAGAACCCAGGACATTACCGAAACGCACCATTGTAAAGCGAGTCTTGTTGACTCGGGAGACATTGGACTTGTCGCCGAATAGCACCGGCGCAATTTCCCGACTCAAAGCTTGCAGCGTAAGCTCTGCAAGGCGTTTGGTACTGCCCATCACATTAGTGGGGCGAACCGCCTTGTCAGTTGAGATCAACACAAAGTTTGCCACACCCGACTGCAGCGCAGCCTGAGCAGTATTGAGAGTACCAATGACGTTATTCAACACACCTTCGGCAATGTTGTGCTCGACCATGGGCACATGCTTGTAAGCAGCGGCATGGTAGACCGTTTCAACGTTCCAGGTTTTCATGACATCCAACAACTTATGTGGATGACGAATAGAGCCGAGAATTGGCAATAATCTGACCGCTACTGACTCTCGACACCCTCTCTGCTCCAGCTCCGAAAGAATGCTATAGAGATTGAATTCACTGTGATCAAACAACAGTAGAGTGGTCGGACCGAGTGCGAAAATCTGCCTGCACAGTTCCGCCCCAATCGAGCCACCCGCGCCAGTGACCAAGACCGTTTTGCCTTTGATACAACGTTCAAGCAAATCCGCTTGCGCAGGTACGGAATCGCGTCCAAGCAGATCAGCGATGTCCACCTCTTGAATATCTTCAACTTTCACACGGCCGCTGGCCAGATCAGTGAAGTTGGGCACGCTCCTGATGTGGAGAGGAAAGCTCTCCAGAAGTGTGAGAATTTCCCGGCGGCGTGCACGGGTTGATGACGGCAGAGCCAGAAGAATTTCCTGAGCCCCGGTTTCATCGATCATTTGTTGAATGTGTTTTGGTTTGTAAACCTGCAGGCCTGCTATCACCCGATCCGAGATACTTGGATCGTCATCGATAAATGCCACTGGGCGCATGGCTCGCCCCATGCGCAGGGCCGCCACCAGCTGATTGCCAGCAACACCGGCACCGTAGATCGCAACTTTGACCAGGCCGTCATCGCGGTTTGTAAAAGGCACGTGTTGAGCGCCGGCGAACCAGTCGCCCATGAAATACTGCCGCATACAAAGCCGTAATCCGCCAAGAATGACGAGACTCAGCCACCAATAGTTGAAGACAATCGAGCGTGGAACGACAGCCTCGTGATTGCTGTACCAATAAACCACAAGCGCCAAAATCAGCGCAGACAGGCTGACCGCTTTTATAATCGCAATGAGCGCATCGTTGCCGAAATAGCGCATGACCGCCCGATACATGCCAAAACGAATAAACAAGGGAATTGCGATGATAGGTGCGCACACGAAAAGCCAGAAATGCACCTTGAAGGGGTTATACATATCGTCCAGGCCGAGGCGGACGATAAAGGCCAGCCACAGGGCGGCCCAGACAAGCACCATGTCTGTGGTGACCTGAATCAACCTCTTACGGCGCCGAGGCAGGCTTACCAGGTACTCTCTGATCTTATCCATAAACCCTTCAATTACCTTGATCACTCTGCTCAGCGGCACGCACCATGGTGGCAGCTTGCGGCGCGCTCGGTGATCACTCTAAACCTAAATGACCCAATGATTGCTGCTTAGTTCTTGACTGCCGGAGTCTCCAGATCTCCAGCACGAAACTTTATCGCCAATACGATCAGCGGTGTGTAAGCCAGAACTACTCCCCAGGCACCGTCCAGATCCAGGCATGTGACGCACAACGCTATGGGCAACAGCCAGAACAGATTGATCAAACCGACCGCCGCTGTTACCGGCAAGTGCCTGCCAAATCGACGCGACGCAAACTGGTAAGCATGGCTTCGGTGAGCCTCGTAGACCTTTTCCCCTCGAAACATGCGGCGCAACAACGTAAAGGTCGCGTCGACAATGAAGACTCCAAGCAGAATCAACCAAGCCCAGAGCATTGGTGCACTTATCCATGCAGCCTGTAGAGACAAGGCTCCCAAAACCATACCGAGAAATCCGCTGCCAGCATCGCCCATGAATATCCTCGCTGGAGGAAAATTCCAGTAGAAAAACCCGGCAACGCAAGCAGCCAGCAACAACGGTGCCCAAATCAGGCTCTCCATACCCGATAACCAGTAAAGCAGACTGGCCCCCAGACAAGCACAAATCGCTTCTACACTGGCGATACCATCAATGCCGTCCATGAAATTGTAGAGGTTGAGCAGCCAAACCAGGTAGAAAGCTGCCATTAAATAACCTGCCCAGCCTAAATCGATGGAAACACCGAACACCGCGATTGGCGGCAAGCTCCCGATCCATCCCAGCACCCAGAAAGCTGAACCGAAATGACCCAATAACCGCCAGCGTGCAGCGATATGTCCGTGGTCGTCCATGAACCCGATCAGGGCAACCGCGCCGCCACCACCTGCGAGAGCGAAAAACAGCTCGACAGAAATCAAGCCTGTAAAAAGCAGTAAACCCAGGGATACGAAAAAAGCCAGGACAATTGCAACGCCGCCGCCACGAGGCGTCGCAACGACATGTGAACTGCGCGCATTTGGAACATCCATCAGACTTCGGGATATTGCATAACGACGCAATACTGCAGTCATGACAAAAGAAATACCGAAAACCACAGGTATGACCCACGCGTAACTCATCTTTTTCGAGACTCCAAAAAATGCTCCGCTGTTGCTTTCAAACCATCGTTAAGACTGAACGGTGGCCGCCAGCCAAGCAACTCACGATTTTTCTTGATATCGACTTGCAACGATCCGAAAAGACGCTGTGCGACAGCACCTCGTCCGACGGAGATGGCAAGGAGCTTCAGCACTGCGACAGGAATAGGGATGAGCCATGTCTTCACGCCGAGCGAAATCAGGAGACGGCTCATTAACTGCGTCGTGGAAACGTCTTCGCCATCACTGACCAAAAACACCTGGTTCGCGGCACCAGGATGATCGATACAAGTCGTAACCAGATTGACGACATTGTCTACGTAAACAAGGCTTCTTGAATTACTAATTGCCCCGAATGGCAGGGGAATCCCTTTCACCAGCCAGTGCATCATTTGCTGGAAATTCGCTCGAACCCCAGGACCATAAATAAGTACAGGTCGAATAATGACAACCTCTATCGCGCCTGTCTGGGCAAGCTGCATGAGTTGTTGCTCTGCTTCGTACTTGGAGATCCCATAAGCGTCCGAAGGGTGCGGCGTATCGCTTGCGGTGAACGGATGACCTACCGGAGTGCTTTCACCATTAACCTTGATGGAACTAATATAGATAAATCTTTTAACCCCGGCCTGAACGGCCTGGTGTGCAAGGCAAAGCGTTCCTCTTAAATTTACAGCCCGAAACTTCGCAATGGCTTGCGCTGATTCCTCTTGCATGACATGCACTCGCGCTGCTGCGTGTACAACAACATCTACACCCACAAGTGATTCGTGCCAGTCTGTTTCTTCATTGATATCCGACAAATGTGTAACTACAACTCTTTCGGATAGCCTCGCACCTACATTACGTAGTGGAGCAACAATAGATATCTCCGGAAAATTGCAAAAATGCCGAACCAAGGACCTCCCAAGAAATCCTGTCGCACCGGTGACAAGTATTTTTTTTGGCATGTTAAACCGATTCAGACTGTAGAAAGCAAGGCTGCAATTTATCATGAAAAACCGGCGGGAGACATTGCTCCACGGTCCTCTCAGGGAATCATTCAAGCAGAATCGCCTTCACCGGCGAGCAGAATGCGAGGATTTATTTCACTTCGTTGCCTGGGAACGTGCCAAGGCACGTATCCAGCGCAGGAACAAATATGCACTGACTACATGCCTTGCTAGCTTCCCCAGTTAAAGAGGCCGTTATTTACCTTTCGGATTAGCGTTTCTCTCGTTGACTAAAATGACGCAATAATTTTCTAAACGCTCTAGAAAAGGTAAGTCTCCAACCACCCTCGTACATGGAGATCTCAACCAACAACCAATAATGCGCCAGTTTTCTGGAAATACCGCTCCAAAACGAACTACGAACTGGACGCGTTTTATTATTATTCAACTCGCGCGCACCCTGCTGGAAAAGTTCGGCCCACTGAGCAGCAACAGCAACGATATCAAATCTTTGGTAGACATCAATGTGCGCCCGTTCAGCAATGGAAATCCTGAACTTTTCATCATCCAGGTAGCGCTCGATTGCGGCAATCCAGCATGCCGCAGTATTATTCTTGATGAGCAAACCAGTTCTACCATCTACAACAGAATCCACATAGCTTTCGGAATCTGTATAAATCCCAGCACAACGGAACGCCGAATATTCGCGATACTTATTATTCGTCTTATACCTATTGGATGTCTTGTTATCCAAAGGCGCCAAACCAATCTTCCAACCGCGCTGCACCTGAAAGGCTATATAGTCAGCATAGCTGTTCATATGCCCAAAAAAACGCACCTTGGGACCTTGCTCCAACCACTTGGGAAGACAGCCGACAAACTCAAAGACGACATCGTCTCTTTGCGCGAGAAAATAAGGAATGACGTCCTTGAGCACTTCTAGATCAGCCTCACGCGAGGCACTCCCCGCGAAACCGATACGGTACTCAGAGACAGTTTTGACGTCGCCAGTTGGCAGTAACGAGAAGTCAAAAAAAGCCGGCAGGAGCACCGTATTGCGGTTTTTCGGAAGGATGAACTCTCTTAGAGCAACCGAATTGGTAATGACGGCACTGGCCTTTTCAACAGCATATTTAAGCGAACGACGGATAATCGGATGCTGGTAATACTTCGCCAAAGCAGTATCACCGTCTATCAGCCAGAAATTATCATCAATATAGTAGAAATACGGAATATTGCTACGCTTTAAAGATTGCATCCATGATATAGCAACTGGATCGGCCGTTCTCACAAACAGAGGTAACGCAGACTCTGAAAAAACATGCTGATCGAGATCAGTAAGATATACTTTCTTGTATCTAATACCGAGGCAAGAACACTCAGACAACAACTGTTCAGTCAACTGCGTTGTCGCGATATCCGCTTCGACAATCAGTAGAACTTCAATACTTGAATCAACATCACTCATCATTTGAAAAACATGCGTATGGAACCAGTTTGCTGGGGCGTAAAGGCCAACGAGATGCAACCGAACACTCTACAACCTTGGCGCAGATATTCAAGTTTCGACCGAAAAAACGCATATAGGCCAAATTTTCTTGTCTAAGCGGTTCTCCGATAGAAAAGCGTACAACTCCTATAATATTTATTTCGGACAGACTTTCAGTTGAGCTGAATACAATATTGTTGCCTTTATCGACCAGTTCCAAGCCCAACAGAGCATCTGTGGTATCTGCAGCCAGGTAAATACACACAGAAATCGAATTGAACTCGCCGCCCCCTCTTATTGGATACTCAACATATCCAGTACCCGGTATTTCTTTACCAAGCCGATAGTCCCTTGGCTCTCGGGAGTTGTATTTTTTGAAAAAATATTCATCAAAAAGCTTCGAATCAGATTCGGGCAGATCTGGCCCAGCGGTAAGTAAGTTAATCAGCCTCTCATTTCTAAAAAGCTTTTTTTCACACTCAACAACATAATGATGTTGCTCTTTCAACCTCTCGCTTAGACGCTCCTCAGCAAAAGACAAGGTAGAAAAACTCTCTACTTCATACTCTTCTGCATCAGCCCTAGACTCCTGCAGCGCAGGAGTGTCCAAAAATGGGTAAGATTCCAGATTTTCTGTTAGCTCAACGTAGTCATTCTCATCATCATCCTTCCAAACAACAAGATGATAAACAACCTGATGGCAAACATCAGTTAAGTGCTGTCGCAACTCTCGCTGACAAGATGGTTCCATCTGATTGAATCGTGGAAAATAGAAAAACTCCATCCGCAGCAGTCGTATTTCTAAACCCGGATCCGAATTATCAGACTGCGACAAACCCCACGTGACTGCATGGGGATGGAAATACTCCTTTTTATCAATGGGTGCCCAAGAACAGCTGGACCAAAATCTTGGAGTGTGCTCGTTGAATACCTGAAGATGATAAGGATTAGCTACGTTAAGCTTCTGCTCATAATAGGGAGCGACAATACAGATCTGAGCTTTATGTTTACATACACGATAAAGCTCCCTCATTGTAAACATTAGATCTGAGACGTGTTCCAAGCTGTGCGCTGCATGCACTAGCTCTACAGAGTCGTCTTCAAATGGGAGCGGTTTATCAAGATCCGCTATCACTTGGACACCTGGTAGTGGAAACCTATCGACACCGATAAATCCCGGAAGGCATTTTGGCCCACAGCCTATATCTAATTTCATCGGCAATACCTATACAGTCGATATTTCCACGAACGGATACACAGGGAAACGCTTCAAGCCTGCATAACGATATTTAACCAGTTCAAACATATATACAGGGTGAGACGTACGCGCAAAAACTCGCAATCGATAATCAGCCGACGAAGAAACTGCCGCCTGATCGACCACGAATTCAACAGGCAAAGACAGATCCACTCCGCTTAACGATGCAACTCCATTGAAAACAATGGATCCGGTTGCCCCAACAAGTTCGATACCAACTAAACCATCCTGAAGCCCATCAGTGGCAAAAGCTATTAAAACGGACTTTATTGCCGCAGGAAAATTAATTGAGTACTCAACATATGGAACATCGTGCAGCGACTTGGATAGCTCCAGCTTAATCTCCGAGCTTCCGCTCTTAGCTTGTTGAGAAAACTCCTTCAACTTTGCGAATTGTGGCATCAAGTTGTCCCACAAATCGTGCTTACGAGACAAAAACCCTAGACGCTTAGATCTAGAAGCCGCCTGCCGTAGCCGAGCTAACTCCTCAAGACTCTCAAGCAATTTTTGTGGATCTTTTATTACATCACCACCCGCAATAGATATATGGCTGCCATGGCTCTTAGACATTAATTTCAACCTACCTTCTACGGTGGTAAAACCATTAAACGTAGTAGGCTTAGAAATGGACGCCAGAACTCTGCAACTTAAAACTCCAGAGAAGTGTTCATTACAATATTTTTTGTTATTTTTCTTCATTTCTGAAAACTTGGAAAAATCCAAACCTTCAAGAACTTCAAGCCATGAGCGAGCGCTAAACGGCGATGAGACTACATAAGCGTTATTCAGTTCTTTAAAGTCGGAATAAGGCATGTAATCTGGAACAACAAGTACGGCATCTAATACATCTGCAGACAATGCGACATTTGTTGTTTTATACTTATTATTGGCCGACTCGCTCGGAGCATGAATAAGAATATCTGGACTATATCGCGAGATCTGCAGTAGCGCAGTTTCCCAGTTCAGCTCAAAGGGTAGCGTTACCAATTCAAGAAAATCATGCTTTTTGAATTCTTCCGAAAAATCCGAACCTGCTCCACCAACAATTAGCTGAATAGTTTTACCCGACTCTGTGTACTTGAGAAAAGCGGGCAACATGACATCACGGAGAGCGGACAGCCGATGACTGCCTCCCGCGAAAGCGATAACCAACCGGTCACGTACCGGAACAACCTTGCTGGTAGTGATTTTCAGATCACAGAATGTAGGCGGAAAAAAATCTACATTCGAATGAATAAGATGCTCTCTAAAGTATTCTTGCAGTTCAAGAGTGCTGGTCAAGACTCCTGAAAAATCTTTCAGTTTATTACGCAACGTCTTCTTGCTTAAGTCCTCAAAAAAATTCATCTCCTTATTTTCTTGAAGCAGAGTGAGATTATCGTCGGTGAAATAATAGCAAGGAATTTGCATCTTCTGTGCAGCAGCAATCCATTCGAAGAACGGATCCAGTTGCCGGACAAATACAATACAGCTAGCATGTGCAATTTCGGAAATCGGCCAACCACCTGGGTATCGAATAACTCTTACACGGCTTTTCCATTCATCAGGCAAAAAGTCGAAGTATATACTGGTGCATGCATCGTGATTGCCTGTAAGAACCAATACCTTTCGATTATCATCTGAGCGGGACAAAGAGCTACTGATATCAAAATTTTCTCTCGTTCGTCCGTGCGCAACTGCCATTTCTCTCACGGCGATAGCTGTACAATGCGCCGCTGAATCCGGCAACGCGAAGATATCATACTCCTCAAAGTTCTCTGGACGGAGAGACCAATCACGCTCTTGCCTCATTTGCTCTTCCGAGGCCCAAGTATCCAGCGCGTACGTTTTTCCTAAACTATCGTCAGTTGCAGGACCACCGACTTCGCCAACGCAAACATCTACATAACGCAAAATATACTTTCTGGAAATCCTTCTCCACAGATCCCAATCGCAAAGACGCGTCATGAGTATGTGCGGATCGTATAGACCTATATCATCAAGGATGAAACGTGGTACTAAGACTGCGTTATTTGAGATGCAATTCCAGCTATTTATATTGTGCGATGAAATACTTTCACCCAAGTGCACAAACTGCTCAGTACCAGAGCCCAACTCCCTTACTCTCATACCGACAGACCCATAGACTACTTGGTCTGGCGTCATTTGAGCATGCTTGTAAAGCTCTTCCAGAGCATCAGGAAAGAATTCGTCATCATCAAACGCAAATGCGATGTAGCGACCGCGAGACTTTGAATACGCCTCATACTCAGAAATCGCAGGAAGACCAATGTTTACTACATGGCGAAGACAGCTCACACGCCCATCTTTTTCCATGAACTCCGCAATAATGTCAGCACTACCGTCTGTACTAGCATCATCAACGATGATCAACTCAAGCTTAGTCAGCGTTTGACTTAATACTGACTCTATCGCCTTACGAAACTTACCACTCTTCGCGCGCCGAAAGGTGGGAAGAAAAACGGAGACAATTGGAAGCGGACCGTCAACATAAGAACTACCAGGCAACCACTGAGTTTCGCGAATGAGATCTTTGACTTTCATGTTCGAAACCTTAGACAGTTGCCGAATAATTTTCTGAATAAGCTTTTAGCACTTTTTGAGTTTCACCATCCATGCGTATTTTTCCTTTTTCCAGCCAGATTGTTCGCTCACAAAAATCACTTACCAAATCAGGCGAATGACTCGAAAAAACAAGAATTTTACCTTGAGTCATAAATTTCTTCATGCGCTCTTGGGCTTTGTGAGCAAAGTTTATGTCACCAGCACCCATAACTTCATCAAGCAACAGGACTTCGGGGTTAATAGCTGTCGACACAGAAAACGCCAAACGTATAAACATACCTGCAGAATAGGTACGAACTGGATAATTTAAAAACTCACCCAATTCCGAAAATTCCGCAATTTCTTGCATTTTGGCTTTAATTTCTTTGGGTTTCAGACCTAATAAGAGCGCCCGGATTTTTATATTATCCCAACCAGACTGATTCATCTCAAAGCCTGTAGCGAACTCAAACATTGGGCATACATGACCAAGTGTTTGAGCAGTGCCGCTGGTAGTTGGATAAATTCTAGCCATCACCTTCAACAAGGTGCTTTTACCCGCACCATTCAAGCCAATCAGGCCTACACGCTCCCCTCGCGCTACTGAAAGATTCACATTTGAAAGAGCGTTAATTGTATATTCTTGAGTATTAGCCGTTCCTGGACGACGCAATACTGCATTTTTCATTCGTCCGAGGAAATCTGTCCGACCAGTGAACACCACACTTGCATCTCGCAAATCTATTGAAATATCGCTCATAACATGTAAACCACTTTTTTATCCATTTTAGATGCAAGCAAAATGCAGACGACCCACAGAAGCAACAAATAAGCGGCACAAAAAATATAGTCTTGCTTGACTGCAAATGTACCTTCTAAAATTGGAAATCTAATAACATCCACTAAATAATACAGCGGATTATATTTATAAACAAAATCCAAACCACGATCTTTAAGCATCGTCACAGGAAACATAATCGGCGTAACAAAAAATAACACCTGAAAAATCCCTGTTAAAGCATGAGGCAGATCCCTAAAACGAGCAGACAAATACGCACTGAGAGTAATGTGCCCCAGGCCTGCGGCCAAAAGAATTCCGAGACCCGGCAACGCATATAACCAGCCTATGGGCTTGAAGCGCTCAAAGACTAATAACGTACCCGCCAGCGCGACAACACCAACCAACATAACCGCGAACAGCGCGACCAACACACGGAGCAGATAAATTTGTTTTGGAAACGAGAACTGCTTTATATAGCCTTCAGACCCCACAAACGCATAGCCACCTTCAACAAACGAGGCAACTAAAAACCCCCAAATAATCAGGCCGCACGTGAGGTAAGGAAGAAATTCCTCCATGGGTTGCTTTAGCAAAACGCCATAAACTACACCAGCACCTAGAACCATCATTGCCAGGTTTATCAGAATCCAAAGTGGGCCGATCGCCGATCTGCGAAAACGAGCCTTAATATCCTGAAGTCCCATGTATAGCCATACACGCCACTCAAGAAGCGATTTTATTGCACCGGATATAAAACTATTCTGACTGATCATCTAAAGCCTATTTAGCTCAAGCACTATTAATTCACCCTTACGGGAAACTTCGTTAAAGCCCAGCTTTTCGTATAACTTTATAGCCCTGACATTTTCATCCAGAACTTCTAGAAATACATTTTCAAGCGAAAGCTGCTGCCAACATGTTTCAATCAACAGTTGGCAGCCTCGCTTGATATAGCCTTTACCTGCATTGTCCGGCGCAGCTAGAAAGCGGCCCACTTCGGCTCGCTTTCGTTCCAAATCCACGCCATAGACAGCACATTGCCCTACCAACTCACCATCTGCCTCGATAACAAACACAAAATCGTCAGACTTTTTTTGATAGGATTCGAACCACTTTACGTGGCTGTCCCATTCAATGATGTTCGAGTTAATAAACCATCGGCGGTTTTCG
>Ga0163161_10003291_pt1 | contig 11348 bp, 10 predicted proteins | sample S45metaG_FD_129847 | JGI IMG/M metagenome (GOLD analysis project Ga0163161, IMG submission 129847) | Switchgrass rhizosphere microbial communities from Kellogg Biological Station, Michigan, USA - S4-5 metaG | ecosystem: Host-associated > Plants > Roots > Rhizosphere > Soil | place: USA... | reverse complement strand
TGCGCCGAGTATGTGCGTGGAATGGCCGCCGTGCCGCGAAGCATTGCTTGCGCAACAATGCCGGCATGACTTCTTCCGTCCCCACCAACGAAACGCTGGCCGCGCTGCGCAAGAGCTACGAGCGCGCCGAGCTCGGCGAAACCCACAGCGCCGACGATCCGCTGAAGCAGTTCGAACGCTGGCTCGGCGAAGCCATCGACGCCCAGGTGCCCGAACCCAACGCAATGACGCTGTGCACCGTGGCAAGCGACCTGCGGCCCTCGAGCCGCATCGTGCTGATCAAGGGCTTCGATGCGCGCGGCATCGTCTGGTACACCAACTACGAAAGCCGAAAGGGCCGCGAGCTCTCTGGCAACCCTTACGCGGCCCTGCAGTTCCACTGGGTCGAGCTCGAACGCGTGGTGCGCATCGAGGGACGGGTGGAAAAAACCAGCGCCGAGGAAAGCGATGCCTACTTCGCGAGCCGCCCGCTCGACTCGCGCATCGGCGCCTGGGCCAGTCCGCAGAGCGAAGTGATCAGCGGCCGCGACCTGCTGGTGAAAAACGCGGCCGTGGCGGCCGCCAGGCACCTGCTCTCGCCGCCGCGCCCGCCGCACTGGGGCGGCTATCGCCTGGTGCCGGACCGCTGGGAGTTCTGGCAGGGGCGCAAGAGCCGGCTGCATGACCGGTTGCGCTACCGGCTCGAAGGCGGCGCGTGGGTGCGTGAGCGCCTCGCGCCGTGAATCGCGTCAAGCCTCGCATCCCACCACCTTGAACTCCACGCGGCGGTCGAGCGCATCGCTCGCATCGTCCGCCCCCGTGCCCACGATGTTCTCGCGGAACCCCATGCCGGACTCGCGCAGCTTCTTCGACAAGGGCGGCGCCTCGCCCACCAGCCGGGTCTTCACGCTGACCGCGCGCTGCAGCGACAGGCGCTCGTTGACCGATTCGGAACCGGTGCGGCTCGTGTGTCCGGTGACCACCACGCACGAGTCGATCTGCGCCGCCTGGCGCGCGATCTGGCGCAGCCACATCGGATAGGCGGCGCTGATCTTCGGATCGGCCAGGAAGTCGGTCGAGCCGGGCTTGAACAGGAACTTCACGCTCAGGTTGTTGGTTTCCAGCCCGAGCCGCGCGAGGGTGCCGAAGGTCTTCTCGGCATCGGCCGTGCGGCCCAGTTGCGCCTGCGTGAGGTACAGGCCGCTGTAGATGCGCAGCTGCTGGCCGTCGGGCCGGCGCGAGGCGGCTTCGTAGCGGGAGAGCGCCTCGCTCATGCGGCCGGCCTCGTAGGCGGCGGTGGCTTCCTGCAGCACCGTCGACGTGGGCAGGCGTTCGAGGTACAGCGCGTCGGCCGCCTGGCCGGGCTGTGTCTCGGCGGTGCGGATGTAGCCTTCCACGCCGCGGTCCTTGCCGTTCACGGGGCTGTCGCGAAAGAATGCCGTGGGCCGGGTGTCGAGCGTGGCGTCGCTGATGCGTGCCACCGATTGCGCAATGACCACGCCGCTCCTGATCTCGGTCAGCGCCAGGTTCAGGCGGTAGCGTCCCTCCGAAGCGTCCTTGTCGCGCACCAGCGTGCCGTTGAGCACGTATTGCGCACGCTCGATCTCCGCGTTGTTGAACGGCGTGACGACGAACTGCTTGAACTGCGACTGCATGCGCTGCACGATGCGCTGCTCGGCGACGCGCGTGACTTCGGTCTGCTGGCCGCTCGAGCCCTCCAGCAGCGGGTCGATCACGATGCGGCTCTGCTTGATCGTCGATTCCACCTTGGCCAGGAAGGCCGGAAGCTTCTGCGTCTGCACGATCAGGTCGTCCACCGCCTGGTTGACGGCCTGTTCGAAGGGCACGGCATTGCCCGGTGCCGGCCGGTGCGCGCACGCGGCACAAAGCACGGCGCTGCACAGCGCCAGCGCGCGCAGCGCGTTGCGGACGGAACGGGTGGTGTCGGTCATCATCAACATTGGCTCCTCAGTATCTTCATGTCTTCGTCCGACAGCGGCTCGCCGATCGCTGCGCGCATGTTGATGTCGCTGCATCGCCTGGAGGGCGGCGCCCTCTTGGAGGCTGCGGCCTTCTCGGCTTCCGCCGCCGGCGACGGCGGCTGCGCGGCCACGGCAACGGCCTGCGGCCTCGGCTTCGGCCGCGTGGCTGCCACAGGTGGGGCGGGCGCCGGCCGGGGTTCCGCTGCGGGCGGCACCGGGGCCGGGGTCTCGCGCGGCACCGCGGCCGAAAGGCAGGGCGTGCGGCACGGCTTGGTGTCGGCCGCCGCAGTCGGGGCGGCGCCGTACAGCGCGATCGCCATCGCGATCGGCGCCATGGCGGAAAACGGCGAGGACCGCGCCTGGTAAATCATCAGCCGGCAAATGTAGAGCGCCGGGCGCCTTCCGCCATCTCGCCAAACGGCCACCCTGCCGAACGGCATAGGCGTGCGCATCGCGCGCCGACGAGCCTTGAGGGCCAGGCAGCTCAGGAAAATCTCAGGGAAGCCACTGCACCAGCGTCATCACCAGGGTCAGCGTGGCCAGCGCGAGCACCGTCGACATCGCCACGCTCGCGGTCACGAGGTCTTCGGCCGTGCGGTAGCGCTGCGAAAAGAGAAAGACGTTGGCGCCGATCGGCAGCGCGGCCGCCACCACCATCACGGTGAGCGGAATGCCGCGCACGCCCAGCAGCCAGCCGATGCCGGCCACCAGCAGCGGATGTAGCAGGTTCTTCACCAGCGACTGCACCATCGCGCCGCGCCAGTGCCGGCCGATGGGCGTCAGCGCGAGCGTGATGCCCACCATCACGAGCGCCACCGGACCGAAGGCCTGCCCGAGCAGCATGATCGGCTTGTCGATCGATGCGGGCATCACGAGCCCCGTCTGCGCGAACACCAGCCCCGCGATGATCGGCAGCGGCACCGGATGGATGATGGCATTGCGCAGCGCGCGCAGCACGGTGCGCGCCATGGGGCGCTTCTGCTGCCCGCTCTCGGCCGCATGCTCGCGGGCCACAGCCAGTTCAAGCACCACCGTGGCGCTGGTCAGGAGCACCAGCGAATGCAGCGAGATCAGCGTGAGCAGCACCACCATGCCCTGCTCGCCATAGGCCAGGCCCACCAGCACGATGCCGATCATCACGGTGTTGCTGTAGGTATTGGCCAGTGCGATGACGGCGGCCGTGCGGTTGAAGCCGCGCAGCGCCAGCGTGGCCGCGAACAGCAGCCCCGAGGCAATGAAGTACGCCGCCACCGGCTTCAGGCTCAGCGCCTGCACGTGCACCGTGCTCATGGCGCGAAACAGCAGCGCCGGCGCCAGCAGCAGGAAGATCAGGTTCGAAAGATCCTTCACCGCATTGCCGCCGATCCAGCGGCGCCGACCGGCCACGAAGCCCGCGGCAATGAGGAAGACGACGGGCAGCAGGGAAGAGATGACGAACGAATTCACCCGCCGAGGATAGCGTCTCGCCTGCCCTCCCCTCGCTGCCTGCCGCTTAGAACGTCACGCGCAGGCCGACCTTCATCGAACGTCCCGGCAGCGGCGCGTTCGGGTACACGGTCGTCGTCAGGATCGAGGTCGGGCTGTAGGCCAGCTTGTTGGTGATGTTGTCGATGCGCGCATACCAGGTGAGGTTGGCGCGCTGCACCTTCATGCGGTAGGAGATCGAGGCGTTCCACAGCGTGTAGGCCTCGGTCTCGCGGGCGCCGACGCTCGGCACGTGGCGCTGTGCCGCGTTGTAGTCGAAGCCCAGGCGAGCGCTCCACGGGCCGTTGCCATAGGCCAGCGTCGCGCCCGCGCGGAACGGCGCGATGCGCGGCAGCGGCTCGCCGGTGTCCAGGTTCCTGGCGCGCACCACGTCGCCGCGCCATTCGAGGTCGAGCGTCGAGGCATCGGCCATGCGCGCGAATCCGTCGGGGCCCATGAGGCGCAGGTTGCCGCTGGCCTCGATGCCGGTGAAACGCGCGCGCACGCCGCTGTAGAGGTACTCGGCCAGCGTGTCGGTGGCGGCGGGATCGGTGACCACCTGCCCTTCTTCGTCGAGCGTGCGACCCGAAGCCGTGAGGCCGATGTAGTTGCTGAACTGCGTGACATAGGCGTTCACGCGTGCCGTGTTGGCGCCCGACTTCCATTGCGCACCGACATCGAGCCCGGTGGACTTTTCCTTCTGCAGGTCCGGATTGCCGACCTCCCAGGCCGCGGTGGCCACGTGCGGCCCGTTGGCGAGCAGCTCGTAGTCCTTCGGCGCGCGCTCGGTGTAGGCGAGGTTCGAGGTGAGCTGCCACTGCGGCGCCAGGTTGACCAGCGCGCCGATGGCCGCGCTGTGCGGGTTGAACGTGCGCTCGCCGACGGCAAAACGCGTCACCGTGGGATCGTCCGGGTAGCCGAGCGACCTGACGCGGACTTTCTCGGTGCGTGCGCCGAAGCTCAGCCGGCCCCACGAGGTGCCGAGCTCTTCATACAGGAACAGCGCATCGGAGCGGGTGCGGCTGTGCGGCGCGAAGGCTTCCTCGCCGTCGGCGGCAAAGCGGTTGCTTTCGCTCGAGAAACCGACCAGGCCTTCGAAGTTGCCGATCTTCCGGTGGCGCGCTTCGATGCGCAGGTCGTTGCTCATGTTCGAGAACGTGGTGCCGGCCTCGCCACCTTCGTATTCGGTGTGGCGGTAGTTGGTGTGGCTGGCCTTGACGTGCACGCTGCTCACGATGCCGCCCGGGCGCCACTCGCCTTCGATCGCATAGCGGTCGGACTTCATGCCGATCGTCACGTCGTCCTCCGCCACGGTGCCGTAGTTGCTGCGGTAGGTGCTGGCCGAGGCGCCGATATAGCCCTGGTCGAAGAACAGCGTGCCGCCCACCGCGCCGCCATGCGCTTCGTTCGCCGAGTTGCAGATCTTGCGTGCGAGCCAGGGACGCCCGGGCTTGCTGCATTCCAGGTCGATGGGCACCGAGACGTCCTTCGAGTCGCGGTTGAACGCATCGACGTGCAGCGCGAAGCGGTCGTTGCCGCCTTCGAGCACCACGCCGCCGCTCTTCTCCTTGTTGCCGCTGGAAAAGCCCAGGTCGGCACGGCCGCCGAAGCCGTTGACCGGCTCGGTCGGGATGCGGTTGTCGATGACGTTGACCACGCCGCCGACCGCGCTGCCGCCGTACTGCAGTGCCGACGGTCCGCGCAGCACTTCGAGGCGCTCGGTGACCAGCGCGTCCACGGGCACCGCGTGGTCGTAGCTCAGCGCCGATGCGTCGGGCGCGCCACCGCCGTTCTGCAGGATGCGGATGCGGTCGCCGTCCTGGCCGCGGATGATCGGGCGGCTCGCATTGGGGCCGAAGTAGCTGCTGCTCACGCCGGGCAGGTTGTTGAGGGTTTCGCCCAGCGTCGAGTCGGAGCGCATCAGGAGCTTGTCGCCGGACAGCGTGGTGGTGGGCGCGATCAACTCGCTGGCGCCCAGCGGATTGCCGGTGACGGCGATCTCGGGCAGCGTGGCGGCCGGGGCCGCGTCGGCGGGTTGCGCCTGGGGTGCGGGCTGGGCCTGGGCCATGCTCGCGAAAGAGGCGAGCGAAAGAACGGCAGCGCCAATGGCGTTGCGACGGAAATTGGGAATCATGAAAAGGCAATCGTTGAACCAAGGGACGGCTTGCCGCCACCCGCAGGGTGCGGGTGCAGCAACCGGAACACGGGGAGATTCAGCGAGTGGAAGGCGGGCCGCGCGCGTCGAACAGCGCAACCCAGCGGGCGATGGCCTCGCCCTGGAGATAGGCAAAGGTGGCGGTCGGCAGCAGCACCGGCAGCACCAGCGTCGGCACGCCCAACGCGCCCGAGCCGTGCGACAGCTGGTCGTACAGCCGGCATTCGGCATCGGAGTGGTCGCCGAACAGGCCGGCGATGCCGCGCGGCGCCGCATGCACGTGCGCACCATCGGAGTCAGCGGCCTGGGCGTTGGCATCGGCCAGCGCATGGGCGTGCGCCAGGCCAGGCGCGTGCAGCGTGCCGTGCACGAGCCCCAGCGTGCCCGCGAACCACAGCGCCACCATCAGCACGATGGCGATCGCGCGCGCGGGCAGGACCGACCGGTTCAAGGCTGGGGTGAGCGCGGTGTGCACGGAAGGCGGGGCCGGGAAAAGATCAGCCCTTGACCCGCGAGGCGAAGGTCTTCTGGAACTTCTCGACCTTGGGGCCGACGACGAAAGCGCAGTAGCCCTGGTTCGGGTTGTTCAGGAAGTAGTCCTGGTGATAGGCCTCGGCCGCCGAGTAGTTGGCGAGCGGCGCCACCTCGGTCACGATCGGCGACGCGTAGGTCTTGCTTGCCTCGATCTCGCGGATGACCTCGTCTGCCACCCGCTTTTGCGCATCGCTTGTCACGTAGATGCCGCTGCGGTACTGGGTGCCTGCGTCGTTGCCCTGGCGGTTCAGCGTCGTGGGGTCGTGCACCACGAAGAAGATCTCCAGGATTTCGCGCAGGCTGATGGCGGCGGGGTCGAACTCGACCTTGACCACTTCCGCATGCCCGGTGCGGCCGGTGCAGACCTGCTCGTAGCTCGGGTTGACGGTCTGGCCGTTGCAATACCCCGATTCCACGTCGACCACGCCCTGAACGCGGTCGAACACGGCCTCGGTACACCAGAAGCAGCCTCCACCGAGCACGATGGTTTCTGTGGGCGACGGTGAAGAGGACATAGGCTGCTCCGGCAGGTGGGAAAAAGGCGAACCCGATATTGTCGCGGCTTGACGGCCCCGATGCGGGTCACTACATTACTAACCCGTCAGTCATTAATCTCATGCCCACGCCCCGTTTCCTTGCCGACAAGCTCTGTCCTGTGCGCTCCAAACGCGAGCGCCGCAAGGAGGCGCGTCCGGGCGAGCTGCTGGCCGCGGCGCTCGACCTGTTCGTCGAAAAGGGCTTTGCCGCCACCCGTTCCGAGGAGGTGGCCGCCCGCGCGGGGGTCTCCAAGGGCACCCTCTTCCTGTATTTCCCGAGCAAGGAAGAGCTCTTCAAGGCCGTGGTGGTCGAGAACCTCAGCGGCCGGTTCTCCGAATGGAACCAGGAGTTCGAGACCTTCGAGGGCAGCACGGCGGACATGCTGCGCTATTGCATGCGCATCTGGTGGGAGCGGGTCGGCATGACCAAGGCCTCGGGGCTGACCAAGCTCATGATGAGCGAAGGCGCCAATTTCCCCGAACTGGCCGAGTTCTACCGCCGGGAGGTGATCCGTCCCGGCCACACGCTGCTGCGGCGCATCCTGCAGCGCGGCATCGACCGCGGCGAATTCGCGCCGGTGGACGTCGACCATGCCATCTACGCCGTGATCGCGCCCATGATGTTCCTCATGCTCTGGAAGCATTCGGCCATGGTCTGCGTCGACGAGGATGCCCCGCTCGACCCCGAAAAATACCTTGCGACGCAGGCCGAGACCGTGCTCTACGGCCTCACGCGCCCGCCGGGAGCCGCGGCATGACGGGCAACAAATGGATGGCGGGCCACCCGCGGGCCGGGGCTGGGCAACCTAAAATTGAAGGTTTGTCCTGAGTCCCACAAGGAAAAGCCCCGCAATGAACCCGACCCCCACCCTCGAGCGCTTGCGCTTCAACATGATCGAGCAGCAGATCCGGCCCTGGGACGTGCTCGACCTCGAAATTCTCGACCTGCTGGCCACCATCCGCCGCGAAGACTACGTGCCGGCCGAGCACCGCGCGCTCGCCTTCTTCGACATGGAGCTTCCGCTCGGCGACGGCTCGGTTCCGGGCCAGGTGATGCTGTCGCCCAAGGTCGAGGCACGCATGCTCCAGGACCTGCATGTGCAAAAGCACGAGTCGGTGCTCGAGATCGGCACCGGATCGGGCTTCATGGCCGCCCTGCTCGCCCATCGCGCGGCCCAGGTGCTGTCGCTCGAGATCGATCCCGTGCTGGCCGCCCGCGCCGCCGACACGCTGCGCCAGAACGGCGTGACCAATGTCGAGGTGCGCAATGCCGATGGCGCCGTGCCGCTGCCCAGCGGCCCGAGCTTCGACGTGATCGTGCTCAGCGGCTCGGTGGCGCGCATTCCGCAAAACCTGCTCGGCTCGCTGAAGGTGGGCGGCCGCCTCGCCGCCATCGTGGGCGACGAACCGATGATGCGCGCCCACTTCGTCACGCGCAGCACCGAAAGCAAATGGGACACCATCCAGCCCTGGGACACGGTGGCACCGCGTCTGCTCAACTTTCCCGAGCCCTCGCGCTTCTCTTTCTGACCGGGCACCACCGCATGATCGATCAAGTCCGCCCGTCCGACCTGGCCGCCTGGTTTGCGCAGAGCCCCGGCGCCGTGCCCGTGCTGCTCGACGTGCGTGAGCCCTGGGAGCTGCAGACGGCAAGCGTCGCCCCCCAGGGCTTCACGCTGGTCGCCATCCCGATGAACGAGATTCCGGGGCGCCTTTCCGAACTCGACGAAGGCCAGCGCATCGCCTGCCTCTGCCATCACGGCGCGCGCAGCCAGCGCGTGGCGGCCTTCCTGAGCCAGAACGGCTTTGCCGAGGTGGCCAACGTGGCCGGCGGCATCGACGCCTGGTCCGCACAGCACGACCCCGCCGTGCCGCGCTACTGATTCTTTCTCCCAAGGACGTTCAATGCCTTCCAGGCCCAGGCTCTTGCCTCTTTCCGCGGCGCTCGCAAGTCTCTTTGCCACGCTGCTCGCATTGCCGGCCCAAGGCCAGACACTGAACGAACTCTACGATTCCGCGCGCGGGTTCGATGCCACCTACCAGGGTGCCCGCGCCCAGTACGAGGCAACCGTGGCGCGCGCCGCGCAGGCCAAGGCCGGCATCCTGCCGGCGGTGGGACTCACCGCCGGCGTATCGCGCAACGCGCTCGACATCGACACGCTCACCGGCCCCGGCCGCGGAACGACGACGCCGCGCGACTTCACCACGCAGAACATCGGCGTCAACGCCACGCAGCCGCTCTACCGGCCCGCCAACTGGGCCACCTACGAGCAGGGCAAGCGCCAGGCCGAGATCGCGGAGGCGGTGCTCACCGCGGCCGAGCAGGACCTGATCGTGCGCGTGAGCCAAGCCTACTTCGACGTGCTCGCGAGCCAGGACAGCCTGACGCTGGTGCGCGCGCAGAAGGTGGCCGTGGCCGAGCAGCTCGCATCGGCCAAGCGCAACTTCGAGGTCGGCACCTCCACCATCACCGACACGCGTGAAGCCCAGGCGCGGTACGACCTCGTCATTGCGCAGGAGATCGCCGCCGAGAACGACCTGCAGGTGAAGAAGGTGGTGCTCGACCAGCTCGTGGGCCGGCCGGGCAGCGTGCCGGTGCCGCTGGCGCAGCCCGTGGTGCTGCCCACCGCCATGCCCGCCAACATCGAGGCCTGGGTTGCGCAGGCCGAGGACGTGCATCCCTCGATCCGCCAGGCGCGGCTCGGGCTGGACGTGGCGGGGCTGGAAATACGCAAGGCCGAAGCCGGCCACAAGCCCACGCTGGACGCCAACCTGGGCTACAACGTCACGCGCAACCCGCAGGGGACCAGCACCAGCACCGTGGGCACGCGCATCAATGCCGCGTCCGTGGGCGTGGTGTTCAACCTGCCGCTGTTCGCTGGCTTCGCGACCGAGAACCGCATCAAGGAAACGCTGGCGCTCGAAGACCAGTCGCGCAGCGTGCTCGAAGGCACCCGCCGCAGCGTGGCGCAGGCCACGCGCGCGGCCTACCTGGGGCTGGTGTCCGGCGCGGGCCAGGTGAAGGCGCTCGAAGCCGCCGAGGCTTCGAGCCAGAGCGCGCTCGATGCGAACCGGCTGGGCTACCAGGTGGGCGTGCGCATCAACATCGACGTGCTCAATTCGCAGAGCCAGCTGTTCCAGACCAAGCGCGATCTCGCGCAGGCGCGCTACAACGTGCTGCTGGGCAACCTGAAGCTGCGCCAGGCGAACGGCACGCTGACGGTGGAAGACATGAACGCGATCAACGCGACGCTGGCGAAGAACGGAAGCACGCCTGCCGCCGCGCCTTCTTCGTCGCCGTCTCCTTCGACAGTGCCGGTGGCGCCGCCCAGCATTCCGGTGGTGCCGCCGGTGACCGTGCCGCCGTTCAATCCGCCGGCACCGACGATGCCCTCGGCACCGCCGCCACCGGTGATCCTGAATCCCCCGGTTCGCTGAGGATCCGGCGCGCGGCTATTCGAGCGTCGGCTCGGCCCGCGTCTCATCGAGCGGCGCGGCTTCGGTCACCACAGGGTCGGCGGCCTGCGCAATGGCCAGCACCGCGGCCGCCGTGCGTTCGGCCGCACCGCGGTTCGATGAAGAGAAGGCCAGCGCGGCCTCCGCCATCACGGCGCGGCGTTCGGGGTTCTCGACCAGCTTGAGCGCCGCGGTCACGGCCTGCTCCATGTTCTCGACGCGCAAGGACGCGCCGGCCGCGAGCGACAGTTGCGCGGCCTCGGCAAAGTTGAAGGTCGATGGGCCCATGACCACCGGGCAACCGCATGCGGCCGGCTCGATGAGGTTCTGTCCACCCAGCGGCTCGAAGCTTCCGCCGAGCAGTGCGACATCGGCCAGGCCGTAGTACAGGGCCATCTCTCCGAGCGAATCGCCGAGCCAGATCTCGGCGTCGGCCGGCTGGCCCGCGGCGCTGCGGCGGGCCACCGCGAAGCCCTGCGATTCGATCAGTGCGGCCACTTCGTCGAAACGCTGCGGATGGCGCGGCACGATCATCCACTGCACGTCGTGCACGCGCTTGGCAATCGAACGCACCGCGCCCTGCTCGGGCGGCACCGGTGCGGTGGCGCCAAAGCGCTTGAGCACCTCGAGAAGCATGCGCTCCTCGCCGTCGCGCGAACTCGCGAGCACCACCATCGGCTTGGGCAGGCGCTCGCGCAGCGCCACGGCCGCGGTGAGCTGGCGCGCATCGGGCGAGGCATCGAACTTGAGGTTGCCGTAGATGCCGGCCACCTTGGCGCCGAGCGACACCAGCCGGTGCGCATCGGCTTCGGTCTGGGCCCACACGGCGGCCAGCGCCGAGTACGCGGGGCGCGCGAGCCAGCCCAGGCGCTCGGCCGCGGCGAGCGATTTTTCATTGAGCCGCGCGTTGGCCAGCACCAGCGGAATGCGGCGTTCGGCGCAGGCCGCCGCCATCTCGGGCCAGACCTCGGTTTCCATCAGCACGCCGATGCGGGGCTGGAAGCGGTCGAGAAAGCGCGCCACGGCGCCGGGCGTGTCCCACGGCTGCCAGACCTGCGTATCGCCGGGTTCGAGCAGCTTGGCGCCTTCTTCGCGGCCCGTGGCCGTGCCGTGCGTGAGCAGGATCGGTATGCCGGGATATTGCCGGCGCAACTCCGCGATCAGGATGGCGGCCGCGCGCGTTTCGCCCAGCGAGACCGCGTGCACCCAGCACTGGCCTTCACCGGTGGTGGCGTCGTCGTA
>Ga0163161_10003287_pt1 | contig 11360 bp, 7 predicted proteins | sample S45metaG_FD_129847 | JGI IMG/M metagenome (GOLD analysis project Ga0163161, IMG submission 129847) | Switchgrass rhizosphere microbial communities from Kellogg Biological Station, Michigan, USA - S4-5 metaG | ecosystem: Host-associated > Plants > Roots > Rhizosphere > Soil | place: USA: Michigan... | reverse complement strand
TGCCAGGGCGCTGTACGCCGTGTTGCGTGACCGCCGTCCGTGGCTCGACCCGACACTGGCCGTGTTCGAGCGCCGCGCGGACGCGCCGCCGGAAAAGACGTCGCATGACACGGCGCTGATGATGGCGGCAGGTTTCCAGAACATGAAGCGGCTCGCCCGTCGCGCCGCGACCGAGGGCGCTCGAATCGTCATGGGAGGACACTCGACCGTGCCCTTTGCCGGCCGCGGGGAAGCGCCGTGGCGGGAGCTGGAGTTGCTGGTGGACGCCGGCTTCACTCCGCTCGAGGCGATCACGGCAGCCACGGGCACCGCCGCGGGATTCCTCTACCGCGAGCAGGAGCTGGGTACGTTGCGGCCGGGCTTGGCTGCCGATCTGGTCGTGCTCGATCAGGACCCCCTGAAGAGCATCAGGAACATCCGGACCGTTGGACGTGTCATGGCGTCCGGCGAGTGGGTCGACGTCGAGCGTTACCGGAAGTATTGACCAGACCGGTGGGACGAGAGGCTGGCAGAGCTTCCCTAAGCTTGCTTTCGTATTGACAGTCAGCGCTAGATCTCTTTACATCAGCAGGACTTGACCTTTTGGCCCGCCGTAGCGATAGGACGGCGCATGTTTGCCCCGCAGGAGACAGCCACTATGACCGTCGCGTCTGTTCGACCGTCCGTCAGCCCCACGACTTCGCGCGCGCGGCAACGTGTTCGATGGGCCACGCGCGCGGCACTGGCCTTCGTCCTGCTGCTGGGCATTGGAGGAGGCGCGCGAGCGCAGTCCGTCTTGGGGACGGTGCGCGGCACGGTGTTCGACGCGCAGCACAACGTGGTGCCCGGCGCGTCGGTAGTGGTGACCGACGAATCCACCAACGTGGCTCGAGATGCCGTGACCGACACCGAAGGGAACTTCGAGGTCTCGGGCCTGCGGCCCGGGTCCTACCGCGTCGAGGTCTCGCTGACAGGATTCAAGAAGGTCAAACGCGAGGGTCTGTTGTTGCGCGCCGCCGCCGTCGCGCTCGCCGATATCCAGCTCGAAGTCGGAGGCCTCGACGAGGTCATCCAGGTGAACGCCGAGGGCCAGAACAACATCACACTCGACAGCCAGGCCATATCTCGCGGACTCGATGAACAGCAGCTTCGCGATCTGCCTCGGAACAGCCGTGACGTGCAGGACTTCCTGACGCTGAACCCGAACGTCGTTGGCGGGTTCGATGCGATCCAGTTCCTGGGCGGCCGCACGTACGGCGTGTCGTACGTCCAGGACGGGCAGCCCTCGGCCGCAGGCATCTTCGGCGAGGTCTCGAACGCCGCGCCCGGCCTGGATGCCATTTCCGAAATGCAGGTGCTGTCGAACTCGTACAGCGCGGAGTACGGCGGCCTGGCCGGCGTCGTCATCAGCACCAAGCGCGGCGCCAACCAGTTCCACGGAAGTGGCTTCTACGATTTCAACTCCAACGCGCTGAACGCGCTGACCTACGGCGAAACGCTGAACGGCGTGTCTCGCGACGACCCCAACGCCGACACGCACGAGCACCGCTACGGCGTCAGCTTCGGCGGGCCTATCGTCAAGGACCGCACGTTCTTCTTCGCCAACTACGAGGGCAGCCGGCTGAAGCAGCTTGGCGGCGGCGCGCGCGCGATCGTGCCGTCGGCCGCGATGCGCGCGGGCGATTTCTCGGGCGCCAGCTTCACCCTCACCGACCCGGAAACAGGACTGCCGTTCCCGAACAACGTCATCCCGGCGAACCGCATCGATCCCGCCGCCAAGAACATCATGGCTTTCTTCTATCCGACGCCCAACCAGGATCAGCTCGCGAACGGGTACGGCGCATACCGGCAGATTCTGCCGCTCAACCGCAACCGCGACCGGTCCGACTTCCGCGTCGATCACGAGCTGACGAAGCAGGACTCGCTCTTCTCGCGATTCAGCTGGCAGAACCGCGACCCGGACGCGTTCACGTTCGAGCAGACCGGCGGCAACGGCGGCACGGGGCTGGTCAACTCCGGCATTCTCGATCGCAGCTCGAAGGCCATCACGTGGGCCAACGGCTGGACGCGTGTGTTGAACAGCACCATGGTGAACGAGCTGCGCGGGGGCTACAGTTCCACGACGGCCAATCGCCGCAGCCACTTCATTGCAGGACAGGTCGGGCAAGAGCTCGGGATCGACGTGCCGGCGCTGGCCCAGAACGCACCCGGCTTCCCGACCTTCCTCTTTTCCGGCGCAAACCGGCCTTCAGATATCCGCGACCAGCGCCAGAACACGTTCCGCGACGTGGACCAGTCGGCGATCTCGATCAGCAACAACCTCACCTGGCTCAAAGGACAGCACTCGCTGAAGCTTGGCGGCCTCTACAGCCACAATCTGGCGAAGGACGGCTACTCGACGGGCGCGAACGAATCCAAGGGCCGGTACACATTCAGCGGGTTCGCAACGGGCAACGCGCTCGGCGACATGCTGCTCGGGCTGCCGTTCCGTTCCGCCGAACAGCGGAATACGCGCGGCGACCAGCCCATGGATACCTACTCGAACGACTGGGCCCTGTTCGGGCAGGACGACTGGAAGGTCAACTCGCGCCTCACGCTGTTCCTGGGCCTCCGCTACGAGGTCACGGGACTGTTCGTCGACAAGAACAACATCTACGCGAATTTCGTCACCGACGACGGCGGGCATCACGTCGTCCCGAATGCCAGCATTGCGGAGTTGCTGCCGCCGGGCGCCGTCTCGCTGGATCGCACGCTGACCGCCGATCAGGTTGGTGTCGGGCCTGCCCTGATGCACACGGATCGCAACAACTTCAGTCCGCGCCTCGGCTTCGCGTACCGCCTGGATCAAAGCAACAAGACGGTCGTGCGCGGGGGCTTCGGGATCTTTCATCCCACGGGCGCGGCGCAGGGCGCCCGCGACATCATGTCGCGCAACCCGTTCCGCTACTCGATTACGCACAACAAGCCGACGCTCGAGCACGGGTTTACGACAGGCAGCGTCAGCACGAATCAGGGCTTCGGCAACCAAGGCCTCGATCTGAACCTGGAGAGCCCCGACATCTACCAGTACAACATCACCCTCGAGCGCGAGCTGCCCGGCGACCTGGGCCTGCGCGTGAGCTACATCGGCTCGACGATGAGGAAACTGCTGGTGAGCCGGGACGCGAACACGGTGAAGGCCAGCGCCGTGCCGCTGGGCGATGTCAGCGAAGACCCTGAGGCGATAGCGCGGCTGCCGTTCCCCATCTACCAACCGTTCATGGACATCACGTCGAATGCGGGCTCGGGACAGTTCAACGCGCTGCAGCTCGAGGTCACCCGACGCTTCCGCCACGGCTTCGCGATGGACGCGGCTTACACGCTGGCTTCGTCCGACAGCAACGCGCCAGACAGCGGAAACAGCACGATCGGCGTCGTGCAGTACGACCCGTACAACATCGAGCTGGATCGCGGTCCCGATCCCAACGTCGTCAGGCACAGGTTCGTCTTCAACTCCACCTGGCAGCTGCCGTTCGGTCGCGGTCAGGCCCATGGGGCGGACATGCCGCGCTGGGCCGATGCGGTCGTCGGCGGCTGGACGATCGCGACGATCATGCAGGCGCGCTCGGGTCAGTACCTGACGCCGTTTTTCACCTACGGCACCGATCCGATCTTCCCGGCGAACACGGGCCGGGCGCTCGACGGAGTGGGTCAGTTCGGCGAGGCGTGGCGACCCGACGTCAACGGCGATCCCAACGTCGGTGGCAGCCGCGAGCAGTTCTTCAACCCGGCGGTGTACTCGATTCCGGCGCCGGGAACCCTCGGCAACGCGAAGAAAGGCAGCCTGCTGGGCCCGGGCACCTGGGTGGTGAACTTCGCCTTCTACAAGGACATCATCAAGGCCTCGGGCTACACGGTGGAGTTCACGGCGCTGATGGACAACGCCTTCAACCACCCGCAGTTCTACGTGCCAGACCTTGGCACGGGCGGCTTTGCCGACCTCACGGATCTGCTGATCAACGACACGCCCGACAACGGCACGACGAGCGTGCTGGGCGCGGACACGGTCGGGAACGTCGAGGGATTCAGCCCGGGGCGTGCCATTCGCTTCGGGCTCCGCGTGCGGTTCTAACCTGAGGGAAGAGGACATCCGTCAGCGGAGGAGTGGCCTTGGCACGGCGAGCATTCTCGTGCTCGTCGTGTCGTGCCTCGCCTGCGGAGGGAAATCGCCGACGGCGCCTTCGCCAGCGCCGACGCCCACTCCCCTTCCCACGACCCCGGCGGATCCCTTGCGCGATGCCGCCGCCGCGGCAGGCAAGCTCGTAGGCGCGGCGGTGCAGTCGTCCTTCCTGAACGATCCGCGCTATTCCGAAGTCTTCGATCGCCACTTCAACTACGTGACGGCGGAATACGAGATGAAGTGGGACCCCATCGAGCGCGTCCGCGGGGCAGAGGACTTTCTCGGCGGCGACGCGATCGCCTCGTACGCCGCCGGCATGGGCATGAAGCTCAAGGGACACGCGCTCGTCTGGCACGGCGCCGTTCCGGGCTGGGCGAACGGCCTCTCGAACGCCGACTTCCGCGCCTCCGTCGAGCGTCACATCCGCACGGTCGCCGATCACTACCGCGGCCAGGTCTACGCCTGGGACGTCGTCAACGAGGCGATCGCGGACGACGGGCCAGGGCTTCGGGACTCCGTGTTCCGGCAGAAGCTCGGCGACGGCTACATCGCCGATGCCTTTCGGCTCGCCCACCAGGTCGATCCGCAGGCGCTGCTCTTCTACAACGACTACGGCGGCGAAGACCTGAACGCGAAGTCAGATCGCATCTACGATCTCGTGCGCGGCCTGGTGCAGCAGGGCGTGCCGATCGACGGCGTGGGGCTGCAGATGCACATCAGCGCCTCGAATCCTCCCGACGCCGCGGCCGTTGCCTCGAACATGCGGCGGCTGGTGTCGCTCGGGCTTCGCGTGAACATCAGCGAGATGGACGTCCAGGTGCGCGACCTCGCGCCAGCCGTGCGGCTCGACGTCCAGAAATCCGTCTACCACTCCATCGTGGCCGCGTGCGTCGCCGAATCGCGCTGCGAGGCCGTCACGTTCTGGGGATTCACGGACGCGCACTCGTGGCTCAACTCGCCGGCAGGCGGCGACGCGCCGCTCCTCTTCGACGGGCTGTACGCGCCGAAGCCGGCGTTCTACGGCGTCCAGGACGCGTTTTCACACCGCTGATTTTCAGTCGCCCTTGGGCCCGGTCAGCCCGAATCCCGCGCCGGCCGGATCGGCGGCGATGACGATCCACTCGCCGGTCGGCACTTCGTGAGGCCCCATGAGCACGCGGCCCCCATTGGCTGCGATCGCCCGAGCGGCCGCTGCGATCGACGGCACGCCGATGTAGAACAGCCACGCGAGGGGCTGCCGCTCGTCCTGGCGCTGCATGATGGCGCCGAGGCGCTGCCCACCGTGGTCGATGAAGCAGTAGTCGCCCATCGGCCCCATGTTCATCGACTCGTTGAACTCGAAGCCGAAGTGGCGGGCGTAGAACGCTTTCGCTGCTGCAAGATCCGGGCTGGCCAGCTCGTTCCAGTTCACGCGCTGCTGGGCGTGACGGTCGAACACGTCGCTCGTCGTCTCGGCCGCGCCAGGCGGCGGGGTCGGCGTCATCAGGTAGAAGGGCACGCCCTGAGGATCGGTGACCATCGCGATCCGGCCGACGGTCGGAATGTTCGTCGCCGGCATCCGAACCGTTCCTCCGTCGGCGACGATGGCCGCGAGCTGCCCGTCCACATCCGCCGTGGACAGGTAGCCGATCCAGCCAGGCTTGGCGCCGTGCTGCAGCATGTCGGCCGAGAGGCCAAGGACGCCGCCGGCAAATTTGCCGTCGGAACGATTGATCATGCGGTAGTCCATACCGCCAGGCTGTTGCGGTTCTGGTTGGCCGATGTTCCATCCGACGACGGCCGCGTAGAACGGCGCGATGGCATCGGGGTCGGGCGTCATGAGCTCGTACCAGATGAAGCTGCCAGCAATGTTAGGCATGTGTTTTGGTTCCGCGGGTCATTCTGCCATAGGGCTGGCACATCGCCCGGTTTGGAGACTAGAGTCGCGGCGTATGACTCAGGACCCTCCAGATCTCGTGTCTCGACGATCGCTCCTCGAGCGAGCGCTCGGCGCGTCTGTCGCACTGGGACTCCCGGGCACGGCGTCCGCCGCCGCGACCGCCAGCTCCGCCACTGCGCGGCTCAGGGTCGTCGTCACCGGCGGACATCCTGGCGACCCGGAGTACGGATGCGGCGGCACTATCGCGCGGTACGCGGAGCTCGGACACGACGTCGCGATTCTCTACCTGAACAAGGGACTGACCCTCGAAGCTGCCCAGGCCGGCAATGCCCCCGATCGCGTGGCTGAGGCGGCGAAAGCCTGCGCGATCCTGAACGCGAGGCCGCTGTACGCCGGCCAGATTGACGGGAACGCCATCGTCGACCGCGAACGCTCCGATCAGTTTCATGCACTGCTCGAGGCGGAGCGGCCCGACGTCGTCTTCACGCACTGGCCCATCGACAACCACGCCGACCACCGGGCAATCTCGATGCTCGTGTACGACGCGTGGGTCCGCATGAAGAGGAGCTTCGCGCTCTACTACTACGAGGTCTCGAACGGGGAAGACACCGTGCAGTTCACCCCGACGCACTATGTGGACATCTCCGCTGTCGCCGACCGCAAGCGGTCCGCGTGCTATGCGCACGCGAGCCAGACGCCGGATCGCTTCTACCAACTGCAGGAAGCCGTCACGCGCATGCGGGGCATCGAGCGCGGGACGGCACAGGCAGAGGGGTTCATTCGTCACGTGCAGAGTCCGGACTTCTCCCTGCCTCTGGTTTCGTAAGAGAAGCCAGCGCCGCTTGTCGATTTCGCCGGCCCTCGTTCGACGTCAAGATAGAACGGGGGCCGCAGGCGAGTTGGTTCGGGCCCTCCGAAGCCCAGGAGCTCACGAGACATGCGCTACATGATGTTCATCAAGCACACTCAGGATTACGGCAAAGTCCAGCCCCCCGCGGGCCTGTATGAAGACATGGGCAAGTTCATCGAAGAGACCACGAAGAGCGGCAACTTCGTCGGTGGCGCAGGCCTGCAGCCGACGTCGGCTGGGACGCGTGTGCGGCTCAACGACGGCAAGATCACGGTGGTCGACGGGCCGTTCACCGAGTCCAAGGAGATCGTCGGCGGCTACGCGATCATCGACGCGAAGTCGCGCGATGAAGCGCTCGCGCTGGCGCGCCGCTTCATGGAGCTCCACCTGAAACACTGGCCGACGTTCGAGGGCGAGTGCGAGATGCGCCCCTTCGAAGAGGAAGTCCAGCCGCCTACCCGCTAGAATGCGCCGGTATGCTCACGACGGCCGGTTCCCTGCGCCGACTTGCGACGGCGGCGCTGCTCATCGCGTGCAGCGTCGCGTTGACTGCCGCCGATTCCAGGTCCCGACGACAGGTAGTCGCCACGGCTGGACGTATCGCCACGGCTTCACTCGAGACCGATGCCGCAGTCACCCCGCTCGGCATCGACGACGCGGCGCCGCGTTTCACCTGGCGGCTGACGGGGCCGGGCGACATTCGGCAAGTCACGCTGCGGGTGCTGGTCGCGTCGCATCCCGATCGACTGCGTGCTGGCGCCGCCGACGTGTGGGACTCGGGCGAGCTGAAATCGTCCGATCCGGCGTGCCTCTATGCGGGCCCAGCGCTCCGTGCGCACACTCGGTATTTCTGGACCGTGCGCGTGGTCACGAACGTGTCCGACGGATGGGCGGAGCCGTCGTGGTTCGAGACTGGGCTCCTCTCCGCGAGCGATTGGAAGGGCCAGTGGATTGCCGGGCCTGAGCGCCGGGGTCCGCTCACCGAGGCCGAGGGCGTGGCAGACGACGCGCAGGTTCGCGCCGCCGACGAATTCTGCCGTCCCGTCAGCTGGCTCACGACGAGCTGGTCGGCCGCCTTGAAAAAGAACAACCAGGGCGAGTGCCGCGAGATACGGCCGGCCCCGATGTTCCGCAAGACCTTCCGCGTGTCGAAACCGGTCGTCGGGGCTCGCCTCTACGCAGCCGGCCTCGCATACCAGGACGTGGCGATCAACGGCCGTGCGACGTCGAGCCGCGTCCTCGAACCCGCGTTCACGAACTACGCGAAGACGGTGTTGTACACGACCGACGACGTGACGAGCCTGCTGAGACAAGGCGAAAACATCGTTTCAGTCGTGCTCGGGTCAGGTCACTTCGACGACGCCGCGCGCACGTGGGACTGGGGCTGGGAAGAAGCGGAGTGGCGCGCGACACCCAGGCTGCGGCTCGATCTGCGCGTGGCATACGCCGACGGCACCGATGAGATCGTCGCCTCCGATCCGACGTGGAGGGTCGGCGACGGGCCCACCCGCTTCGACAGCTACTACCTGGGCGAGACCTTCGACGCTCGTCGGGACCTGCCCGGATGGAGAGAGGCTGGCTTCGACGACCACGCCTGGAGACCCGCTCGAAGCGTGGAAGGCCCGACGGGAGTGCTGCGTGCCGAGACGCATGAGCCGATCGAGGAAGTCTCGTCCCGGAGCCCCGGCACCCGCCACGAGCCGACGCCCGGCATCGTCGTCTACGACATCGGGCAGAACCTGACGGGCTGGGCGGAGCTGGCGGTCGACGCGCCGCGCGGCACGGCGATCGAGATCTTCTACAGCGAGAAACTGGCCGCCGACGGCACCGTCAGCGCGGCGGGAAACGATCTGGTGTACGGCCAGCTGCAGACGGACTACTACGTGGCGCGCGGCGGCGGCCGCGAGTCCTGGATGCCGCGATTCAGCTACAAGGGATTCCAGTACGTCCAGCTGTCGGGGCCGAACCACACGCCCCTTCCGGCCGGTGTCACCGTGTCTGTGGCCAGCGTGCGGCAGGTGCGGTCCAGCGTCGCGTCCACGGGCGAGCTGGACGTCTCGCAGCCGACGCTCGCGCGCATCCACCACAACACGCAGTGGGCGGTGCAGAGCAACCTTCACGGGATCATCACCGACACGCCGGTGTACGAGAAGAACGGATGGACGGGCGACGCGCAGCTGATGGCCTCAACGGCGTCGTTGCTGTTCGATACCCAGCGGCTCTACCGGAAGATGTTCCAGGACATGGCCGACGCGCAGACGGCCGACGGCGAAGTGCCGCTGCTCAGCCCGAGCAACCGCAACTACGGCTACGTCGGCAAGCCCGCGTTCAAGCCTGCGGACTGCTGCGGCGCGACGCCGGCGTGGGACGCGTTCTGGTTCGTGCTTCCGTGGGAGAGCTACCAGCGGTACGGGGACATCCGCGCGCTCGAGCGCACGTATCCGCTGATGAAGAAGTACCTCGACGACTGGATCCCCCGGTGGACCGGGAAGGATGGAGACGCGTACGCCTACACGCTCACGTCAGGCCTCGGAGACTGGCTGCCGCCGAAGGGCGTGCCGACGATCAACGCGCTCGTCTCGACCGCATTCCTGGCGCGGATGGCCGAGATTGCGGCCGGCACTGCGCGGGCGCTCCACGACGCGCCGGGCGCCGCGAAGTACGACCAGCTCTTCGATCGGGTCCGGAGCGACTTCAACGCGCGATTCCTGTCACCCGAGGGCATCTACCGTGAGAAGGCCGAGGACGGGTTCGTCCAGACGGCGCAGATCCTGCCGCTCGCGTTTCACCTCGTGCCTGAGGCCCAGCGCGCGGCAGTGGCCCAGCGCCTGGCGGACGACATCACGAGCCGGCGCGCGGGCCACGCGTACGTCGGCGTCATCGGCGCCGCGTACGTCCTGCCGGTGCTGACGGCGACGGGGCACCACGACGTCGCGTTCACCGTGGCGACCCGGACGGACGAGCCGAGCTGGGGCTACTGGACCGACACGCTGAAGTTCACGGCGCTCGGTGAGAGCTGGCCGGCGGATACGCGATCGCGGAACCACCATTTCTTCGGCGCGATCGTGCAGTGGTTCTACGAGGACCTTGCGGGGTTGACGCCGGTCGAGCCGGGCTTCGCGCGCGTCGGCTTCACGCCGCACGTGCCGACCGGGGGGCTCGACCACGTGGCGGCGCGGTACGACAGCGTCCGCGGGCCGATTCGATCGGAATGGACGAAGAGCGCGGACGGCATCCACTTCCGCGTGACGGTCCCACCCACCTCGCGCGGACGGATCGATCTGCCGGCGTCGGATCCGATGCTGGTGCGCGTCCTGCACGGGGCCGGTGACGGCAACGTCGCGCTGGCGGACGCGCCTGGCGTCGGCGTCGGGAAAAGCGAGGACGGCCACGTTCGCCTGGAATTCGGATCGGGCGAGTACGAGTTCCTGGTGCGCGGCCGTCCCTGAGCGCTGTCGCCTATTGCTTCTTCGCCGTGAACGTCCCCTCGACACCGGCGACCGCGATCGACCCCTTCAGCCCGCCGTCGTCGCCGAGCGTGCCCGTGAACACGAGGTGGTACGTCGTGCCCTCGTGGTCGTTGTCGAACTCGAACGTGATGGTCTTGTCCTTCACCGTGCCGGTGACCGGGGTGTCCTTGCCTTCAACGGTCGCCGTGCCCGACAGCGTCTCGCCGTCCTGCTTCAACACGGTCGTGAACTTGATGGCGTTGCCGACGACGTCGCCGTCGACATTCCAGGTGCCGGCCACATCGGCGGCCAGAACAGTGACGGCGGTCAGGGCGACGGCAACGACCGCAAGCGCAAGCTTCTTCATCGGGACCTCAGCGAAAAATGGAACGGGAAATTGCACACGTAACAAGACATGTTAATCGGCCGATGAGGGGCCGGCCAACGGAAACCGCGCATCGCACGGAGCCGACCAAACGTAGGGCCGAACTTCAGTTCGGCCGCGCGGCACGGCGCGGCTGAAGCCGCGCCCTACGTACGACGCGTTTTGAAGAAGGCCTGCACCATGTCGCGGCAGTCGTCTTCCAGCACGCCGCCGATGGCTTCCACCTTGTGATTCAGCGTCGGGATCTCGAGGGCGCGAACCGTAGAGACGACCGCGCCGGCCTTCGGCTCGGCCGCGCCGAAAACGAGCGTGCCGATGCGCGCGTGCACGAGGGCGCCGACGCACATCAGGCAGGGCTCGATCGTCACGTACATCACCGCATTCGTGAGCCGGTAGTTGCCGACACCCCGCGCGGCGTCCCGGAGCGCCACGATCTCAGCGTGGGCGGTGGGATCGACCGCGCCAATCGGCTGATTGAACCCGCGGCCGATGACCTGTCCGTCGAAGACGACCACCGCGCCGACGGGGACTTCGCCGGCCGCCTCGGCGCGGCGCGCTTCGTCCAGCGCTAGCCTCATGAACTGCTCGTGATCGTGCACGACGCGATCATACAGGGCGGTTGAGATCGGCTGGATCAGGGCCAGAATGAGTTGACCATG
>Ga0163161_10003283_pt1 | contig 11368 bp, 11 predicted proteins | sample S45metaG_FD_129847 | JGI IMG/M metagenome (GOLD analysis project Ga0163161, IMG submission 129847) | Switchgrass rhizosphere microbial communities from Kellogg Biological Station, Michigan, USA - S4-5 metaG | ecosystem: Host-associated > Plants > Roots > Rhizosphere > Soil | place: USA... | reverse complement strand
GGTGGTGACCAGCACGCTGGCGGCGCACGCCGAGCTGCAGGCCAGCGCTGCCAAGGCCGCGACCGAGTCGGATCGCGTCACGCGCAACCAGTACAAGCAAGGCGTCGCCGACTATCCCGCCGTCGTGGAGTCTGCCAACGCGGCGCTCGACGGCGTGCGTGGTGACATGCAGCTGCGCCTGCGCCGTCTCGACGCAAGCGTGAACCTGATCATGGCGCTCGGCGGCGGCTGGGAGCCCGCGTCCGTGCGCGATCCGAAGTCGCCGCGCTGAGAATATTGTGGGAGCCGCTTCATCGGCGATGCTTTTCTCCGGGGGAGACTGAGGCAAGCAACCTGGGAGGAGCGCTGCTGCGCAGCGGGTTTATTTACCGTTCGCCGCTGAAGCGGCTCCCACATGGTTCGGTTCGCCGCTGAAGCGGCTCCCACAAGAAGCCAAAAAGCCAGGAAGCCGGGCGCCGGTTAGGCGGGGAAGTGCGCGATCAGCGTTTCGAGGCGCGAGCGCGTCTCGCTGGCCAGGGGCGCCGGCGTTTCGTAGTGGCGCCGGCCCGACAGGGCCTCGGCGACCATCTCGTCGTGACGGGATCCCATCAGGCCGTTGATCGCCGCGAGGAACCGCGACATGCGGTACGCGTGGTCGTTCGGACCGAGCGAGCGCAGCGTGTCGTAGAACGACACCTGCATGCTTACGATTTTTCTCACTGCATGGAACTGATGGCCGGCGAAGGCGGTACGCGACACGGCTTCTTTCAGGTTGCGCATCTCCGACTGCTGGAACGCAACGAAGCCCGCTTCGTTGTCCAGCTGCGTGTTTTGCATCGCGCGCCTGACCATCGACCAGACCGGCTTCGACAAGAGAATGCGCAATTGCAGACCGCTGCGGACAATGCCGCTGCGCCGGCCGCTGCGAAAAGCATCCTGCAATTTGCCGAGAACACGCGTCGTCAGGTCGAAGACGCGGTTCGAGCGATGTTGCTTGCTGTACAGACGCTGCGCGAAACGCAGATGCTTGTAGCGCGCGCGGATATCCTTGAATTCAAGGCGTTCGTCGGCGCTGAGACCCTCGTTGCGAAGCAGCTTTTCAACCAGGCGCAGCGCGTCCTCACGCATGAAGCCGTCTTCCCAGAATTGCAGGCATACGGCGTAACACTGCCGAATCGACTCATCCGGGCAGCCCAGCACGATGGGCTCGGGCAGGGCGACATGTGCGTCGACGATATCGTCGACAGCCACGGCGTCGAAGAGGCGCTGCAAGGTTTCGGCCGGGAATTTCTGCCACGTGGGCCCACTACTGCGGGTCATTACTGCGCTTCCTTAGGCTTTTATTACGAAAGCGAATGCCGCTTGCGGGGATGAGAAGTTCGCAAGTATTTACCGAAACGCTTTCGTTTTCCAGCTTAGAGCGGGTAGCGGGCGATCAGCGTCTCGAGACGAGACCGGGTTTCGTTGGCCAGCGGTGCCGGCGTGTCGTAGTGACGTCGGCCCGACAGGGCCTCGGCGATCATCTCGTCGTGGCGCGATCCCATCAGGCCGTTGATCGCCGCGAGGAAGCGCGACATCCGGTAGGCGTGATCGTTCGGACCGAGCGTTCTCTGCGTGTCGTAGAAGGACACCTGCATGCTGACGATCTTGCGCACGGTGTGAAACTCGTGGCCGGCGAACGTACTACCTGCCATGGCCTCTTTCAGCGCGCGTATTTCCGCCTTCTGGAAAGCGATCAGTCCCGCTTCGCTGTCCAGGCGCGTGTTCTCCAGCGAACGCTGGACGAACCACCAGACAGGCTTCGATAGCAACACGCGCAGTTTGAAGCCGCTGCGGACGATGTCGCCGCGCTGGCCCCCACGGAAGGCATCCTGCAGCTTGCCCAGCATGCGTGTGGTCTTGTCGAACAGGTAGTCCGACCGGTGACGCCTGCTGTACAGCCGTTGCGTAAAGCGCAGCTGCTTGTATCTCGCACGGATATGCTTGAACTCGAGGCGTTCGTCGGCGCTCAGCCCTTCGTTGCGAAGCAGCTTGTCGATCAGGCGCAGCGCGTCCGCGCGAATGACGCCATCTTTCCAGAATTGCAGGCTCAACGAATAACACTGCCGGATCGAATCTTCCGGGCATGCCAGGACGATGGGCTCGGGCAGGGGGGCATGCGCATCGACGGCATCGTTGACATCCACGGCGTCGAACAGCCGCCGCAACGTCTCAGCCGGGAAGGTCTGCCACTGGCCCGCACGACGCCCACTCGTCACTGCACTTCCTCCGGCTTGTAGAACGAAAGCGTATGTCGCTTACGGTAAGCGGACACGGTCGGGACCAGGAAGAAAAACGCTTCCAGGCACTGACCACCGAAATAGGCCAGGGCCGCGCCCATGATGCCCAAGTGATGTGTCAATCCGATGAGCAGTCCGACGTACAGCAGCGCCGCGAGCCCCTGCGCGACCAGGGCCGCACGCTGGCGGCTGGCGATGTAAAGCAGCGACTCGAGGGGGAAGGCCGCCATGGAGACCACGAGGGCGCCACACATGACCTGGAGCAGGCTGTAGGACTCGAGATACTTCGCGCCGAACACCGAGGAAATCAGCGGCTTGCCGACGACGAAGACGAGCAGCGCGACGAGCACGCCCAGGCCACCGGCGAGGGCGGCCGAGCGCAAACCCAGCTTCCACGGCCGCGTGCTGGCCGGATCGAGCCGCATGATCTCGGGGTAGAAGCTTTTCTGCATCAGCGAGGCGGGCGTACCGGCCGCGTCGAAGAACGTCAGCGCGACCTTGAACAGGCCGGCCGCCGTGGGGCCCAGCATGATGCCGACCAGCACGTTGCTGCCGGCGTTACGCGCCGACCAGATCGAGTGGGAGAAGTTGGTCGTCCAGACGAAGTCCCAGGCGCCCTTGATCCGGCGCGCCGGGCCGAAAAGCCCCGGTCGCAGCGCATGATCGATGTTCTGCCGGCGCAGCTCTTGCACGGCGAAGATCCACAGCGCGATGTCGCCGACCAGGCTGGACACGTACCACGTCGCCAGGAAGCCCGGGAAGCCGAGGTGGGCGAAGTAGGCGATGACACTGCCGATGGCGCGCAGGAACGGCGTGACGGCCTGTTGCACGGCGATCAGGTCGAAGCGGTCGATCGAGCGCAGGATGCCCGTCGGCGTTGCTGCCGTCATGGTGGGAATCAGCGTGCAATAGGCCAGGGCCCACCAGAAATCTTCCGTCGAGATGCCGACCGAATGGCTGAGCAGCGGCAACAGGATCATGCCGCCGATGGCGGCGAGGATGCCGCTCGCCAGATCCAGGCCGAACGAGAACCCCGTGACGTCACGGAAGCGCGCGATGTCCTTGTGAGTCAGGGCAGGCGTGCCGAACTGGACGACGAACTGCCAGGTCTGGAACTTGGCGATGTCGCTGACCGTCTTCGCATAGGCCTGGACGACGACCAGCGTGCCGAACAACGCGGGCGTCATGCCACGGCCTGCGCAACCCAGGGCCAACAGGCTCAGCAAGGCGCTGACGACGTTGCTTGAACCGAGGATGGATGCGTTGCGCACGATGGCGCGAAACGCGCCATCGGAGAACCAGTGCTTCATGCGCGTGCGCCGTTCCAGCTGCCGAAGGCGGCACAGATGGCATCGATCTGTTCGAACGTATGCGCGGCGCTGACGCTGCAGCGCAGCAGCGATTCGTTGCCCGGCGTGGCCGGTGGCACCATGAGGTTCACATACACACCCGCCTTGAGCAGGTGGTCCCAGAAGCGCAGCGCTTCCAGCTTCTCGCCGACGAGCACGGCGACGACGGCATTGGCCGGCGCACCCAGGCGGAAGCCCAGTGCGGACAGACCGGCGTGCAGACGCTCTGCGTTGGCCTGCAGGCGCTCGCGACGATCGCTGGCGGCTTCGAGCTTGCGCAGGGCGGTACGTGTCGCGGCGATGGTGGCAGGCGCGAGCGAGGCCGTGAACACGTACGGGCGGCTGGCGTAACGCAGCACGTCCATGTCGACCGAGTCACCGACGCAGAAACCACCGGTGTTGCCGAGGCTCTTGCTGAAGGTGCCGACCACGTAGTCGATGTCGTCGAGCACACCATCCACTTCGGCCAGGCCACGACCCTTCTCGCCGAGGACGCCCATCGAGTGGGCTTCGTCGACCATCAGGGTCGCGCCGAATTCGTTCTTCACGCGGACGAAGTCGCGCAGCGGTGCGCGGTCGCCGAGCATGCTGTAGACGCCTTCCACGACGATCAGGGCATTGGCGGCCTCGTCACCGAGGCGGCGCATGCGCTTGGCCAGGTCGTCGGCATCGTTGTGGCGGAAGCGGATCGTGTTCGCGCCGGCCAGCGTGCAGCCGTCATAGATGCTGGCGTGGCTGTCGGCATCGATCATCACGGTGTCGCCCGGACCTGCAAGGGCGGAGATCATGCCCAGGTTGGCCTGGTAACCGGTCGAGAAGACGATGGCGTCGCGCTTGCCGTAGAAGCGGGCCAGATCCAGCTCGAGCTCGCGGTGCGAGGCGTAGCTGCCATTGGCCATGCGCGAACCGGTGGTGCCGGTACCCGCCGTTTCCAGGGCCTCGCGTGCCGACGCGACACAGTCCGCATCGAAGGTCATGCCGAGGTAGTTGTTGGTGCCGGCGAGGATGGTCGGCCGACCATCGATGATGCCCTCGGTGGGCGAAACGATCCGGTCGATCTGGACGCCGAACGGGTCGATGCCGACCTGCGCCAGCTCCTGCCGGACGGCACGAACCGCCTTCAGCCTGGAATTCTCTTTCATGCGATGTTTGCCCGTGGAATGCTGGAACAGTGACGCGTCGGAGTGCGCTCGATGAAGCGCTCTAGCCTGCGGATTTCTGGATCAGCGACGCAAAGTCGCCGACGGTCCGCACTTCCGCCAATGCATTGATCGGCACGGAAATGTCGAACTCGTCCTCGACCGCCACGACCAGGTCCATGACCTTCAGGGAATCCAGTCCCAGCTCACTGGTGATGCCTGTGCTTTCGTTGATGTCCAGGACGCGACCTTCCGCGAAGGGCGTGACGAGCTCGATAAGTTTCGCAACAACATCTTGATGATTCATCAGGGCACTCCGTTCGTTGCGGCAGAGGGTTTGCCGAGCGTGTCGGCAAGACCGCGCTCGAAGCCAAAGGTGGGCCGCCAACCGGTTGCGTGTTCGAAGGCCGTGCCATCGGCCACCCAGTCGGCGTGCGTGACTTCGCGCACCTTGCCGAGGGTGAGCATCGGTGCGTATCCGAAGACGCGCGCCGCGGCGAGATTAACCCCGCCGATAAGTCGCAGTAATGACGCGGGAATCGTCAGCCGCCGAATCGGCGCGTTACCACGTAGCACGCGGGATGCCGTGCCAAGCACGGTGTCCCAGTCGTAGCCGTTTTCGTGGCCGTCATCCAGTTCATAAGTATTTCCCGAATCGCCCTCGGACGCCAGCCAGGCCGTCACGGCCGAGGCGAGGTCGGCGACGTGGATCAGCGAAAACCGTCCGCGACCGTCGCCCGGGATCGGCGCCAGCCCGCGCTGCATCCCCTGAAACAGCGGAAGCATCTCGCGGTCGCCGGGACCGTAGACAGCCGGTGGGCGGAGGGCGACCCAGGCCAGCCGGCCCGCATGGGAGGCAAGCGCACGCTCGCCCCGCCACTTGCTGCCGGCGTAGTCGGACAGCTGCGGTTCGCGGGCGGCGAGGGAAGAGATAAGGAGGTACCGGCGGCAACCGGTTTCGTTCCTGGCGGCGTCCACCGTGTCCAGGACGCCTTGCTCGTTGACGCGATTGAAATCGCTACGGCGGGCGCCACGAACGCTGCCCGCGCAGTGCACGAAGGCCTCGGCACCCTTGACCAGGGTCGCCAGCGCAGCGCTATCGGCGAGATCGCCGGCGATCCATTCAACGTTGAAGGTGTCTTTCAGGACCCGCCCCGGACGGGGGCGGTACAGGGCGCGAACGCGGTAGCCCGAAGCTACCAACTGTTGCCGCAACGCGGTGCCAACGAAACCGGTGGCACCCGTCAGTGCAACGACGGGCTGCCTTGCGGCAGCAACGTCGCTCATGCCGCGGCGGCGGCCTGCGGAGCCTGTTCCTGAGCCTGACGCTCCAGGTAACCGCTGCGGGTGGCCGAGCGGGACAGCTTGCCCGACGACGTACGCGGCAGGGTGTGACGCGGCACCAGCTCGATGAGGCAGGCAATGCCCAGCTCTTCGAGGAGGTCGCCACGGATGCGGTTGACCAACGACTCGCGGACCTCGACGTCGTCGGTGTTGCACTGGACAACCACGGCGGCGACTTCGGCGCCGCCCGGGCCCGGCACGCCGAACGCGGAGGCGTCCTGCGAGCGGAGTTCCGGCTGACGCTCGACGATGCGCTCGATGTCCTGCGGCCAGATGTTGCGGCCGTTGACGATGATCATGTCCTTGTGACGGCCGGTGACGACGACTTCGCCATCGACGACATAACCGATATCGCCGGTGTCGAGCCAGCCATCGGCGGCGAGTACTTCCGCGGTCTTTTCCGGCTGCTGGTAGTAGCCCGACATGATGCTCGGACCACGCACCATGATGCGACCGACGTGGAGGTCGGCGAGCTGCGTACCGGCGTCGTTCCAGATCTCGAGCTCGTGACCCGGGAGCGGACCGCCGCAACGGACGAAGCCCGTGCCGGTGCCGGCAGCGACCGGCGTCGCGACGAGGTCTTCGGCGAGGTGGGTCGGATCGATCCACTCGACGACGATGCCCGCCTGCAGCGGCGAGAAGCTGATCGCCAGCGACGCTTCGGCCATGCCGTAGGACGGCACGAACGCGCGTGCATCGAACCCGGCCGGAGCCAGCAGTTCGGCAAAGCGCGCCGGCACTTCCGGCAGGATCGGCTCGGCGCCGATACCGGCAACGCGCCAGTGCGACAGGTCGTACGAAGCGATGTCGCCCGGACGGACGCGGCGAGCGCACATCTCGTAACCGAACGGCGGGCTGTAGGCGATCGTGGCCTTCGACGAGCTCATCAGCTCGAGCCAGCGACGCGGACGCATCGCGAACTCGCGCGTATCGAGATAATCGATCGAGCGCTGGCCCGCCATGACGGTGAGCAGACAGCCGACCAGGCCCATGTCGTGATAGAACGGGAGCCAGGACACGAAACGGTCGTCGTCACGCAGGTCGAGGCCGTGATTGTTCGAACCCTGCAGGTTCGCCATCAGCGCCTGCTCGGTGATCATCGCCGCCTTTGGCGTACCGGTGCTGCCCGAGGTGAACTGGAGGTAGGCGACTTCGGTCGGGCCGAGCGGCTGCAGTTCGACATTGTGGATCGGCAGCTCCGCGAACGCGGCCGGCGTGCCCCACTTGGCCATATTCAGACCAGCGACGGCTTCGCCGAGGAAACCGATGAAGCCTTCCGAAGCGACGGCCACGGAGGCGCCAGCGGCCTGCAGCATGCCGCGAAGCTTCTTCACGTAGGCATCATGGCCGCCGAGATTCACTGTCGACGGAAGAGCCACGGGAACCAGGCCGACGTACTGGCAGGCGAAGAAGAAACGCAGAAAATCAGCGTTCGTTTCCGCCACGATAGCCAGACGGGCACCGCGCTCGAGCCCGAGCGTCGCGAGTCGCTGCGCCAGCTCAAGGGCCTCTTTACGAAGGGTCCGGTAGGGCAGGGCCAGATCAAGCTTGCCGCCCGCGTAGAAGTTGGCACCCGTGACGCCACATGCGGCGTAGTCCAGCACTTCTGCAAGGCTGGCAAAGTCCGCACGGCGCAGGGGCACCGTGTTCATGGTGGGCGTGGCTAGCCCGACCTGGATGGCAATGTTTCCGTCTGCGCTCATGGTCTTATCGCGTTCTCAAGCGTTCTCCGAAACTAGATGGGGACATTCCCACGTTGTTTCCAGGAGGTTACTGTACCTAATGGTACCATAATTGGTCGGTTTGTTAAGAATTTACTCAATCTTTCGTTAAAGAATACGGAAGTTGCTTCAGCAACGCTACAGCCAGAAGTCGGGGTCCTTTCTGAGCCCTTTCAACTAGCCCCGCTTATGCTCCTGATTCCACTTCTTAAGATTCTTCAACGGGGCCTTCACGTACGGGCTCGCCTGGATCAGCGCGAAGATCGCGCGATTGAATAGCGTGCCGATCCTGTCCGAGGGCCGGTCGATGTCGATGAACAACACCGCCCGATACTCGTCCGTATCGTTGTGGACTTCGTGCTCGTAGCTGTCGTCGAACAGGACGACCTTGCCTTCGTGCCAGTGCAGGATCTGGTCGTCGACCCGGATCCACACGTTCTCCCAGTCCTTTGGCACCTTCACGCCCAGATGGGCACGGATCACCGCACGGGTGGGTCCCTTGTGGGCGGCAATGCGGTACTGCGGCTTCAGGATCGAGAACATCGCCGTACGCATGCCCGGGATCCCGTCCAGCGCCGCGGCGGTGTTCGGGCATACGGCGCAGTTCTCGTCGACGCGCTTGCTGTAGATGTAAAAGCCGAACGTCTTCCAGTTGTCGCCCTTGGAGATGCGTTTCTGGTCCGGCGACAGCTGGTGGAACGCCGGGATGTCTTCCGGGTGCAACAGCAGGTGGTCAAGCTCCTTACGAATCTCGGGCCAGGCCGCTTCCAGCTTCGGCACCCAGTCGAACACCTCGTTCCCGAGTACAGGCGTCGTCGGCACGAGCGAATGCTTCGCCTGGAAGTCGCCACTCCAGCGCAGAAAGCGCTTGCCACCCTGGATCAGGGCGCGGCGCCACAGCGGTGCTTTCGATGCCGTCGGAGTAATCGTATTCACGTCTGTTCGGTTATCTAAAAGGTGGGCGTTGGTCGGCAAAACCTCGTCGCGACGCGCGCTAGGCGGCAGCGTCGTGAACGAGGGGAAGCGTCGAGGTATGCGAAGTGATGGCGCCCAGCGCCTTTTGCAATACGTCGGCGTAGGGCACGCGGGTATCCAGGTCGAAGAGGGGGGCGCCGTTGAACCGGAGCCGCCTCATGACTGCAATCTTGTCGTTCAATTCGGCCGTGCCGTGATCGGGCTTTCGGCCCTGTGCGGTAGCGAGGTCGATGTCCAGCTTGATCACCAGCGCGGGGCGAATCTGTGCCATGCGCTCGTACAGCGCCTGCTCGCGCGCGGCCAGCTTGCGCACCAGCCAGTGGTGGCTGCGCGCCATGCCCAGGCCCGGACCGTCATAGCGGAAACCGGCGATTTCCGCCTGCGGATAGCGATCGGTGATCACCGTCACACCGCTCTCGGCGAGGCGGACCACGCGGCGCAGGTGGGCGGCACGCCACAGCGACAAGCCGTACATGACCAGTGCACCGAAGGCATTGGGCAGCTTGTTCTTCATGTCCTGCGCATGCGCCGCCTTGGCCGCGAGACGCTTCTCCAGGCGAGGACCGATCAGCGGCAGGCGCTTGATCTTGTCGCCGGTTTCGCCGGACACCAGGCCGAGATAGCGACGCACGGCGGGACCGTCCTGGCCCAGCACCTTTACCAGGTCGTGGGTAAGCGTCGACTTGCCGGTGCCGTCGCAACCGACGACCGCAATGAGTCCATGGACGGTGTTCATCGAACCTGCCGTCACGCGGCGGCCACCTGGGCCGGCGTTGCGTTGAGTGCCGCGTGAATCGCGCTGAGCGAATCCTTCAGCACCGAAGCCGCTTCGTCACGTGCATCGAGGTCGAGAATGGACGCGCCGTTGAAGCGGAGCAGCGGAAAGCCTGCGGCCTTCTCGCGCAGCGACGACAGCTTGTGGTCGGGCTTACGGGCGTGCGCGGTTTCCGCGTCGACATTGAGGCGGATCACCAGCATGGGAACGCTGGCAGCCATCCAATCGTAGAGGCGACGCTCGCTCGCACGCAGGCGGCGGACCCACCAGTTGCCGCCTTCGGTCTTCGCCAGCTGGGGGCCGTCGAAACTGAAACCGGCTTTCTCGGCCTGCGGGTAGCGGTCGGTCACCACGAGGACGCCACGGCTGGCCATGGCCAGCATGCGACCGAACTTGTGGGCGCGCCAACGGGAAAGCAGATAGATGGCCAGGGCGGTCACGTTGCCGGGAGGAGCGGACGGGCGGTCGTGGACCTTGTCCGACTTGCTCAGCAGATAACGGTTGAAGGACTTGCCGATTATCGGCAGCGTCGCAATCCATTCACCGATGCGGCCCGATGATTGGCCCAGGTACAGGGCCTCGGTCGGACCGTGCTCACGCAGATGGGCGACGAGATTCGCTTGCAGCGTCGACTTGCCCGAACCATCGCTCCCGGTGAGGGCGATGACAGGCAGGGAGCGCGAGGCATTGAGTAAGGAAGGACTAGGCACACCAGATCCCCGGTTTGTGCTTGACGGCAACAATTTTATTACATTGTTCATACTTGCGTCTACCTGAGTGCAACTTCGCCTTCACAAACGCGAAGATGCGGCATACGAATTGTCTCAATGTGGCTACACGCTGGTATCATTTCAATGACACATTTATTAACGCGGGTACGGTAATGCGGGCAGAATCCGGCGCAATGGCGCCGCTGATTGCAATAATCGGTAGCGATGGCTCGGGCAAGTCCACCGTCGGTGACCACATCCTCGAGTGGATCGGCCGTTACGGTCCGGCAGGCCGGGCCCACCTGGGCAAGCAGTCGGGAAACGTGGGTCGTGCCATCGGCCAGTTGCCGCTGGTCGGCGGCGTCCTGGACCGGGTGATCAACCGAAAGGCGGACGATGTGAACCGTCGCCTTAAGGAAGACAAGCAACCCACGCTGTTGCCGGCACTGGTCATCACCGCCTTCACCTTGCGACGCAAGCTCCGTTTCAAGCGGATGCTCGCTATGCGTGAGCGTGGGCTCATCGTGGTGACCGATCGTTTTCCGCAGGTGTCCGTGCCGGGCGCCTACGATGGCCCCGGGTTTCCCGAGACCTCGGGCGGGTCACCGGTTGTGCTCGCCCTGGCGCGTCGCGAAAAGGCGGTGTTCGAGTGGATGGCGAGCCATCGCCCGGACCTCGTGCTGCGCCTCAACGTCGACGTCGATACCGCCTTCGCACGCAAGCCGGATCATCGCCGGGAAGCCCTGGCCCGCAAGATCGCCGTGACGCCTCGCCTGACCTACGCCGGTGCTCCGATCGTCGACATCGACGCCAACCAGCCGCTCGAACAGGTGTTCAAGGATGCCGAGGCGGCCGTGGCGAAGATCATGGCCGAGCGCGGTTACACCGCGAAATAAGCGGTTTTACGGAGCGACGCGCGGGCTGACCGCGCCATAGGGCAGGATCGACGCCGATGCCGTCGTCGCGTCGTGGCTGATCGCTCCGTACGGAAGGATCGATGCCGATGCGGTCGCGACGGCCGGGCTCATGGCACCGTACGGAAGCACCGAGGCCGACGAAGCCGTCGTGTCATGGGCAACGGCACCATACGGCGCGAT
>Ga0163161_10003281_pt1 | contig 11373 bp, 15 predicted proteins | sample S45metaG_FD_129847 | JGI IMG/M metagenome (GOLD analysis project Ga0163161, IMG submission 129847) | Switchgrass rhizosphere microbial communities from Kellogg Biological Station, Michigan, USA - S4-5 metaG | ecosystem: Host-associated > Plants > Roots > Rhizosphere > Soil | place: USA... | reverse complement strand
TTGCTTGAGAAATATGGGGATTTAATTAATGTCGCTCAAAAAAGGAATAAGCAAATAAAAGCCAGTTTCAGTCTTGAGTGGGATTTGCTTAAGGGGAAAAAACAGGTTAATGTTTGGCATCTTACAAAAGAAGAATACAAAACCCAGCTGTTTAATGAACTGGATTTACCGGGGCTGCCGGTTAAGAATAAATTGGCAATTGATGTTGGTTGCGGACATGGCAGGTCCACAGTCTTATTAAGTGAAAAATGTGAAACAGTAATCGGTGTCGATCTTGGATCAAGCGTTGTAAAAGCCTATGTCGACAATATCTCTGAAAATTGTCATTTTATCCAGGCAGATCTTCATCACCTTCCATTTGCAGATCATTCTTTTGATATTGTTTATTCAAGTGGTGTTTTACATCATACACCTGATACCGGGAAAGCTTTTGAAACTGTTTCTCATTTAGTGAATAACAAAGGGGTCTATTGTGTGTGGCTTTACAGACCTAATGATAACCGCATGCATAAAATAATTGTTTGGTTTCGAAAAATAACTGTTCACCTTCCCCTGCGATTCCAGTTTTGGGGTTATCTTATTTTTTTCGTGCCCTTGCATAAATTTATTTCTTTGATGAAGGGACGCAGATCAGGATCATGGAGAGAGATCATGATAGAGCTTTTAGACAGTTTCAGTCCCCGTTATAGATTTGAACATGAGCCTGGAGAGGTACGCTCATGGTTTACCATGAAGGGGTTTACTAATATAAAGACTACTACTCAAAATGACATTGGATTTTCTATTAAGGGAACCAGAGAGATCATTGACAATTGAGTCACGTAAACCTGGTATTTTGGTTTAAATTCTTTTTCAATTCTTATTTTAGGTGTCACAAATTAGTTGCTATGATAAAATTCAGCCTGCTTTTATTGTCTTTTGTCACGTTTATTACCTCCTTCAGCCAGGTATATAAGAATTCTTTTCCCCTTGCTCATACCTTTTCCATTGTAGCCCGTGACTCAGTCACTGGTGAAATGGCTGTGGCCGTGCAGAGCCACTGGTTTTCTGTCGGTACAACAGTGAGTTGGGCAGAAGCAGGAGTGGGTGCAGTGGCAACTCAATCTTTTGTCAACAAATCTTTTGGTATTCGTGGTCTTGAACTTTTGCGCAGAGGACTAACAGCACAGGACGCATTAGATGTGTTATTAAAAGATGACGAAGGGAGAGAAGTAAGACAAGTGGCCATTATCGATGCGAAAGGAAATGTAGCTACACATACCGGGAAAGGATGTATTCAGTACGCTACTCAAATACAGGGGAAGCAATTTTCTGTTCAATCGAATATGATGTTGACAGACCAGGTTTCGAAAGCTATGGCTGCGGCATTTGAATCCAGCGGCAATAAACCACTTGGCGAAAAAATGTTGCTTGCGCTGGAGGCTGCACAAAAGGCCGGTGGCGATATTCGCGGTCAGCAGTCCGCGGCTTTGATCGTTGTACCGGGTAAATCGGGAGGCAAACCATGGGATGAAAGAACTGTTGATCTCAGGGTAGATGACAGCAAAGAACCTATTAAAGAATTGCGAAGGCTTTATACTGTTCATCTTGCTTATGAGCACATGAATAATGGTGACCTGGCGACTGAAAAAAATGACATGGTAAAGGCAATGAATGAATATAACGCGGCCATGCAACTGATGCCTTCAAACCTGGAAATGCAATACTGGACGGCTATTACTCTTGCAAATAATAAAGAGGTTGATAAAGCGTTACCTATTCTTAAAAGAGTTTTTGCGGCGGATAAAAACTGGAAAGAACTTACCCGGCGGTTGCCTTCTGTGAATTTGCTGACTGTTAGTGAAGCCGATCTGAAAAAAATACTTCTTCAATAAGATGAAAAAGATAGCTGTTTTACTACCTGTCTTTATTCTTGCCCTTTTCTATTTTAAAACAAGATATCATGAAGAATATGCCGTAGCGGGTTTAAGAGGTAAAGCCAGCCTTGCTTTTGGTGTTTGCGTTATGTTTCTTGTAATGATTCTGGGAGTTTATAAAAAAAAGCAGGAAACCTTTTTGCAGGGATTCATACAATCAAGTTTTCTTGTTTATGTATTCATGGTATTAACCTTAACCGGCTATTTTATATTGTTCCGCGAGATCGCAGCGCACGGCTGGTGGCACCGGGTTTTGCTTCGTGTTCAAACAAAAGAAAGAATCAATCTGCATCCCTTCCTTATGTTTAAGCAATTTCGGCTAGCCAGTACACAGGTCATTGGTAATTTGGTGATGTTGTTACCCCTCGCTATTTATATCCCTTTACTTTTTCCAGGGCTCTCCGGTTTTTTTAGAGTTTTCATCATTTGCCTGTGTGCCTCCATCTCCATTGAACTGATGCAATTGATCACCAGCGTGCGGAGTACTGATATAGATGATGTGATCTTAAATACTTCCGGGGCCATTATTGGGTATGTTCTTTATAAGTTTTTGCGTCTACTTGACTAGCACCTGACGAAAATCAGCATCAATAATAGAAATAAATACGACCTTACAAAAAATGTCAGATATGCGAACTGTTAAAGATATTCTTAATACTAAAACAAAACCTTTTAACCATGTCGGCCCATCCACACTTGTGATCGAGGCGTTGAATCTTTTGAATTCAGTGAACCTCAGCTACCTGGTTGTGATGGAGGCTGATGAATATAAAGGTATATTTTCAGAAAGAGATTACACAAGAAATGTGATCCTGAGAGGAAGAGCCAGCAATACAACCCAGGTTCGTGAAGCGATGACAACCGATCTGCCCATTGTTGCATTGAATGATACCGTTGAATATTGTATGAATCTCATGAATTCTCACAAGACCCGATACCTGTTGGCTTATGATGATATGCATTTTGAAGGTGTGATAACCATTCATGACCTGTTAAGGCAGGCAATTACCAACAGGCATGAGGTGTTTGATGACAGCCTTGCTGAAAAATTATTGGATGAAGATGAAAGCGGTCGTATTTATTAATGACGTTTAAAATATTGAACATCCCGTTCATGCTTTTGTGCGGCCTCCAGCGAATTAAATGTCCCCAGGTTCCTTCTTTTGTTTGTTTTAGGATTTTTCTTTTTTGAATACAATCTGTATTTCCCTGATTTTAATTTGCGTATCATGTTTTTAATTTAAAATGACAATGGATATGCCACATCCGCAGATTCCTCAATACTATTAATTTTTACAAGGGAAAAACCTCCAGGGATAAGATTTGCAAATAATATCACACTAAGGAGAGCATTTCGGGTGTCATTGGCATAAAATGCAAAAGCAGAAAGGGGACCTGCAAAAAATCACTTTGACAAGGTATCAGGAGTCTCTTTCTTTAGCATAATAACTTGTTTTTATGCTGAGAATGTACATTTACTATTTACTTCTTATTCCACAAATCATTTGTGCACAGAAAGAGTATTATATTCCCAAACCACTTATCATCCCTTCACACGACGGAAAGCAGCAACTCTATGCCTCGATTGGCAGAGGAGGTGGCTATAACCTCGATATATCTTACACTGTTACGAATCATTTTGCAATTTTTACAACCGGCGTTTTAGATAGAGACACAAAGAAGAGAACAAGTTTGTGGGGAGACAGATTTAATATAGAGAAAAATGATTATGTGGTAAAGGCAGGGCTGGGATATTTTAAAAAGATAAAGAAACCACGACTCTATAATATAATTGAAGGCTATCTGGGAATAGGGTTATATAAAGTTGAAAACTACTGGTATTTTATAGAAGGTGATCTTGGCGGTGATAGTACCATGGCGAGATATTGGAATATCTTCTGGCAAATAAATATTTGCAGAAAGGAAAAAAAGCAGGAGTTGACCTTTGCCTTAAGAGTTTCATACAACCGCTACGACAGCGTAAATTTTTTCACTACTGAATGGAATTCACGATATCCCAGGAATAGTTATCAAAACCTAAACGGTTTGTCTGTCGACCCGGCTATAAGCTATAGTTACCGGGTGCATAATTTTAAATTCAGTGCACAGGCTGGTTTATCACTTCCTTTATGGTGGCCCCAGGCTGTGCATGTAAATACAAATTTTGATCAGTCAATCCAGGCGTATAAAGAAGATGCCAGGCCTGCAGCCCTTATAGGGAAATTGAGTATCCAATACGAAATAAATTTTGGCAATAAGAAAAATAAGACAGACAACTAAGTTTGCTGTAAAGAGGCATAGTTATGGTAGCTAATTGAGAAAAGAATAGAAATGAAAAATCTTTCTTTGCTTATCCTATTGTTCGTTTCTTTCATATTATTTCTTGTCGGCATTTCCATACCGGGAAGAGGCGCAGCTCTTCATATCATTTTTGTTACAACCGGCGTCGTACTCGGGTTTGTTTTTTATGTACTTAGTTTTAGACAGGTTTTAAATCTTAAAAGCGAGAGGAGGATATTCTGGATCGTTGCTATAGTATGCGTTCCTATGATCGGTAACCTGATCTACATAATTGTTCATGATGCCCTTACAAGAAGGCAAATTCCCAAAACAGATGTTTAAGTAATATTGAATGCTCCGGCAAATAAATTTTTTGATACAGGTGATATGTAGTTATGAGACGATTGTTTTTTATGCATACCTGGCACGTGGCATAAAAAGTTTGATAAGCAGCAAACCAGCAAGGAATCCTCCAAGATGTGCTGCGTAAGCTACACCACCAGTGTCAGATCCACCAAGCATCCCAAGACCGCTTATTATTTGAAAAACGATCCAGATACCGATGGCCCAAAGCGCAGAAACATGTGTGATGAACCGGACAAGAAGCATGGTAACTCTTCTGCGGGGAAATAATAAAATGTATGCGCCTAACACACCGGAGATGGCGCCAGAAGCTCCAAGACTTGGAATAAGAAGATTTTGTCCCAGGAGTTTTGTTGCAAAGACATGACTTAGTGAAGCAATGATTCCGCAAAGCAGGTAAAACAATAAATATCGTTTATGGCCAAGAGCATTTTCAATATTGTCTCCGAATATCCATAAGTAAAGCATATTGCCGGCAATATGTGCAATGCCTCCGTGCATAAACATGGAAGTGATGAGTGTGAAATAAACAGGAATAAGAGTTGGCCCCAGCCCTGGCACTGCAAACCGCTGACCTGTGTTCGGATCAGCAAATACTTGCGGATCGGTAACAATATCGTGACCACTTAAAATTTCTCCCGGCACTGTTGAATAAGAGTAAGTAAATGCATTATCGCCACTCAACCCTTGCAAAAAGACAAACACGATCACATTCAGAGCAATGATCCCATAATTCACATAAGGAGTTATTGTGCGGTCTGAATTATCATCGCCTATTGGGAACATACATGTAATTTATGAAACTACGCGGACAAAAAATTTTGACTCTTTCAATCCTGGTTGCTGAAATTTTTTAAGGGTAGGCTACAGGTTCAAGATCTAACACCTGGTGCAAATGATGAAGCAGGTGCTTGATATAATCTTCAGCAAGCCATCGTAAGTCATGTAATTCCTCTGTTTGTGCCTGTCGTTTGCTCATTTCAGCGGGCATGAATGTCAGCACCTGGCAAATGTGTTTATTAAGTTGATACCAAAGATTGATGAGATCTGTCAATGGGTACTGCCGGTAATTTACAATGGCTACCCATTTGTCCTGGTCGTAAACAATTTTCGGTCGCTCATCATATTGTGCTACGATGAACCGGCGAATATTATTTTGCGCGGAATCCACCAGATGACCCAGGATTTCTTTCTTGCTCCATTTCGCGGGAGAGGGTTTGAAATGGAATTCTTCCTGGCTAACGGATCGCAAGGCAGATAAATGATCCTCAGTGATTTTATTTAATTTAGAAGCGATCGCTTTCACGACAGTCATTTATCAAATCTAAAAAAATGCCTTGAAATAATTGTGTCGGTCAACCATTTTCTATCTATCAACGATATAAATTTGGCTGCAAAGAGTTGTTCACGTTCATTTATTAAATATATTTAGACCCAAATTTAGAAACCAATGAAAAAATTTTTGATCCCGGTGGGTGTTATCAGCCTTTCAGTAATTGTATTTGCAGGCTGTCATAGCAAGAAAAAGGCCATGACAGGGCCTACGGCTAACGCCGCAACAAATCCTTCGGCTGTCAGTTATGCAGTGAGTGTAAAATCAATTGTCGCTACCAATTGTTCTCCATGTCACATACCCGCCCAGGGCGGAAACAAAAAAGCATTGGATACCTATGATGCCCTGAAAGCAAATATTAACGATGCTATTCGTCGCATTGAATTAAATCCTACTGATATGGGATTTATGCCATTCAAACATGCAAAACTTAGTGATAGCACAATCGCCATTTTCAAACAATGGCGCGATGCAGGCATGCCCGAATAATACATTTGATGCGGGCTATTAATGAGCGACCTTTACATAGCCCCATCCTTCCTTTTGCTTACTGACAATTTCGTAAATGCCATCAGGTACTATTTGCACACCGGTCAGGAGCTGGCTTTTATCAATTTTTTGATTTGCCATTGCTATTGCGCATACCTTAAATGCAACATTTTTATTAGTGGCAAGACTCGTAACATCGTTGGCTAAGGCTGACTTGTCTTTTATAACCAGCGGCAAACCTTTCCCAAACATGACAACCTCCACCTGTGCCGTCGGCTCATTCTTTATAACTTCATTTACCCAGCGTATGGCTGTTTGCTGTGAGAGAGTGTCTCCGCTTGTAAGATCAAAAACGACTTTGTAATCCTTTTGAGCCAGTAAGAACTGTGAGACAAAGAGCAGAATGGTGGTAAATAGACTTAGCTTTCTCATAGATGAATTTTAGTGTTAAGAAATGGATAGCCCGTTAAAGCACGGGAAAGCATGTTAAAATTAGCTGATTTTATTTTTTTATTATCTCTGTTATAATGCCATTTTATCTTCCGTTAGCCCTTTGGACTGGAAATAATCGAGCAATTCTTTAGAATCGTTGCCGCCCGCCTCTGCATGATGAAAAAAAGTAAGACCGTGAGGCCCTCTTGCTTTTAAATATTGAGGAAATGTTTCGAGGAAGTTTTTCACAATATTTGTTTTACCAAGCATTGTTAAAACAAACAAATTGGTTCTTGCGCCTAAACCAATAAGGTAATTAGCGATCTCTTTATTGCCCACGTGGCCTGCTCCTTCAAGCGCTGTTTCAAAATCACCATTTCCCCAATCCCATGTAGCATATAAAAGCGTTGGTAGCTCGGTGAGCATACTCTTCACTTTATCAAAATTGCCATGTCCCGCTATCACAAAATCCTTCACTTTTTCCGGTGGCAAGGGATCGACGGGATTCTTCTTTTGACCATAAGTAAAAACAGGAACGGTAAGGATGCCGCCACTGGTTAAAACTGCCTGCTGCAGGAATTTTTTACGGTTCATGGTTTTTTGTTTTAAAGTTCCGAAAACTAAATTGATTATGACCACCGCTCATCGATCACGTTGAGCCAGCAATGATTATTTTTGATAAAAGGCTGATTACTTAATAAAAAAATCTACCTTAATAATACTAATCAACGGGTATGGAGGTTAGTTCTTACAGTAAAACTCCGTCAAAGACGATCGTCAATTGTGTTGCCTACTCCCATGGCCGCCGCAAAGCGGATGTTGCCCTAAGCCAGGTGCATGAATTGCTGAAAGAGAATAACCAGTTTGTTTGGATAGGATTACATGAGCCCTCAGAAGAAGTGCTGGAACAGGTGCAGCATGAATTTAATTTACATGACCTCGCTGTTGAAGACGCACATACTGCGCACCAACGCCCCAAAGTTGAGATGTATGGAGATTCTATTTTTGTTGTGCTTCGCACTGCACAAGTAAATAAGGAACGTCATATTGAATTTGGGGAAACACATTTTTTCGTTGGGGCCAATTACATTGTTACTGTACGGCATGGCTCATCTGTCTCATACGCAGATGTTCGGGCCCAGTGTGAAAACTCACCTCAAATGCTCAGTAAAGGACAGGGTTTTGCATTGTATGCTGTTATGGATTTTATCGTTGATCATTATTATCCTGTGGTCCATGAAATGGAAATGGAACTTGAAACCATAGAAGATAAGATATTTAAAGAAAAACCAAGCCGCGAAACAACCGAGCAGATATACCAGTTAAAACGGGAATTGCTTGAAGTAAAAAGAGCCGTGTCACCATTGGTTGATGTGTGTAACAGGCTGATGAGGTTTGATATGAAATGTATCTCAGAAGAAACAAGACCTTATTTCCGTGATGTATATGATCATGTGGTTCGTATCCATGAAATGGTCGAAAACACAAGAGAGTTATTGAATACAGCATTGGAGGCAAATTTCTCCCTGATATCCATCTCACAAAATGATGTGTCGAAAAAATTTGCCGGCTGGGCGGCCATCTTCGCGGTGCCCACAATGGTTGCGGGTTTCTATGGGATGAACTTTAAGTTTATACCGGAAACAGAATGGCCTTTTGGCTTCTATGCAGTATTGCTCGCAACTGTCGGGCTATGTATTCTTATCTATTACCTTTTCAGGCGTTCCGGATGGTTATAATGGTCAGCAAAAACAGGAAGTCAACCTATGTCGCGGGATGAAATCAAAAAACGGGTGGGTGTTTATGCAGTGGATCTTGTAAAACAGGGAATGACCATCGGCATCGGTTCCGGCAGCACTGTGTATTGGTTTATTGAAGAATTGGGAAATAGAGTTAAACAGGGCCTGGAAATAACAACAGTTCCTACCTCTCTTCAGACTGCAGAGCTGGCGGGCAAGGCCGGCATCCCGGTTTCGGATCTGAATAATATTGACAAGTTACTATTGACAATTGATGGTGCTGATGAAATTGATCCCCAGGGTCGGTTAATAAAAGGCGGGGGTGGAGCTTTGCTGCAGGAAAAAATAGTAGCTGCTGCTTCCGACGAATTGATCATTATTGCCGACAGTTTAAAATTGGTTCAGCAGCTGGGAAAATTTCCATTGGCTGTCGAAGTAATTCCGTTTGGATATAAGCAGGTAGAGCAAAAAATTATGGCGGCGGGCTCTTGTAAGAAAATAAGTTTGCGAAAAAAGAACAGCAAGACCTTTGTTACGGATCATGGTCATTATATCCTCGATTGTGCCTGCGAAAAGATCCCCGATGCCTCCGCCTTAAATCTATCCCTGCATTTGATTCCCGGAGTTGTAGAGACCGGTCTCTTTATAAATATGGCAAGTAGGGCGATCATTGGATATGAGGGAGGGCAGATAGAAGTGATAAATTTTCAAGTTTAAAATTCGGAACATGAATATTGAAATGCTTCGGGAAATCTGTTCGTCATTGACTGCTGTTACCGAGGATGTAAAATGGGGAAACGATCTCGTATTTTCAGTAGGCGACAAAATGTTTTGCGTTGCTTCACTGGAGCCTCCTTTTTCCTGCTCATTCAAAGTTCCCGATGATGAATTTGATGAACTAAGTAATCAAAATGGTTTTATGCCTGCACCCTATATGGCGAGAGCAAAATGGGTGCTGGCTACTGATCCGTCAAATTTGAATAAAAAGGAGTGGGAGCGATATATTAAACAGAGTTACGAGCTAGTAAAGATAAAGCTCACAAAAAAGTTAAGGGAAAAACTGGGAATTTAGATCTTCATCTCAAAAACTTTTTGCTCTTTGATTTCTTTAAAGCCGAGATGCTGATAGAACAAATGTGCTTCTTTCCTGGTCATATTGCATCGCAATCTTAAAGCTTTATTCCCGGTTTCTTTACTCCATTGTTTTACTTTTTCGATAAGCAATTTCCCAATTCCGCGTCCCCTGTATCTTTCATCAACGATCAAACCCCTTATTTCGCAAAAAGGAGCAGATTCGATTTGTAAAGCTTCGGCCACACCGATCCAGCCAATGATCTTGTTTTCAAATATCGCGACAAAGGCATTATGCCCCCTGGTTCCCAATACTGACCTGATATTTGCCAGGGTTTGTTCAATGGGCATCGCATAACCAAGTTGGGTTAAAAGTGCGTTTATGGCCTCTGCATCTTGTTCGGCAATGCTGCGTATAAAGATTTCCATAGTGGCGAATTAACGAATTTTCTGAGAATGCCAAAAAAAGAGCTGTAAGCTTCAGGCTTTATGCTACAAGACTTATAAGAAAATTTTCATTACCCGACATTTTTACTCAGGCTTGAAGCATGCAGCTTTTAGCTTGTAGCTTTTCTATGAAATCATTTAAAAAATAAAAGACCCTGCACGAGAAAGTTTTATTTTTTCTTATCGTCATAAAAGGGTCTGTCATAATTTTTTTGATCTGCTACATTTTTACTCACAAAACGAAATGATTAATCTTCCACTTGCCGCCTGGTGATTCGGATAAGTACGCCCCGAAACCAGAGAGTAAACTCTCAAAGGACGACATGGAGTGGACGCCAAAATAAAACTGGTTCAATTATCAGGAAAAGTTTTTTTTCATGTGAAGAGCCGTACCCTGTGACTATTTTATGAAAACGACAACCACAGAAGAAGTATTGAACGAGGAAGTGAATCCAAAAGTTCTGATCATTACGGGAATGCATCGCTCTACAACCTCTCTTGTTACCCAATGGTTACGCCAATGCGGTTTATTTATTGGCGAAAGATTGGTCGGCCCTGACCAGGGCAATGCCCCGGGCCAGGTCGAGGATCCTGATTTTCTAAAAATGCACGAGCGTTTGCTGAAAAAAAGAAATTATTCAACCGCAGGCCTTATAGACAGGCCCATTCCTGCACTTACCTGCGAAGAGGTAGATGAACTGAAAATCCTGATCGAAACAAGGAATAAGGACCATGAAGAATGGGGCTGGAAAGATCACAGGACTTGCTTGTTTCTTGATACTTATGAGCGAATACTGCCCTTTGCTTTTTATCTTGTAATAGTAAGAGATTATACGGCTACCGTTAATTCTATGGTGATGCGCCAACAGCAGCTTAATCTCAGGAGGTTTCAATCAAAAAAAGGATTGTCAAGATTAATATGGAAATGGTTTAAAATGAAAAGGCTTAAAAAGCCTTTTGAGGTCTATACAGAAAAATTTTTAAAAATATGGATATACTACTATAAAACGATCCTGAGACATACGAGGCTGTTGCCCGAAGAGCAATACCTGTTTATCCATTACAAACAACTTGTTTATAATGATGCTGATCTTTTTAAAAAACTGACTATTGACTGGCATTTTTCCCTTCGCTATTCTCCATTTGCCGGGGTATATAAAAAAGAGCTACTCCACCGGCCTTCGAATATCGATAAATATATTCGCGATAAATCCCTTATTGAAAAAGCAAAAGCAATTGAAGATCATATCGTTTACTTACTTGATCCAATGAATGTAAAAATTGTTTGAAGACGAGAATAATT
>Ga0163161_10003279_pt1 | contig 11377 bp, 5 predicted proteins | sample S45metaG_FD_129847 | JGI IMG/M metagenome (GOLD analysis project Ga0163161, IMG submission 129847) | Switchgrass rhizosphere microbial communities from Kellogg Biological Station, Michigan, USA - S4-5 metaG | ecosystem: Host-associated > Plants > Roots > Rhizosphere > Soil | place: USA: Michigan... | reverse complement strand
GGAGACTCCCATGAAACGCTTCTTCGTCTATCATCCGGTCTTTGCCTGGGTCGTCGCGATCTTCGTCGCCCTGTTCGGCATCATCGGCCTGCGGCTTCTGCCCGTCGAACAATATCCCCAGGTCGCGCCGCCTGCGCTCAATCTCCAGATCACCTACAACGGCGCCGACGCAGCCACGCTCGACCGGACGGTGACGTCGATCATCGAAAAGGAGATGAACGGCGTCGAGAATTTCCTCTACATGTCCTCCACCAGCCGGTCTAACGGGACGGCGCAGGTCACCGTCACGTTCAAGCCCGGAACGAACCTGGACGTCGCCCGGACGCAGGTGCAGGATCGGCTGAGCCGCGTCGAACCGCGCCTGCCGGCCGAGGTCAGGCAGCTCGGGATCAGCGTTACCAAGTCGAGTTCCGGCTTCCTGATGCTCGTCGCCCTCCAGTCCAAGGATGGCGCGATGAGCGCGCTCGACATGGGCAACTTCGCTTCGAGCAAGATCATGGATGAGTTGCGCCGTGTTCCGGGCGTGGGGGATGTGCAGTTATTTGGCTCGCCCTATGCGATGCGCGTGTGGCTCGACGAGGAAAAGCTGGCCGGCTACGGCATCTCGGCGGCTGAGGCGCTCGCTGCGGTCCAGGAGCAGAACAGCCAGACCGCCGGCGGCGGACTAGGCGAGCAGCCGCTTGCGGCGGGGTCCGAACTCAACGCCAAGATCATCACCCAGAACCGCTTTTCGACCCCTGAACAGTTTCGCCAGATCATCGTCAGGTCCAATCCGGACGGTTCGACGATCCGGCTCGGCGACGTTGCGCGCGTCGAACTGGGGAAGGACAATTACGGTTTCCGCCTGACACTCAACGGCGAGGAAACGGTAGGCATGGCGATCCAGCTCGCCAGCGGCGCCAACGCACTGGGCACGGCCGAGGCCATAAAAGCCCGCATGGGCGAATTGGAGAAGACTTTCCCGCCGGGTTTGAACTGGACCGTTCCCTTCGACACCACGCCGTTCATCACCGCCTCGGTCGACAGCGTTATCCACACGCTGGTGGAAGCGATGGTGCTGGTCTTCCTCGTGATGTTCCTGTTCCTGCAGAACTGGCGCGCCACGCTGATCCCGGCACTGGTGGTGCCGGTCGCGCTCGCGGGATCATGTCTCGGCCTCTACCTGTTCGGCTATTCGATCAACGTCCTTTCGCTTTTCGCGATGGTGGTGGCGATCGGCATCCTCGTCGATGACGCCATCGTGGTGGTCGAGAATGTCGAGCGCATCATGCGGGAGGAAGGACTCAATCCCCGACGCGCCACGGTGAAGGCGATGGGTCAGATCACGAGCGCGATCATCGGCATCACCCTGGTGCTCGTCGCCGTGTTCATCCCCATGGCCTTCTTTCCTGGCTCCACCGGCGGCATCTATCGCCAATTCTCGGTGACGCTTGCCATTTCCATTCTCTTCTCGGCCCTGCTGGCCCTGACGTTGACGCCGGCGCTTTGCGCGACGCTGCTCAAGGCAGAGCATGACCATGACAGCAGCCAGCCGCGTGCTCCGAAAAGGGGCATCGCGGGGTGGCCGCACCGCTTCTTCGACTGGTTCAACGATCGATTCGATCGCGTGACCGAGCGCTACAGCACGGGCGTCGGCAAGATGGTGCGCGCGCCGGGGCGATGGCTGGCTGTCTTCGCGGTGATGTGCGTCGTCACGGTGCTGGCGTTCACGCGCCTGCCCGGCGGCTTCCTGCCGACCGAGGATCAGGGCTATATCTTCGCCAGCTATACCGCGCCGCCCGGTGCGACGATCCAGCGCACGCAGGAGTCGGTGGAGCAGGCCGAAGCGTTCCTGCGCAAGCAGCCGCAGGTTCGCAATGTAGTCTCGATCGTCGGCTTCAGCTTCTTCGGGCAGGGCCAGTCGGCTGCGCTCTCCTTCGTCGATCTGAAACCCTGGGACGAGCGGAAGGGGGGCGGCAACAGTTCCAGCGGACTGGTGCAGCGTGCGAATGCCGCCTTTTCGACCATCACTGGCGCCATGATCTTCGCCCTCGACCCGCCGCCGATCCAGGCGTTGGGCAATGCGACGGGCTTCACCATGAAGCTGGAGGATCGCAGCGGCGAGGGTGGCATGGCGCTTCAGCAAGCCGCGCAGAAGATCCTGGCGCAGGCCGGCAAGAGCAAGATCTTCGCCATGGTCCGGCAGGAAGGGCTGCCGCCATCGCCCCAACTCCATGTCGATATCGACCGCATCAAGGCGCGCAGCCTTGGCCTCAGGATAGCCGACGTCAACCAGACGCTGGGCGTAGCTTTCGGTTCGGCCTATGCGAACGACTTCGTTCATGACGGCAATGTCCTGCGGGTCTACCTCCAGGCCGATGCCGGGCAGCGGATGCGCGCCGAGGACGTGTCGGCTTTGCGGGTTCGCAATGACCAGGGCCTGATGGTGCCCTTCTCCGCCTTCACACAGGTCAAATGGACAGCGGGTCCGCAGCAGCTCGAACGCTATAACGGCTATCCGTCGATCACCCTGTCGGGCCAGGCGGCGCCGGGACAGTCCAGCGGCGCGGCCCTGGCGGAGATGGAGCGCATCGCCGGCAAGGTGCTGAACGGCAACCTGTCCTACGAATGGACGGGGACCGCCTATGAAGAGAAGCAGGCGGGCGGGCAGATCGGTCTTCTGCTCGGCCTGTCCGTGGTCGTCGTGTTCCTGCTGCTCGCGGCGCTTTACGAAAGCTGGCCGATCCCGCTGGCGGTGCTGCTGGTGGTGCCCTTTGGCGTGCTGGGCGCGGTCATCTTCACGATGCTGCGCGGGCTTTCGGCCGACGTCTATTTCAACGTGGGCCTGATCACCATCATCGGCCTGGCCGCCAAGAACGCGATCCTGATCGTCGAATTCGCTGTCGAACAGGAGGCTGAGGGCGTCGCACCGCTCGAGGCGACGATCAATGCTGCGCGGCTGCGGCTTCGCCCGATCCTGATGACCAGCCTGGCCTTCATCCTGGGCATGGTTCCGCTTGTCATCGCCAGCGGCGCCGGGGCGGCAAGCCGTCACGCCGTCGGCACGGGGGTGGCGGGCGGCATGATCACCGCGACCCTGTTCGGCATCTTCTTCACGCCCGTCTTCTACATCGCGATGCGGCTGTGGCTCGTGCGCAAGCGGGACCATGAGGCGGCGGATGCGCAGGAAGAGGCACGAGAACGATCCGGCTCCGACGGGGAGACCGCCCATGCGTAATCCCGCACACATCCTCATCGGTGTTGCCTTGCTCGGTGGCTGCAACATGGCGCCGAAGTACGTCCAGCCCGTTCCGCCCGTCCCGGCGAGCTTTCCCGCGGCTCTCTCGAGCGGAGGAGAAGCCGCCACGGCGGTGGGTTGGCAGCGCTTCTTCGGCGATCCGCAGCTCAAGGCCTATATCGCCGCCGCGCTTGCGAATAATCGGGATCTGGCGGCCGCGGCCGCTCGCATCGAACAGGCCAGAGCGCAGTTCAGGATCCAGCAGGCCGGGCGCCTGCCGCAAGTCGATGGCAGCGCGGGCGCTACCCGGACGCAGGCGCCATTGGGTTCCCTTGGTCTGGGTAATAACCTCGGCAGCGGCGCGATCACCTACAACCAATATTCCGTGCGCGTCGCGACCAGCGCGTTCGAACTGGATTTCTGGGGCCGGGTCCGAAACCTCAGTGAGTCCGCGCGCAGGAGCTATCTCGCGACGGTCGAAGCGCAACGCGCTTTCCGCCTGTCGCTGATCAGCGACGTCGCCGCGACCTATTACAGCATCCGCGCCGGCGAGGAAGGGATCGCGCTGGCCGAACGGACGGTCGCGAGCCGCCGCCAGGGCCTTGCCATAGCCAAGCTGCGGATGGATGCGGGCGTCACCTCCTCAGTCGACTATGACCAGTCTACCGCTTTGCTGACGCAGGCGCAGACGGAACTCGCCGACCTGCGCCGCACGACCGAGCAGCAGCGCAACCAGTTGCTTGTGCTGGTCGGCGGGCCGATGGGCGCGCCGCCGCCGAATGGCCGCCCGATCGCGGACGCGGGACAATTCGCCGCGCTCGATCCGGGCCTCCCCTCGACCCTGTTGCAAAGCCGCCCGGACATTCTGCAGGCCGAACATCAGCTGCGGGCGGCGAATGCCGATATCGGAGCCGCCCGCGCAGCCTTTTTCCCTACCATATCGCTGACCGGGGCGTTCGGGTTCGTTTCGCCCAAGCTTCAGGGTCTGTTCGACAGCAGCAACCGGAATTGGTCCTTCGGCGGATCGGCCGCGCTCCCCATCTTCGACTGGGGCAAGCGCGAGAGACAACTCGACGCTGCGAAGGCCCGGCGGGACGAATTGGTGGCGACCTACCAGCGCACCGTGCAGAACGGGTTTCGCGAGGTGTCCGACGCGCTCGTGGGGCGGCAGCGCTATCGCGAACAGATCGAGGCGCAGGAACAGGCGGTCGCCGCCCAGCGCCGCCTCGCCGAGACGGCGATGCTGCGCTACGACAACGGCATCGCCATCTATCTCGAGGTGCTCGACGCCGAACGCAACCTGTTCTCTGCCGAGCAGCAGCTTATCCGGCTGCGCGCGACAGAGCTTCAGAACGGCGTGTCGCTCTACACCGCGCTTGGCGGGGGCAACGATGGTTGAGGTGTCATGGCACGGACTAGGACAGCCCGGCGTGGATTGCGCCGACGGTGGCTCGTCCTCCTAGGGCGTAAACCCATAAATGACGCGTTCGAGTCCTGCTGATTTGACCAAAAAGGCCCATCCCGGCGTCGAGAGCGCTGGAAATATCGACATATTCCTGCGCCCTCTCTCCTTGCGCTGGGCCTTTTTGCCTCAAACCTCGAATGCGCCGTTTATGGGCTTACGCCCTAGCTAATATCAAACTCTCATCGATGTTTCGCTTGATGGCACAAAGATAGCAAGAGTGGTCGGCGGGGCTTGCAATCGAACGAGTTCGTGTAATATCTCTTCGGACTTGAGGAGCCGGGGGTAAGTTGCTGACCTCACTCCGACGCAGCACGGGCACGTTTGACCCAGATGCGTGAATTCGCACGGTTCAAGCACGTATAATAATAATGCCTTAGGGGAGCGAATGATGCAGTCCCGCGAAACTTTATCGTCGACACCCGTTCGGCCGAACGGCCAAGCGCGTGCAGCGGTGATGCCGGAGGCTTCTCCTTCAAACCCGGCTGCGGCTTGGCGCAGGGCTAAGACGTGGTGCTACGTCAACCTCGCCGATGGGGCCGTCGCAGATTCGGCTTGGTGGACCGACCAATGGAGCAGATCCTCTATCCAAGGTGTCGTCCTGCCCGCGGGTGACGGGACCGAAGGGCTTCGTCGGCTGACGACGCTGGCTCAAGCGGCGCGGGCCGCGGGCCTGGCGGTGCTGGCCAGCATGACCGTAAAGCCGCTGACGCGCGAAGATGTCGCCGCGAACCCGGCCTGGGTCGCACGGGATGACAAGGGCGAGCCGATCGCGGTCGATACCGGGTACGCCGCTTGCGTGAACGGCGGCTTTTTCGACGCCGCAATGGCCGACAGGATTGAGCAGGCGGTGACACAAGCGCCTGTGGACGGCGTGCTCGGCGTCGGCTGGAGTGGCCTTGGCTGGGACAAGATCTGCTATTGCGCCGCCTGCCGGAGCGGCTTCCGCTCGGCTGCCAGCGCCGATCTGCCCCTCGCCAAGGATCGGGACGCCGCGATCTTCGACCAGTGGGTCGCCTGGAACCGGGCGCGCCGCACCGAGATGTGGCGGGCCAACGACAGGGCGGCGAGCCAGGCGAACGGCTCCGCGCGGTGGATCGGTCTGATCCCGACGGTGCGAACCGAGCAGATCGCGCGCTTCCAGGATGTGGCAGCGCTGGCTGCCGAGGCGCCGATGCTGTTCGTCGAGAACGCGAACGCCCCGCGCGTCGGGCGGTTCGGCGAGCTGGTGGACGACGGCCTCTATCTGGCGGGCCTGGCGCGCGGGAAGCCGATCATACTTCTGACTCCCGCCTATCACCGAGGTGTTCGGACATTCGCAGCGGCCAGCGCCGCGCCCGGCGAGGTCCGCCTGGCAATTCTGGCCGGCCTGACGAGTGGCCTCGCCCCCGCTGTCGAGCTGCCGGCGAACCTGACCTCGGACGTTCGGATGCTGTCCGTCGCGACGCCCGTGATGAACTGGGCGGCTCAGAACGGTGAGCGGTGGGGTGGGCCACCGGCCCCGGCGAGGGTCGCGTTGGTCTGGTCGCCGATGTCTGCGATGCTCTACGGCCGCGAACAGGGCCAAAGGCTGTCTGAAGCCCCCTTCCGCGGCATGGCCAAGGTGCTGCGCGACGCCAACTTGCCCCATGAGGTGTGGGACGAGAATCGCCTGAGCGCAGGTCTGGGGGGCATCGACGTTCTGATCCTGCCTGAGGTGGCGGTGATGAGTGACGCGCAAGCCAAAGCCGTGCGCGAGTTCGTGCGCGGCGGGGGCGTTCTAATCGCGACCGGCGTCACCAGCCTCTACGACGTGACCGGGCGCGCCCGCGGCGACTATGCGCTGCAAGACGTGTTCGGCGTCAATATCCAGGGCGCGCCGCCCGCGCGGCAGGCGTCGCCCGCCAGGCACGACTATGTCCGGCTCAATCCTGAGTATGCAGCGCGGACGCCCGGCCCTCACAAGGCCGGCGAGCGCGCCGAGCCGGGAGCGCGCCACCCGGTACTGAAGGGCTTCGACGCCACGGACCTGCTGCCGTTCGGCGGCATCCTATGGCCGCAGGCGGTGGCGGCCGGCCGCACAGTGCTGATGACCTATGTGCCGCCATTTCCGAGCACACCGATTGATGAGGTCTACCCCAGGGTAGAGCGAACGGCTGTTCCCGGCTTGGTGGTCGGTATGTTTGGCCGGGGCCGGGTCGCGTACATGCCGGCAGATTTCGACCGGCGGTACGGGATCGACCCCATCACGGACCACCGCGTTCTCCTAGAGAACCTCCTTGCCTGGGCCACCGGTCCAGCGGTCCCGCTACGCGTGGTCGGGCCAGCGAAATTGGTCAGCAGGCTCGAGCAATGCGGCGACGGCCTCGTTCTTCACCTCGTCAACCTTACCGGGGCAGATAATCAGGCGGGCGTGGTGCGAGAAACGACGCCGGTCGGGCCACTGCAGGTGAGTGTCGCGCTGCCGCCCGGCACAAAACCAGCGTCCGTGACGCTGCTGGTGGCCGGTCGGCAAGCACTCATACGCATCGAGGGGGGCCGGGCCGTGTTCGAGCTGGACCACCTCGCCGAGCACGAACTGGTGGTGCTGGCGTGACACTGAAGACCGCGGAGCGCGAACCCGTCCGCCTTCCTGCCGCTGTTATGCTGGAGCACCGCACATGACATTGTCTCGCCGAGAATTCATCGCCACCACGGGCGCGGTCGCTCTGAGCGCGACGACGGCCCGGGCGCACACGCAGGCGGGCAAGGAGCTCTGGTTCAACAAGGTCACCCGGTGGGGGCAGACCAACACGAGCGCGATCGACGTCCGCAATTACGACGTCGAGTTCTGGCGCCGCCAGTGGCAACGCACCGGAATCCAGGCAATTCTCCCCAACGGCGTTGCGGGCTTCGCGACATTCCCGAGCCGCAATCCGCTGCTTGAGACCAGCGAATTCGCGCCCGATCGCGACCTGCTGGGAGAACTGACCAAGGCGGCGCGAGCCGACGGTCTCTACGTAGTTTCGCGGATGGACTCCGGCGTCCTCAACCCGAAGATCCGCGCCGCCTATCCGCAGTGGCTGACGCGCGATGCCAAGGGCCGGCCCGGTCAGACCATGTGCATCAACAGCCCGTTCCGGGAGACCCATGTCTACGCCGTGTATCAGGAGGTGATCGAGCGTTACGGGGTCGACGCCTTCACCGATAACGCCGGGGTCTCGGGCGGGCCGCTCTGCTATTGTGAGTTCTGCAAGACGCGTTGGGCGCGCGAGGTCGGCGGTCCGATGCCGACCGGCCTCAGCCTGGATGATCCGATCTATCGCCGCTGGCGTCGCTGGAACACCGCCGTCACGATGGAGAACTGGGAAGCGACCAATGCATTCACCAAAAAGCTTGGTGGGCCGGGCTGCGCCTATCTCGGCCTCGTTCGAAAGTTCGCACCGCTCAATCGTGAGATCGCGACCCGCGCCGATCTGCTGATGATGGACTGCCAGTCGCGCAACGACGCGGCCAGCTTTCATGAGCACGCGGACGAGGGCCGATACATGCGCTCCATTCTCGGCTGGGACAAGCCGGTGGCGGTCGCTTCGTCGATGACGCAACATAGCCATGGCTACTTCCGGCTTACCGCCGATCCGGCGTTCGAAACGCGCATGTACATGCAGGCCGGATTTGCCGGCGGCTTCAACTTATGGTGGCACCACCCGACCGCCTATTCGGAGGACCGTCGCTCGTTCGAGATCGCCGCGCCGACCTTCGCGTGGCAGCGCCGTCATGAGGCGCTACTTACCCGCGCAGTGCCCGTGGCGACGGCGGGGGTCGTGCGCTCGGACGACAACGCGGTCTTCTTCGGCCATGACGCGCCGGCCCTCTATCAACCGGGATACATCAGCCGGGTGACGCAGGTGCCCTATCGCGGGATGGTCAAGGCGCTGTTCGAGAGCCGAATTCCATATTATCCGCTGCACATCGCCGACTTCGCGCGGCACGGCAAGGATCTGCCCGTCCTGGTGTTCCCGAATATCGGCGGAATGACGGACGCCGAGTGCGCCGCGGTTCGCGAATACGTCCGCGCGGGCGGCTCGATCCTCGTCACCGGCATGACCAGCCTCTACGATGGCGACGGGGAACCGCGTCGCGACTTCGGGCTGGCCGATGTACTCGGCGTCAACCTTGCGGCGGCAGCGCCCACGCGCACTTTCTTCGCCAAGGCCATGGAGGACAGCTATTTCGCTCTTCCATCCGCCGGCGGCGTGCGCCATCCGGCTCTGGCTGGCCTTGAGGAGACCCAGGTCATTCCGTACGGCGGGAGCGCCGTTGCGCTGCGGGTGGCGCCGGACCGGCAGGTCCTGGCTACCTTCGCCGTGGTCAAGAGCGATGGCACTCCGACCGGCGACAGCGAGCGTCCCTGCCTCATCGTCGGGACCTTTGGCCGCGGGCGTGTAGCCTTCATGCCAAATGACCTGGACCACAGGTATCTGGATGATCCGCATCCGGACCAGGTGCTGCTGATCGGCAACCTGTTGCGTTGGTGCGCCGGCGAAGGACCTTTGCCGGTCGAGCTCGAGGGACCGGGCTATGTGGGTGCCTACTTGTACCGGAAGAACGGCGCGTCCCTGGTTCACCTGCTGAACGGGTCTGGTATCGACAATGGCGAACAGATCGCCGAGCGCGGCTACCCCGTGGGGCCCCTGAAGGTAAGGGTCAAAGCGCCCGGCCGAGGAACGTCCGTGAAGCTGGCAAGCAGCGGCGTGGTCCTGCGCGGCACGCGCTCTGGGGACGTAGTGGAGTTCACGCTGCCCCGCCTCAACGAGTACGAACTCGCAGTTCTGGAATGAGATACTGCCGTCGCGCGGCGCGATCGCGCGTGCGGGAAAGGTCCGTCGCCGCCGTCAGGCCGATGGCTCACGGTGGAGTGTCTGTGGCTGCGCATGAAGACTGATTGGAAGGAGACCGACAATGGAACACGATAGCACGATAACGCGTCGATCGCTGTTGACCGCAGCAGCCGCTGTCGCGGCATCTGGGCTAGCCGAAGGCGTGATTGCGGCTGCGCCGGCGAGCGGCAATCGCAAAGCGACGTATCCCGCGGGCTTCATGTGGGGCGCTGCGACATCCGGCTATCAGACCGAAGGCAATGTGGTCGGGGCTGATCTGTGGGTGCTCGAGAATGTGAAACCGACAATCTTCGCGGAGCGCTCAGGGGACGCCTGCGATTCCTACCATCGCTACGAGGAGGACATCGCGCTCCTGAAATCCTTCGGGTTCGATACCTATCGCTTCTCGCTGGAATGGGCACGGATCGAGCCAGAGGCTGGCACCTTCTCGAACGCTGAACTCGACCATTACAAACGCGTGATCGATGCTTGCCGCCGGAATGGCGTAAAGCCCGCAGTCACCTTCAACCATTGGACCTGCCCGCGCTGGTTCGCGTCCGCCGGAGGCTGGAGCAACGCCGACTCGCCCCAGCTGTTCGCGCGCTTCTGCGCTCAGGCGGCGAAGCATCTTGCCGCCGGAATGGAAATCGCAATGACGCTCAACGAGCCCAACGGGCTCCAGGTCATCGACTGGATGCCCGGCATGGCCGCGATGATGGGCCAGATCAAGCCGATCGCCGAACAAATGACCGCGGCCGCGGCGAAGGCTACCGGTTCCGATCGCTTCGTCACATCGATTGGAGGCGGCTCGCGAGAGGCGCGCCCGAACATGATCGCAGCGCATGAGGCGGCTTACGGCGCGATCAAGGCCGAACGGAGTGATCTCCCTGTCGGGGTCACCCTTTCCATGGTCGATTTTCAGGGGAAGGGCCCCAACAGTCGGGTCGAGGAAGCGCTCAGCGACGTCTATGGACCCTGGCTCGAGGCGATCCGGAAGACCGGCGATTTCACTGGAGTGCAGAACTACGGTCGTACGCTCATCGACGCCAAGGGACCGATACCGGCGCCACCGGGTGCCGAGAGGAACGGAGGCGGCGACGAATTCTATCCGGCCGGCCTGGGGAACATGGTGCGCTACGCCCATGGGATGACCGGCAAACCTGTCTGCGTGACCGAGAATGGTATCAACACGAAGGACGACAAGCAGCGCATCCGCTATATCGATGGCGCATTGGCCGGGTTGCTGGGCGCCATCGGGGACGGCGTGCCCGTCCTCGGCTATCTCCACTGGTCGCTGCTCGACAATTTCGAATGGACTTCCGGCTATGGGCCGACATTCGGCCTGGTCGCCGTCGACCGAGCGACCTTCAAGCGAACCCCAAAACCGAGCGCCTATCATCTAGGTGCCATAGCGCGGGCCCAACGAGCATGAGCGCTTGCGCCGCTCCTGCCAAGATGTTCAGGGCACTGCGGCGCGTGAGGACCATGCCCGTCACGTCAATGGGCCCTGGCCTGCGGGGAACCACGTGCCGCCGACGTCGCGAGAGCTACCGATCCTGCGGCCAACCGTGCTGTGGATCTTGCCTCAACGCGCCTCTCCCACGTCTTAACCTGTCCGAAGTTGGTCGTCTTCGCTCTGCCTGAAAAGAGGAACTGACCTTCATGTTCATTCATATGTTCGCCTTTCGTTGGAAGCCTGAAGCGTCGCAGGTGCAGAAGGATCGCGCCCTGGCCGACATTCAGGCTTTCCAGGGGCAGATCGCCGGGCTGATCGAAACCGCATTGGGGGTGAATCAATCCCCGCGCGGCGGCGGTTATGCGCTGGGCGGCGTTATGAAGTTCACTGATCAGGCAGCGTTC
>Ga0163161_10003278_pt1 | contig 11379 bp, 15 predicted proteins | sample S45metaG_FD_129847 | JGI IMG/M metagenome (GOLD analysis project Ga0163161, IMG submission 129847) | Switchgrass rhizosphere microbial communities from Kellogg Biological Station, Michigan, USA - S4-5 metaG | ecosystem: Host-associated > Plants > Roots > Rhizosphere > Soil | place: USA... | reverse complement strand
GCTCTGGCTCTGGCTCTGGCTCTGGCTCTGGCTCTGGCTCTGGCTCTGGCTCTGGCTCTGGCTCTGGCTCTGGCTCTGGCTCTGGCTCTGGCAGAGCAGCAGTACCGTCTTCAACCAGCTCTGCATAGCCTTTTTTAATCAACTCGCGGCCATGCTGCTCGTCGGTCTCAATGGTATTGCCTTCGGACACGACCGTGCCGCCGAAGTAATTCGGTTTAATCAAAAGCAGTTTCATAAGTAACTCCCGGAAAGGCGGCCCGGAGGCCGCCGTTGCTGTTACGCAGCTGCAGCAGGTGCGGTGAAGGAACCGTAAACGAACGCTTCAGGACGCTTAACGGCCAACGCCAGACGCTCTTCACAACGGATTGAGATCATGTTTTTCTCAAAGTCGTCGGCGTTTTCAGTGGAGATAACCACGTTGGCATCTTCGCGGTCGAAAATCTGCGCACCGGCATTGAATGCGCCGGTCAGGAATTTACCCTGGAAGGCAGCCGCTTCGGTCGCGACAACCGGCAGCCCCCACAGAGTAGGACCAGTCAGCGCTGCCGGGTTCGCCAGAATGTAACGACCCAGCGAATCCTTAGTCAGCTCGATCTTCGCCCAATCAATGAAGTGCAGAACATGGCCAGATGCCGGGAAGCGCGCCAGTTGCGCCTGCAGCATAGCAAGTCGCAGATCATCAATACCGCTTTGATTCGCCACGCTGAAGGCAGCAGCATATGCAGATGCCTGCGGAACGATACCGTTCAGGTGAGTGCCGGTGCCGTCGCCGAACAGAATCTCCTGCTCTTCAACGTACTTCAGCCCGTAGCGCAGCTCGGCGTCAATCGTCGATTGCAGCTGCGGCATGTCGTCAAGAATCTGCTTAGCGGCTTTGAACAGGTGAGCGATGGTACGGACCGGCGTGATTTTTTCCGCAAAAGTGATATCGCTGTACGGCTTCTTAGTGTTCTCAGCGACGGTCGCCGCATTGTTGGTGAATCCGGTCTGCTGAACCCAGTAAATGGTATTGGACTCAGTGCGCCCCGGTGCAATCAGGTCGCGGATAAACAGTCGCTGTTTTGGCTGCTGATCGATACCTGGCAGGCGGTCAGGTGCAACGATTTGGCCCGGCACGTTGATGGACAGGAGCGCAGCCTTAACCGGAATGCTCAGGCGCTTATTGCCTTCGATGCTGGCTGAGAAGGCTTTCAGCGCTTCAGAGGAAACAACCTGACCGCCCACCGTTTCGATAACGTTTTTCGCATTCGCCAGCGGCATCTGTGCAACATGCTGCTCCAGATCACCCAGCGATGCCTTCAGTGACTTGTTTGCTTCAGTCAGCGCGTTAAACTCAGTGGCGATTTTGTCTACTGCTTCCTTGGTCTGCGCTGAAAGCTGACCAGAGTTCTTAGCTTCCTTAAGCGCGTCTTCAGCCTTCTGACTGAAGGTGCCGGAAACTTCTTCCAGCTTTGCAGATACTTTTTTCAGTAACTCATTTACGTCTGACATCGTGATTCCTTATTTGCCGAACGCGGCCAGCGCGTTTTTAAGTTGAGCAATATTTTCTGGGTTGATTTCGTCGGTAGCGCCCGGCATACCTTCAGGGGTGGCAGCAGCGCCTGGCTTGCCGCCGGTTAAAGCTTTAAGAAGTTTTCGACGTTCGGAGCGTGGTGCGTCAGTTTTTGCCAGCATCGCGTCCAGCTTGCGCAGCGCAGCTGCAGGGCTGTCGTCGCCATCTGCAATCTCATCTGCTGACAGCAAGCGATCTGCAAAACCTTTTTCAACCGCATCGCTGCCGCCGATGTAGGTTTCGGCATCCATCATCGCGTCGATGGTGGCTGCATCCAGACCGGTTCGTGCGCTATAGATATCGTTCATCGCCTTATCAAAAGGCACCATGTCCGCCGCAATCTGCTGCAGGTCGTGACGGTTGCCCATCGCGTACACCCAGCAGTTATGGATCATCAGGAAAGCACCGCGACCGATCTGCACCTCATCACCGGCCATCGCGATAATCGACGCAGCAGAAGCAGCGAGGCCCAGCACCTTGACGGTGACCTTCCCTTCGTACTCACGCAGCAGGTTATAAATCGCCAGGCCTTCAAACATATCGCCGCCTGGTGAGTTGATATTCACGGTTACGTCAGCACCGCCAATTGAGCGAAGCGCGGCCGCGATACGGCTGGCGGTAACGCCGTCGCCGTACCAGTCAGCACCAATGACGTCGAATACTGAAATACTGTTGTCATCACTCTTTACGGCTTTAATACCGCCGTTCCAGCGCTCCATTGCAGAGGGCGGCAGATCGCGATTTTCGCGCGCAAAAGGCCGCCCCTCCGGCGCTGCCGGAAGACTTTTTACTGTCATTGGGGTTGCTCCTAAGCCGCCTGTTTAAGCGGTGATTGTTCGAAAGGAATATCAGGGAAAACGGCATTGTGAACTTCTCGCAACAGCGTGGCCCTTGCGGCGTTGTTGTTTTTGCGTAAGTCCTCAAGCGGTGTCAGGTTTAGCTGTACGGTGTAGATATCACCACCTTCAATCGGCGGCAGATTCTCCAGGCGGCGCACGTCATTGCGTGACATCCAGCCGTTCTGTAAGGCGGTGGTGTAATAGGCTGATCGTCCGGCGCTGTCGGCACGCAGCAGCCCCTCAACTGAAAACTCAGCGAATAAATCTTCATCGCCGTTAAGCAGGCAGCGTGAAATCTCCTGCTCAATGTTCACAAGCATCGGGCGCAACGTATTCGTCAGGAACAGCAGGTTCATGCCTTCAACGCTCGACGCCCAGCTGCTCTGCTTGTCAACGTGACCAACCATAAACGGCGGCACGCGGAACCAGCGGCAGATTTCCTCAATACTGAATGATCGCGACTCAAGCATCTGAGCATCTTCAGGGTTGAGAGTAATGCCCTGATAGGACATATCACCCTCAAGCACCATCACCTTGCCTGCGTTTTTTGAACCAACGAACCGGTTAAGGTTTTCGCGATTTTTCTGGCGCTGCTCCTTGGTCAGCAGGTTCTTTGACAGAAAGAAGCCTGACGTCTGAATACCGTTTTCAAAAATTTTTGCGGCTGATTCTTCGACCGCCATCGCTGCGCCAAACACGTCACGCCCGGTGCGCATCGGCATCATCCCGCAGACACCATCCAGACCAAACCCCCGGATGTGCATCATGTTTTTAACCGGGATGATGCGCGGCACGCCCTTCTCTGTGTAGGTGTAATGCAATTCGCCGCTGTCGAGCCGCTCAACCTCCATACACTGCGGGAGTAGCGGCACCAGAGAGACCAGCTTGGTGCCGATCATCTTTTTCTCAACGTAGGCATTACCACGCAGGCAGATGCTGGCAACCACCATCAGCATGAAGCGCGACGGCGTCATTTCACTGTTCGGACGGCGGCACAGTAACTGATAGGCCGGATGATTAAGCGCCAGCTTGCGGGAACCGTCAGCTGCTCGCACGTATACCTTCATCGGCAGGGTTGAAACTGACTCACTCAGCAGACGCACACAGGCCCAGACGGAGGCCAGCGCCAGCGCTTTCTCTGCTGTTACGACCTTCCCGCTGCTGCTTGTGCCGTACCACTCCTGCCAGAACGCAGCGTCATTAAGTCCAATCGACTCACCAAGCCAGTTAACAATCGCGCTCTTGATGCGACCCGGCTGTTTTTTTTCCTTCATCAGATACCTACCATGATCGGGTCATCAAAAAAGTCATCAGGATTACCGCTCTCCACCAGCACCGCATCCTCTGCTGCACCGATTGCCATAGCGGAAGCCACCACGCCATCAATACGGCCGGTGCTTTTCTTTTTGGCAAATATGCGGTTGTCCTTCTGGTCAGCCTCGAGCACCGCAGAGGCTGCATTCCAGCGCAGACAGGGATTAGGCCGGATGATGAGCACCCGGTTGTTTAGGTGCTCTTCAAACAACTCAATTGAGCGCGGCATCCAAAGCCCGGACTCCTGCGCCTTATAAAAGCCCTGACCGTGCGGAACAAGGTCAACGCTCACAGACTCGCTTTCGAGTTCGGGCTCCAGATACTTGATACGGTACTGGTCAAACGCAATGCACTTAATGTCGTATCTGGCTGCCAACTCACCAATGCGCACCGCCACAAAACCGTAATTGACTGCCTTACCCGGTGGTGCGTGAATGAAGTCATTACGCAGCCAGGCGTCATATGGAACGTGGTCAGTTTTAGCGCGCTCTAGCAGGGAATCTTTCGGCGTCCAGAACTCAACTAAAAGCTTTTTAGATTTCGGAAAGTAAAGCGCCAGCGCCGTCAGATCACGTGAACCGGACAGGTCCAGACCGCCATAGCACTCTTCACCCGCTAAATCCTCCGGATCAAATTCCTGTTCGCAGTTCATCCAGGTGTCACTGTCAATCCACGGATCGGACGCTTCCACCCACTGGCAAAAGTTCAGGCGGCGGACGATGCTCTCTTTTGATGGCATGCCTCGCGCCTGCGTCACCTGCTCCCGCAGGTATTTATCCGTGAATGTCTGACCCAACGATGGATTAGCTTTCCCCCAGCAGGACTCATCCTTAAACGGGTCGTCGCCCTCATCCAGTGAACAGATGAAGCTGAAAAAGCTGTCATCAATCAAATCACCGGCTGCCACCTTGCGACCGTATTCATGATATTCAAAACAGACGCTGGTTTTATCGTGGCCACTGTTGGTGATCAGGAACATCAGCGCCTGGCGACGGCCCTTAGTACCAGCACGCATCATTTCAACGACGGCGTTTGTTTTGTGCTCATGCACTTCGTCAATCAGTGCGCCATGCGGACGCGGGCCTGACTGACCATCATCGGAGCTGATCGGCTTAAAGAAAGAGCCTGTCTGCAGGAACGCAAGATTCCATACGTTCAGCCCGGTGCCGGATTTGGTGATGCGCTGTGCCAGTGCGGGCGACTGATCGACCATCGTTACCGCATCGCGGAACAGGATCATCGCCTGGTCTTTTTTCGTAGCAGCCGCGTAGACTTCGGCGCGTGGCTCTTTATCCGCCATTAGCAGGTAAAGACCAACGCCGCCCGCAAGCGGCGACTTGCCGGAACCCTTGCCGGACTCGATGTAACTCATGCGAAATCGGCGTGTGCCGTCTTCCGCCTTCCAGCCGAACAGTGAGCCAACAATGAAACACTGCCACGGCAGCAGTATGAAGGGTTTGCCCTCATGCTCACCGCCGTTGAGCTTCAGAACCTGCGCGAAGAAATTAACGACACGCGTTACAGCTTCAACATCCCAGAACAAGCCACGCTTCGGACCCTCTTCCAAATCCCTTATGTGGCGAGCGCAAGCGGCGCGAATGTCTGGTCCGGCAATTACCGTCCCGCTGGTAACATCCATTGCATACTGCGTCGCCGGATCAACCGAAGAACTGGTTGAGCGGGTCTTCTTCTTTTTCTCCACCATTCACGTTCACCTTTGACCGGGCAGCCGGTGTAAGGCCGAACTCTACCAGGTAGCTTTTGAATCGCCGGTCTGCATCGGCCAGCATTGAAACAGCCGGGTTGGCTTTAATCAGAAACCCACCCTCGGTCTGAACCGTATAGGTTCTGCCTTCATCAGCAATCGTGATCCGCAGCTGAAGAATGTCGGCGTAGATATCGCAGAGCCTTTCCAGTGCCAGCACATCGGCAACGGTCAGCACGCCCATTCCGTCAAGAAGAACAGTCAGCTTTCCCCACGCAACCTTTCCCCAATCGGTGAGATGTGATGGAGGACTCGGGATTTCTCTCGCAGGTGCAGGCTCTTTGTCGTTAAGTTTTCGCTTCCCCGGATTGCCGGTAACGACCTTAAGGTGGGTCGGTTTTGGTCGTCTTCCGGCTATAAAAACCTCCCAGAAAAAAACTTTTCATTTCGCGGTTGTGCATAAAAAGGGGGGCGGGCGGTCAGGAGGCCGATTACCTCTGAACTCTTAACCCACCCCACCCCTGCTTATTTGATTGAATAAAATACAGTCCAAATGGTTACCGCTATAATTCCTGGATAACCTAATAAAAAAGTGAACAATATTACTGATGTATGAAACATCGCTGACTTAGATCTCTGATGCTTATCGCGTAGGCCCTCACAAAGAGATACCACATGTCCTACCCAGTAAAAAAAGAGAATGAAACCAAAGAGCATCCCCAATATTGTAATAACGTTTGAGGCCAAAAAATTTCCCTTTTTATGGATCAAGTAAGCCACTGAAGCTAACGCTGCATAAGCCGCCAAATACCCCGAGGAGTCATTAACGAGCTTAGTCATTACTGCTGAGGCTTCTCCACGCTGCAACATATATTCATGTCCAAACAGTTAAAATGAATTCATAACATATTGGAAATTAATGATTGTGTGCAAACTCTTCGTTCTGACTCAGGGATTTATGCTTTTGTACCAGTGTGACTGTAGATCGAGCGGCAGCCCGTTCTCATCGCATCCAATCACGTGACCGCGCTTCTCTTCACGCTGCTTGGTCGAGTCGTGATGCTGCTTGCAGAGGGGCTGCCAGTTGGCCTTGTCCCAGAAGAGCTTCTGAGCCTTCGCTATCTCGTCCTGTTTGCCGCCGTTGATTGCTTCCTTAAGCCTATGTGGCTTGATGTGGTCAACGACAGCTGCCGCCACTGCTCTGCCCTGACTGTGACACATGGCGCAGAGAGGGTGCGATTTGAGGAATGACAGTCTGGCTTTGCTCCAGCGACTGTCATAGACGCGAGGTCCCAACATATTTTCTCCATAAAAAAACCGCCCGTAGGCGGCTTATTTTTGAATTAAAAACTTTTACACTAATGGCGCAAGCATTTTGGCATGAATCTGAATCTGCATACCTGGCTGCCCTTGCACATGTCCTTCAAGGATATGGTAGCCCATTACAGGCTTAACCTTTAGTTCAAGGTAAAATTCTTTGATTGGACCAAATACAGATGTGGCCTGATCATTGAATCTTGTCACTTTAAGATGTGCGTCTGCATCTGATATATCACCTTGATATATATATGCAAAATCCCCACCATTAGCTTTTCCGTCTTTGACAGTGACAATCCCTGTGCCAAAGTCCTGCTGATTACTCTTGAAGTTCACATGGTAAAGTCCGTCTTTCATCTCAACCTCCGCTCTCTTTAGGAAGATAAACAATACGGATTAGCTTATCCTTAGTGAAGATAAATCTCTGTGGCAACTTTATAATTATTTAACTTTGTGAACTAAAGGACATTCATGGAACTTACTACAATCAATCAACTGATTGCTGCCGGCTCGGGTTTAGCTGGTGCATTGGTTGGTGCAACCATATCCGGGCTAACCAACTACCGCTTAGAGCACTCTAAAAGACAATACGAATCAAAAGCTCTGTTAGCTGGATTTGTCAGCGAAATAAATTCCTTAAGGGAAATAATAATTTTCCGAGGATATATAGATGGCCTTAGTGAGTTACTAAGATTACCAATCATCCAGAATGGTGGTGTTTACCAGTATAAAGTCAACATCCCAAATAACTATGCGCGCTTTTATGATGCAAATCTTGGAAAGATTGGACTAATAAACTCCATAAAGTTAATGAAAATTATGCAGTTCCATCAAATAATTTTTGCCATCTCTCAGGACTTCAAGACTGACTCACCTTTATATCAGTTTGGATTTGATAGGAAGGCTATTGAAGAAACCCTGACAGGCTTGAACGCTGCAATGCTGCTGGCAGAAGAAATTGCAGAGTGGCGCGTTGACTAACGAATATTGCTACTTTCCAATAAGCGTCGTGCTTGGCTTAAGCTTTTTTATTGCTGCCCGGTCAATATTGCACTGCCCCAGAGCGCCATATAACTCAGCATTGAGGCTTACGCTGTCGCCGAACGTCATATTCTGTGGTGGTGCTGGCACGTCAATCTGACTGGTCAGTTCTGCCGGAATGCTTAGCTGCGGCTGCTTTACTGTACGGTACTCCACCAGCGGCTTTTGCTGCGTCGCGCAACCGGTCAGCAGCATCAGGGGGAACAGGAGCAACAGCACACTTGTCCGCCGCAAGGTAACGCTTAATTTCATTCTGTAGTTTCCGGTTCTGCTGGGCTGTTACGGCGCGCTGCTCTGTGACCTGACTCATCACAACGTTTTGCTGCTTAACGGCTGTAACCAGCTCAGTGACGCTTGATGCCAGGCCATCGTTCTTGGAGCGCAGGTCGTTAATCTGCTCGTCTTTGCTGTTTGCCAGCTTTTCAAGGCGCTGATTGGTTGCCTCAAGCTGTGAGCTGCGAGCATTGAGCATCCAGAGAGCCAGGCAGATAAGACCGATGACGATAACGGGTGAAAAAGTTTTGATGAGGCTTGACGGGTTCATGTCAGAAATACCTCTCTTTCAGCGGCACGGCGCTTAACGAGTCCGGGCAACTTCTTTCCACCGGCGTTAACCCATTTGCCGAACTCATCAGCTGCGCCAGCATAGTCACCAGCATTGAGCTTTTTGATAAGAGTCGATTTAACGAAGTTACCGGACCCAAGGTTAAACACGAATGACACCAACGCATCGAATTGCCCCTGATTGAGCTTTACCTTCACATTCGTATTAATGGTCAGCTCTGCCACCTGTAAATCTTTACGAAGAAAAGCATCGGCCTGTTCGCCGGTGATCGCGTCACCAGCTTTAACTGCGTGGGTATGCCCGTATCCAATAGTCAGAATGCCAACGCTGTCTTTGTAAGCCTTAAGCTCCAGACCTTCAAAGCGCTTGATGAGGCTGATGCCGTTATTGCTGACCTTCATTTGTGTCCCCTGCTTTTCTGTCTATCCACCCGCGCAGTCTGGCGCTGATGTAGTCATTGCCGACATACCCGATGTAGACCGCGAAGACCTGTGCGGCTGCGTCAGGGATGCTCCAGTTGAATAGCGCTCCGACCACCTGCAGAGTGGGCGCTGCAAAGAACGCCAGAGCACTGCATGAAACAGCGTCCAGAACGCGCTTACTCCAGGAGCTTTTTGCATAAGCACTACGTAATAGTGAAAACATGCCTGCTACCCCGGCATATCCCCATTCTGTTTTATGGGCATACAGCCACAGCAGCACTGTGGCCCAAAAGCCCGGGTCTTTTTCTGGAGGCATGCTCTTTTCCCGCCACCCGGATGATGGCGGCTTACTGTCGTTAAAAAGAATTGCGCGACGCCACGGCGTCAAAAGTGTGTGTTGAGACTGATTGGCGTGCGCAAAAAAGAAAAAGGCCCACCGAAGTGAGCCTTTGAAGGTTAATTAATAATTAATCATTGTTATGATTTTGTTCAGTCCATTGGCGATGCTCTTGCCAATCCTGCTCAAGATCATCTGCGATTTGACGCTCCTGGATGATTTCCTGCAGCGTATGCTCGATGGATGAGTAATCTTTTGGGCGGGGAATACGGAAGTAGTGCTCTTCATATTCACCGGAAATGATTAGCGCGGTTGGGTTTTTCTTATCCGCAAAAACTGCGAAATTATGGTAAACCTCGGCTGGAACCCCTGGAGGCGTATTTTCGACAACATCAACGAGAACTTCAGCGATTTGAATTTCTTCTCCGATGCGTGACTCAAGTTGTTCGTCAGACAAATCAAGTGAGAGATCTTCTTTGAAATTTTCAATTTCGCTTTTGGTAAAGAAAACAGGGTTATCCGGATTATCTTCGTTTGACATACGTGCTTCCTCATCGTCGTGGATTCTGAGCGCTATCATAATGCCATTATTAAAATGGACAAACCCCGTCGAAGCGAGCCCTTATAAATGATCCCCCTGACGCAATAGCGTTAACCGCCTTGCCCGTCGGGAACATGGATTATTTGATTCAAACTGGTGGTAACGATCCCCCCTATCAACCTCTTCAGGGAGATGCTAATCCTTCTCAGCTAAGTTTGCATATCTGGCGAGCAAGGCAGGATTCGAACCTGCGACCGATCGGTTAACAGCCGAACACACGACCGCTGTGCTTCTCACCCTTAAATTATTTGTGATGGCTGGCGCTTATCTGCGGCACACGCAATAACTTAGCTCTTGAAGGGTAAGGTTTTTGCAAATGCCGAGCAAATCTTCGCCGCACCACCTTTGAGAATAATCTGATAGAATATTACCCTCCTCTATCTCACAAGGATTTGAAATGAAAAATTTTACAGTACGCATTGAACTACATGGTGATGATCCTGATTACGACTTACTCCATGAAAAGATGGAAGAAGCTGGTTTTAGTCGAACAATTAAAAGTGGCAAAGGAACTGTCTATCACCTGCCTGATGCTGAATACAATTATCGAGCCAACATTTCCCGTGGAATAGTTCTTGATCGCGCATATGCAATCGCCAACCGGATCAAACGACAACCTTCAGTGCTCGTAACGGAGTCAGTGGGAAGGACATGGAAAGGATTGGATAAGGCTTAATCCTCACACTCATAAGTTCAGAGCGCCCCTGAGGCGCTCATGTTTTAATGACCAGTCTGCTTGGAGCATTCTACCGTGTTTGAACCGGCGTCATCTGGTTGGAAGCCAGAGGTACTTAGCTGCTGTACGAAGGATACTGAAACTAAAAACCCCGCCATTTGGCGAGGTTTATATTTTAAGAAGCAATGCGTTGTTACCACTCTTAACAGATTACATAGAGAAATTCGTAACGAAAAGCAGATTAAGCGGTTTTCCTGACAATAGTTTTCTGAGTCGCTTCGTCCATCTCAAGCGAGGCATCTGTCATCAGTATGCAGGCATCAATAAACGTCTCAGCGATCATCAGCTTTTGCCGCACTTTCCCTTCCGAACATTTGAGCCAGCGGCCTATTGTTGATTTTGAAACGTCATAACGGTAGTGCGCCATAATTAAATCCAGCTCATCCAAACGGCCAACTTTTTTCAGCATGCCTACAGCGGTATCAATAATCATACCGTCATTGTCACAGCAGGAAGGACGACTACTGGTACTCTTAGGCAGCAGTGTAATAAACATCGGGCTGGTCGGATTCCAGCTAACCTGAGTGCCTTCACATGCGGCCCAGCCGCCCCAACGTTCTAAAACCAGTTGAATGTCACGCATATTTATCCTCTCCACACACTTTATTTTTTGTCTGTCCCGATCACGCCGACTGCAATCGCGAAATCAAGGAACCTGAACAGCAGCTCAACCTGGCTGCCATATTTTGCTTCAAATGCTTTCATATCCCGGTGCAGTTCATCGTGATGCGCTCTGCATAGCGGTATCACAAATAAATCATGCGCCTTCGTTCCCATTCCCCCCTGTCCGTGTCCGATGATGTGATGAGGATCGTCAGCGTGCACGCCGCAACATGCGCATGTCTGCGACTTTACCCATCGTGTGTATTTCTCACTTTCCCAGCGCTTACGCTTGGGGCGCTTCATGAATGATTCTGGTGATTCCGGGTAGGTGCGCAGGTCTATTATCT
>Ga0163161_10003276_pt1 | contig 11382 bp, 9 predicted proteins | sample S45metaG_FD_129847 | JGI IMG/M metagenome (GOLD analysis project Ga0163161, IMG submission 129847) | Switchgrass rhizosphere microbial communities from Kellogg Biological Station, Michigan, USA - S4-5 metaG | ecosystem: Host-associated > Plants > Roots > Rhizosphere > Soil | place: USA: Michigan... | reverse complement strand
GGCCTGGTGGTGGGCAGCACGGCGCTACTGGCCGGGCACCTACCCCAGCGACTGTGGTGGCGCGTGCACAAGGTCGCGATCGTCGCGCTGCTACTGGTCTGGTTGCACGGCGTGCTCGCGGGTGGTGACACGGCGATGCTGCGCTGGCTGTATCTCTCGACCGGCGCGCTGATCGCGGTCGTCGCGCTGTCCCGGTATGCCGCGCGAACCCCCGCCGAGCAGATCGCACATCGAGAGGCCGATCGATGACGGCCCTGCCCGCGCTGGCGCCGCTCACCGATGGACGCCTGCTCCCCGGGCTGGTCAGCTACCCGGTCGGCTGGACGCAGCCGCTCACGTCCCTGATGCCGGACGACCTCGACGCCCACCTGGCACGGTACGGAGACCGACCGCGGTTCACCCACCGATCGGGCGCCCGGCTGATCTCCGCTCTCGCGGCAACCGAGCTGGACGGGTGCGGCGGCGGTCATTTCCCGGTCGCGGCCAAGTGGCGGGCGCATCGCGACGCCGGCGGCGGTGGTGTCGTCGTCGCGAATGGAGCCGAGAGCGAACCCGCCAGCGCCAAGGACGCCGCGCTACTGCAGCTTCGCCCGCACCTCGTGCTCGACGGGTTGGTCTGTGCCGCGGAGGCCCTCGGCGCGCGATCGCTCGTCGTGTGGCTGCATGAGGGCGCGTCATCGCCGTTCGCATCCGTGACGCGCGCCCTCGCCGAGCGTCGCGCCGCCGGGCTGGCGGAGCCCATCGTCTACCTCGCGACCGCACCTCGCCGGTACGTGGCCGGCGAGTCGAGCGCGATCGTCCGCGCGCTGTCCGGCGGCCCCGCGCGGCCGGAGTTCCGCCGGGTGCCGACTGCGGTGCGCGGCGTCCACGGTCGGCCGACATTGATCCAGAACGTCGAGACCCTGGCCCGGACGGCGATGATCGCACGAAGTGCTTCAGGCCGACCGGCGGCAGCGCGGCTGTTCACGATCGCCACCGCCGGCGAGCGCACAGTCATCGAGGTGGCGGGCACGACGAGGCTCACCCAGGCGATCGACAGCGTCCTCGGACCGCGGCCCCATCAGGCCGCGCTGGTCGGGGGGTACGGCGGGACCTGGGTTAGTTGGCAGGTGCTGTCCTCGCTGCCAGCCAACGAGCCGGCGGCTCGGGCCCAGGGGCTGTCGCTCGGAGCGGGGGTCTTGCTTCCATTGGGCCCGCAGGGCTGCGGGCTGGCCGAAGCGGCGGCCATCGCCGAGTTCTTGGCCGCCGAAAGCGCCCGGCAGTGCGGACCCTGCCGGTTCGGGCTACGCGCCTCAGCCGAAGCGTTGACGTCAATCGTCGACCTTCGGGCCCGCTCCGCGGAGGTAGGGCGGCTGGCCGGCATGCTCGGGGAAGTGTCCGGACGGGGCGCCTGCCACCATCCGGACGGCGCAGTCCGGATGATTCGCAGCGCCATGGCCACCTTTGCGTCGGACGTTCACTCGCACGTCGCCGGCAGCGGCTGCCGGCACGGGGGCGACGATCAGTTCTTTCCCACCCCGGTCGGAGACTGAGCACGTGGGTGCCCACCGACGTCACCGCGAAGACCATGGCCGGCTGCGCGTCGATCCGGTGCAGTGCGAGGCGGTGGGGATTTGCCTGCACGTGGCTCCGACGCTAATTCGCGCTGATCGTTGGGGATTTCCTATCACCGCGCCTGATCTTTCCGGCCGGGCTGATCATCGCGCGGCTCGGGCGGCGGTCGCGGCGTGTCCCCGTCGGGCACTGTTCATCGAGACCCCGCTCGGTACCGATTGATATGCATATTCCGCGGGCGGGACACCGGAATATGCATACTAATTGCGCTCGGCGGCCCTCAGATGCCAGCGGCAGCCTTGCGGGCCCGATAGGCGGCGACGGCCGCTCGGTTGCCACAGCCCGCCTCGCAGAAGCGCTTTGACCGATTCTTGGACAGATCGATGACCACATTCGAGCACGTCGGGAAGGCGCAGATCCGCAGCCGGGACAACTCCTTGCCGCGTACCACGTCGACGAACGCCATCGCGGCCTCGACTGCCATCCTGGTGGCAAGTGGCGCGTCCGGCGGCGTCGCATGTAGGTGGTAGTCCCACCTGTCGTGGCGGACCAGCTGCGGCAGCGCGTTGGCCTCGCGCAGCAGGCCATTGATGATCTCGACGACGGTCTCCTCGTCGACCTCCCACAGCCGCCGCAGTCGAGGGCGCAGCTCGCGGACCGCGCGCAGCTCCGCTTCGTCTCGCCGGCGATCACCCGTCCACCCCCACGCCCGGACGAATTCATCGAGCGCCGCGATGTCGGGCAGGTGCTCGTCGTCCCCGTCGTCGGTGTTGACCAGGGCCGCGGCGGCCGCGAGTGCAACCTCTGTGTCATGAGCAAAAATCAAGTTGACTCCTGTCACGGGCTTCACTAGCCTCAAGCTGTCATCAGCATACATGTCTTTGACTAATGACAGGGGCCTTCGATGCGTACGCACCACACCGGTCTCGTCTTAGCCATAGCGTCCGCCGCGACGTTCAGCACCTCGGGTTCGTTCGCGCATTCGCTCATCGACGCGGGATGGACGCCGGGCGCGGCCGTCGCGGCCCGCATCAGCGTGGCTGCGGTCGTTATCGCGATTCCGGCCCTCGTCGCGATGCGCGGCCGATGGGCGACGCTGCGACGTAACGGCATCGGCCTGGTGGGATACGGGCTGGTCGCTGTCGCGGGCGCGCAGCTGTGCTTCTTCAACGCGGTCGAGCACCTGTCGGTAGGCGTGGCGCTCCTGCTCGAATACCTGGGCACCGTGCTCGTGGTCGGCTGGATGTGGTTACGGCACGGGCAGCGTCCACATCGGCTCACGGCAATCGGATCCGCGATAGCACTCGCCGGGCTGACGCTCATCCTGGACCTATTCGGCGACAACCACCTCGATCCGGTCGGCGTGCTCTGGGGTCTGGGTGCCGCCATCGGACTGGCCGTCTACTTCGTCGTGTCCGCGCGCAACGACGGCGAGCTGCCTCCGATAACTGTGGCGGGTGGCGGGATGGCGGTAGGCGCTGTCGCGCTGCTAGCCCTCGGCGCGGTCGGAGCATTGCCGATGCACGCGAGGTTCGGCACCGTCGAGTTCGCCGGCCATCGCACGAGCTGGCTCGTTCCGGTGCTGGGTTTGTCCCTCGTGGCCGCCGCCTTTTCCTACGTCGCCGGCATCAGCGCGGCCCGTCGGCTGGGAGCCCGGCTGTCGTCTTTCGTCGGGCTGACCGAGGTGGTCTTCGCCGTGCTGGTGGCCTGGGTGCTGCTGGGGGAGTTGCCGACGAGCGTGCAGCTGCTGGGCGGTGTCGCGATCGTGGCCGGAGTGGCGCTGGTACGAGCGGACGAGGGCCGGGCGGTTCCCGCTGTGGCCGATGCGGGGACGGGATTGTCCGCCGAACCACTGGAAGCATCGCGGATCTAACGGCCCCGTCAGGCGAGGGCAGCCGCTACCGGACTCTCAACCGGCACGTCGACGGTCGCGACCGTCCCACCCGTCGGCCCGGGCATCAGGCGCAAGTGCCCGTCCGCCGCCTCGAGGCGGACCCGATATGACTCCAGCCCGATATGCCCTTCGGCCAGCCGGGTGGCCAAGACACCATCGGCAAGACCGGCACCGTCGTCGGCGACCACCAGTACAGCCCGGTCGCCCCGCAAGGAGAGGCGCAGGTCGAGCCGGCGGGCGTTGGCATGCTTCACGACGTTCGTCACGAGCTCTCGGGCGGTCGTGAACAGCAGCATGTCGATCGGGGTACGAGTGTCGGCGGGCCAGTCGTCGACGTCGAGAGAAGCCGCCAGGCCGGCCCTCGGCGCCGCCGTAGTAAGGAGGCTGTCCAAGGCGCGCGGCAAGCCGGACTGCTCCAGCACCGCGGGATGCAACTCTGTGACGGTGCTCCGCAACAGTTTCGACGACTCGGCGAGCGCCCGGTCGAGCCGGTCCAGCGCCGCGCGGCTGTCTCCGTCGCGCAGATCTTCGAGATCGAGCCTCGCCCCGAGCACGTACTGCAACGCGCCATCATGCAAATGCTCGGCCAGGTTGCGCCGCTCGCGTTCCTCGATGCTCATCAGCTCGGCCAGCAGGCTCGACCGGTCCGCCGCGAGCCGCCCAATGGTCAGCACGCGGGAGCGCTGGATCGCCGAGAGCCACACCGCGGCGGCCGATAAGCAGGCAATGACGAACGACCGCATGATCAGCGACTGGGAGGGCTCGTCGTTCGCGCCCTGCGTCACGATGCATACGACCACGTAGCACGCCGTCGTCGGGGCGACGACACTCAGACAAACCCAGGGCCGCAACTGGACGGCCGCGAGTAGCGGGATGAGGAAGAACCCACGCTGCAACGTGTCCGTTGTCCAGTCGTCCGGCGCCACTACCCCGGTAAATATGGACAGCGTGCTGAGCGCGGCGACGTCGATATACAGAGCGAGCCACGCGTAGCGGACCGGGCCGTCGCCGCCTTGGCGAATCCACCCGGCGACACCGGCAGCGATCAGCGCGTACAGGATGGCAATCACCCAGCATGTGGGCTCACCGGTCGACGGCGGGACGAGCCCAAGCGTGAACAGCACGAAGATGACCAGGGCGCCACGGAGCCAGACCTGGAGCCAAATACCCCGCATTGCGTGCTCTACCACGATCGGGCGCACCTCAGGGCTCAACGACCGGAAGAACCCCGAAGCGAAAGGTCTCATGGCGTCCTCCCCTGCGCGGCCGGTCCCTCAGCGTGACACACGGTTAACTGGTCCGTCGGCGAGGTGCGACGCCTCGCAGACGGCGCACTAACATGTGCGCGTGCGGATGTCTGACCCGCGGGTGACGGTCGTCGTCGTCGACGACCACCCGTTCTTTCGCGACGGCGTGATCCGCGGGTTGACCAACAGCGGCCGAGTGGACGTTGTCGGCGAGGCCGAGAACGGCCGCGACGCACTCGACCTCATTCGCCGCGAAGAACCGGCCGTTGCTGTCGTCGACTACCAGATGCCGGAAATGGATGGAGTGGCCGTCGTGCACGCCGTGGTGCGCGATCATCTGCCGACGCGGGTGCTGCTGCTGTCCGCGGTCACCGATAGCGCCGTGGTCTTCCGGGCCCTCGAGGAGGGAGCCGCTGGCTACCTGTCGAAAGATGCCCGGCGCGGCGAGATCGTCGATGCGGTGATGCGAGTCGCCGCCGGGCACACGGTGGTTCCGGCCGAGCTGGCCGGGGCACTAGCCAGCCAGATCCGGATGCGGGCGTCCTCGAACACGCCCGTGCTGAGCGAGCGGGAGCAACAGGTTCTCCGGGGCTTTGCCCGTGGCTTGTCCATCCCGCAAGTCGCGCAGGAGTTGTTCATCGGCGCGAGCACTGTCAAGACGCATACGCAGCGGCTCTACGAGAAGCTCGGCGTGTCCGACCGGGCCGCCGCCGTCGCGGAAGCCATGCGGCAGGGGCTCTTGGAATAGCCGGCCGGGCGAGCCGCAGCGGCCCCCCCGTGGCTGCTACTCGTAAGCCAACGCGTCGAGCGGATTGAGTCGAGCCGCCCGCCGAGCCGGGAAGATCGCGGCGAAAAGGCCCACAATGATCGCGATCACCAGGAAGATGATGAGCTGCGGCACCGGCACGACGAAGCTGGTGAAGTCCAGCCGAGAGGTAAGCAGACCGGCCAGCACCAATCCGAGGACGATCCCGATCACCGCTCCGATCAATGCGGTGATGACACTTTCCTGCCTGATCATTTGGCGGGTCTGTCGCCGGGTCAATCCAATCGCCCGCAGCATGCCGACCTCGCGCGTCCGCTCGAACACGGTGAGCACGAGCGTATTGACGATCCCGAACAGGCTGACCACCACCGAGAGCGCCAGCAACACGTACAGGATGTTCAATATGTTCTGCAGCCCGCTCACCTGATCCTTCTTGAACTGGCTGCGGGTTGACGCCTTGGCGTTCGGGAAGTCCTTCAACGTGTTCTCGAGGGCCTGGGTGTTCTGGCTGGTCACCCCGCCGGTCATCTTCGCGAACGTGAAGATGTTCAGGGGCTGCGAGTAGTACTGGTCGAACGTCGGCGTCGACATGGTCACAGCACCAAAGGGCGAGCCGCCCGGCGGACTCTTGAAGACTCCGATGATCTTCAGGTTTGCCGTTTTGCCGCTCGGCACCTGAACGGATACGGGTGATCCGATGTCGAGGTGATGGTCCTTGGCGTACTTCTGCTCGACGAACGCTCCAGTCGCGCCGAGTTCGGCGAACACGGCTTGCGAGCCCTTCGTCCAGTCAACCGCCAGAACCTGCCCGGCCTGCTTATCTACCCCGGTCACCTGCACCGTCGAGCCGAAGACCCGACCCGCGTCGCCCCGTACGCCGGATACAACCTCTGCGCCGGGCGCCGTCGCAGCCGCAGCGGCGACGCTCGGGGGCAGCGGGTCGAAGTTGTTCTGCGCGGTGATGGCGTAGTCCGCGATGAAGATCTGGTCGACGGCATCTTCGAACGGCTTGATGATGCCGGCGGCAAACGTGGCCATGAGTGTCACCAACGCCAAGCCGATCATCAACGCAGCCGCCGTCGCGGCCGTTCGTTGCGGGTCGCGCTCGCTGTTCTGGGCGCCCAGGTTCGTGGTCGACCGGTCGGTGATCACTCCGGGGAACTCGACCGGCCAGTCCGGCTGCCACGAGGTGAATCGGCGTCTAGCGGCCATCACGAGGACGATCAGCAGTATCAGCGGATTCAGCACCGCACCGAGGACAAACGCACCGACCCGGCGCCCGGTCGCACCCGGGCCCCAGGCGCCATACCGCAGCAGCCAATACGGCAACGTGAAGAATGGCCAGACCAATATCGAGAAGACGATGACCGACCAGCGGGCAACCGGATTGGCCACTGCGGCCAGCGGCCGGACCAGCCGCGAAGAGAACAGCGCGACGCCGATGAAAACGAGCAGCGCGCCGCCGAGCATGAAGATCAGGACCTGCGCCGTGCCGAGACCCTTCACGAACAGCCCTACGATAATGCCAGCAAAACCGAGCGCGATCACCAGCGCTGCGCCGATGCCGCGGTACCGGTGGAAACGGCCCGGCGGTAGCGTGGCCCCTTCCTGAACGGCGGCAATAGGGGGCACCCGCGTCGCCCGCAGTGCCGGCCGAAGACTCGCGAGCACCGTGATCACTATGCCCACGGCGAGAGCGACGACGATCGTGCGGGTTTGGAATACCAGACCGTTGTTCGGCAGCGTTACGCCGAACGAATCGAAGAGCTTGAACAGTCCAATGGCCAGCAGCAGCCCCAGCAACAGGCCGCTGACCGACGCGAGCACACCCATGATCACGGACTCGAGGATGACGCTTCGCAACACCTGACGCCGGGATGCGCCGAGCGTGCGGAGGGTTGCGAACTCGCGGGTGCGCTGCGCGATCGTGATCGACAACGAATTCGCGATCACGAACGAGCCGACGAACAGCGCGATACCCCCGAAGGCAAGCAAGAAGGTCTGCAGGAACGAGATGAAGCCCGTGGTGTCCTGGGCGTTCTTGGCCGCCTGCTCGCTGCCGGTGCGGACCTGCGTTCCTGGGGGGATGACCTTCGCGACCTGGCTTTCCAGTTGCTTCGGGGACACGCCGGGCTTGGCCGCAACCAGAATCTGATCGAGCTGGCCCCGCTTATCGAACAGGGTCTGAGCCGTGTTCAGGTCGAATCCGGCAATCGTGGCACCGCCGATGGACGACACAGCGCCGAAGTTCACCAGTCCGGAGATGCGAAATTCGCGCACCGGCCCACGGGACTGCACTCCGATTCGCTGGCCAACCGCGAAGTGCTTCTTGTCCGCGGTGCCGCGATCGATGACCACCTGGCTCGGTTGCGGCCACGCGCCCGCCACCAGGGTGAGCGTATTGAATTCGGGTTTCGCCGGATCGACGCTGAAGCCGAGATTCGGCGCTCCACCAAAGGTGATCGCCTTGCCGTCGGAACCGATCAGGTGCGCGTCGCCCTGGACCTGGCCGACGGCCGACTTTACGTCGGGCAGGGCCGTGATCCGGTTCAGGACGGCCTCGTCGAACGAGGGCGCCGAGTTGGCACCGTTCCCTTGGTCGCTCGCCGAGAATGCCGGCTTGCCCGTGACCGCGACGTCGGTGTTCTTGTAGGTCTCCTTGAAGATCGAGTTGAACGCCGTCGAGATCGAGTCGGTGAGCACGTACGTGCCGCTCACCAGAGCAACGCCGAGCACGACGCCGAGCGCGGTGAGAATGGTCCGGAGCTTCCGGGCCAACAGCCCGCGCACCGCGAACTTGATCACCGGTACTCCAGCTGCTCGACCGCAGCGCGTATGTCGTGCGCCGTCGACCGGGGCAGGGCCTCGACGATGAGGCCGTCCGCCAGGAGGAGCACCTGATCGGCCATCGCGGCCGCCAGCGGGTCGTGGGTCACCATTACGGTCGTTTGCCCGTATTCGTCCACGGACGAGCGCATCAACTCCAGGATGTCAGCACTCGATCGGGAGTCGAGATTGCCGGTTGGCTCGTCGGCGAAGACGACGGTCGGTCGGGATACCAGGGCCCGCGCGATGGCGACGCGCTGCTGCTGCCCGCCGGACAGCTCGGCGGGACGATGCGACAGCCGATCGGACAGGCCGACCCGGTCGATGAGCTCGTCGAACCAGGCCTCGTCCGGTTTGGTCCCGGCGATGGTGAGCGGGAGCAGGATGTTTTCGCGCGCGGTGAGCATCGGCAGCAAGTTGAAGAACTGGAACACGAAACCGATGTGTCGTCGCCGAAGCTTGGTCAGGTCCGCGTCGCCCAGCGTGGTGATCTCGGTGTGATCGATCTCCACCGACCCCGTGGTCGGCCGATCCAACCCGGCCAGGATGTGCATGAGCGTTGACTTGCCGGATCCGGACGGCCCGACGACGGCGGTCAGCTGCCTCACCGGTATGTCTACGGTCACGCCGCGGAGGGCGGACACGGCCGTGTCACCCTCGCCGTAGACCCGGGTGATGTCTCGCGCCGTGACGACCGAATCGTTCACCACAGCGACCGCGGCGTACTCGTTGGTCATGTGACTCCCCTAGTCGTTCCCTCGACTAGGACAACACACTTCCCCCAGTGATACCCCGGTGTCGATGTTATTTGTGCATATTGCCACCGTAGGGTCGATGACATGCGGGTCGCGTTGTTCGCCACGTGCCTCGTGGACGGGCTCTTCCCGGACGTAGGCAAGGCGACGGTGCGCTTGCTGCGTCGGCTGGGGCACGAGGTCGTGTTCCCGATGAGCCAAACCTGCTGCGGGCAGCTGCTGATCAACACCGGCTATCCGCGCGAAGCCCTCCCGCTCATCCGCAACCATGTCCAGACCTTCCTCGATTACGACGCCATCGTGGTTCCGAGCGCTTCGTGCACGGCGTCGATCCGCCATCAGCACGAGACGACGGCGCAGGAGCTCGGCGACGTCCAGCTGGCCGAGGCGGCGAAGATCGTGGGACGCCACACCTTCGAGCTGTCGGAGTTTCTCGTCGACGTGCTGGAGGTCACGGAGGTCGGCGCCTACTTTCCGCACCGGGTCACGTACCACCCGGCGTGCCACGGGTTGCGCGCGCTCAAGGTCGGGGAACGCCCGCTGCGACTGCTTCGGGCGGTTCGTGGGATCGACCTGGTGCCGCTGCCGGACGCGCAATCATGTTGCGGTTTCGGCGGAACCTTCGCGCTGAAGAACCCCGACGTTTCGACGGCGATGCTGGCGGACAAGATGAGCGCGGTTCTCGATACCGGAGCGGAGATCTGCACCGCGAACGACGCCTCGTGCCTTATGCACATCGGCGGCGGACTATCCCGGCTGAACACCGGAGTGCGCACCATGCACTTGGCCGAGATCCTGGCGGCAACGGACGAGGTGCCGTGATGGGCGCCGACCTGCCAAGGGCGCCGGCCGGAGTCGGCCAGCTGCGCGGTAGAAGATCGTTCCCAGCCGCTGCGCGAGAAGCGGTGAGCAACGCTCAACTGCGTCGCAACGTCGGTGCGGCGACCGCCACGATCCAGGCCAAGCGGGCGGAGGTCGTGAACGAGTTGCCCGACTGGGCGGAGCTTCGTGCAGCCGGCGCGGCGATCAAGGACGACGTGCTCGCTCATCTCGACCAATACCTCGTCCAGCTCGAGACGCAGGTCACCGCCCGCCGGGGCACCGTGCACTGGGCGCGGGACGCCGTCGAAGCGAACCGGATCGCCGTCGACTTGGTGCGCCGAGCCGGCGCGTCTGAGGTCGTCAAAGTGAAGTCGATGGCGACCCAGGAGATCGGTCTCAACGACGCGCTGGCCGGCGCCGGAATCACCCCATGGGAAACCGACCTGGCCGAGCTCATCGTCCAGCTCGGGCAGGACACGCCGAGCCACATTCTGGTGCCGGCAATCCATCGCAACCGGGCCGAGATCCGCGACATCTTCCGTCGCGCGATGCCCGGCGTCGACCCCGACCTGACCGACAGCCCGGCCGCGCTGGCCGAAGCCGCCCGGCGGTACCTGCGGCAGAAGTTCCTGACCTCCGACGTCGCGATCAGCGGTGCCAACTTCGCGGTTGCCGAGACCGGGACGCTTGTCCTGGTCGAGTCCGAGGGAAACGGGCGCATGTGCGTCACGCTTCCGCGAATGCTGATCACGGTCATGGGGCTGGAAAAGCTGGTACCACGCTGGCGCGATCTCGAGGTGTTCCTGCAGCTGTTACCGCGATCGTCGACCGGGGAGCGGATGAACCCCTACACGTCGATGTGGACAGGGGCGACCGAGGGACAAGAGTTTCACCTGATACTGCTGGACAACGGCCGAACGGCCACACTCGCGGATCCGCGCGGCCGGGACGCGCTGCGCTGTATCCGCTGCTCCGCGTGCCTGAACGTCTGCCCGGTCTACACGCGGACCGGCGGGCATGCGTACGGCTCGGTGTACCCGGGTCCGATCGGTGCGGTCCTGTCGCCGCAACTGACCGGGGTGGCGGCCAATGCAAGCCTGCCGTTCGCTTCGTCGCTGTGCGGCGCCTGTTACGAGGTCTGCCCGGTGGCCATCGACATCCCGACGATGCTCGTCCACCTGCGCAGCGAGGCGGTCGACAGCGCGCGGCGTCGCCGACTGTCTGCGGAGCGATCCCTCATGGCCGCGGCCGCCTGGGCGATGGCGGACTCGGAGCGCTGGACCCGGGCGCTGCGCGCGGGCCGCCTGGGCCGCTTGGCAGCTCGGCGCCGGGCGCTGCCCCCGCCGCTGTCCGCCTGGGTCGCGGCGCGCGATCTCCCCGAGCCACCGCGAGAGACCTTTCGTGATTGGTGGACCCGCGAGGGTCAGCGATGACCGACGCTCGGGACGAGATACTCGCCCGGGTGCGGCAGGCTCTCGCCGACCGGCCCCAACCGGCACCGCCCGCCCGTGCTTACCG
>Ga0163161_10003275_pt1 | contig 11382 bp, 7 predicted proteins | sample S45metaG_FD_129847 | JGI IMG/M metagenome (GOLD analysis project Ga0163161, IMG submission 129847) | Switchgrass rhizosphere microbial communities from Kellogg Biological Station, Michigan, USA - S4-5 metaG | ecosystem: Host-associated > Plants > Roots > Rhizosphere > Soil | place: USA: Michigan... | reverse complement strand
TTTTTACATTTGCATTCCTAATTTACAGGTTTTTATGAGTGAAGAGAAGTCATTGAACTTTATTGAAGAAATTGTTGAGAACGACTTAAATAGTGGTAAGTATGAAACTTTGGTTACGCGTTTCCCGCCGGAACCTAATGGTTATTTACACATCGGCCACGCGAAAGCAATATGCTTAAATTTCGGACTAACACAAAAATACGGCGGCTATACCAATCTGCGTTTTGACGATACCAATCCGGTAACAGAAAAAACAGAATATGTAAACAGTCAGCAAGAAGATATCAGATGGCTGGGTTTTAACTGGAAAAATGAATTATATGCCTCAGATTATTTTGATGAGCTGTATGGTTTTGCTGTTAAACTGATCGAAAAAGGTTTGGCTTATGTTGACGAGAGTTCTGCAGATGAAATTGCAGCTTTAAAAGGCACGCCAACAGAACCTGGACAGGATAGCCCATACCGTAACCGCAGTATTGAAGAAAATTTAGACATTTTCACTAAAATGAAAAATGGCGAATTTGCCGATGGTGCTTATATTTTGAGGGCAAAAATCGACATGGCCAGTCCGAATATGTTAATGCGCGATCCGATTATCTATCGCATCAAACACGCCGAACATCACCGTACAGGCAACAAATGGTGCATTTATCCAATGTACGATTTTGCCCACGGACAAAGCGATAGTATCGAAAACATCACACACTCTATCTGTACGTTGGAATATGTTTCGCACCGTGAACTGTACGATTGGTTTATCGAAAAATTAGAGATTTTCCCATCAAAACAATATGAATTTGCCCGTTTAAACCTTACCAGTACGGTAATGAGTAAACGTAAGCTATTGCAATTGGTTAACGAAAACTTAGTAAATGGATGGGACGATCCGCGTATGCCTACAATTAGCGGTTTGCGTAGGAGAGGTTTTACACCAAAAAGTGTACGCGAGTTTTGCGAACGTATTGGTATTGCCAAGCGCGAAAACTTAATTGAGCTAAGTTTATTGGAATTTTGTATCCGTGAAGATTTAAATAAAACGGCTAACCGCGTAATGGCGGTTTTAGATCCGATTAAACTGGTGATTACAAATTACGAAAAAGGAACAGAAGATTTAATCGGCGAGAACAATCCAGAGGCTGAAGATGGTGGTGGCACGCGTGTGATCCCTTTCAGCAACGAACTTTGGATAGAGCGCGAAGATTTTATGGAAGTACCGGCAAAAAAATGGTTCCGCCTGGCACCTGGTGCAATGGTCCGTTTAAAATTTGCCTACATTGTTAAATGTGAAGATTTTGTTAAAGATGAAAGCGGAAATGTTACCGAAATTCATTGTACTTATATCCCTGAATCGAAAAGCGGGAATGATACCAGCGGAATAAATGTTAAAGGAACCATCCATTGGGTAAGTGCTCCACATGCCAAAACTGCCGAAATCCGTTTGTACGACCGTTTGTTTACTTCTGAAACACCAGATGCTGAAGAAGGAGATTTTAAAGATTACCTAAACCCTGAAAGTTTGACGGTTTTACCCAATGTTTATATCGAGCCGTCCCTGGCAGATGCAAATCTAGATGGCCGTTATCAGTTTATCCGTAAAGGTTATTTCTGTTTAGATAAAGATTCTACTAGTGATAAATTGGTTTTTAACCGTACCGTTACATTAAAGGATACGTTTAAGAAGCCGAATTAATTAGCTTTTTTAAACCACAGATAAACACGGATGAACACAGATTTATCCGTGTTTTTTTGTGCCAGAATTTGGCTGCAAATGCATGGAGAAGAATGTGGGGGCAAATATTAGCATTGTTTTTTGCGCCACAAACTTCAGGCTTATTCCGCTTTTTAAAGATCCTAACCTGTAGCGGAGCGGAAAGCTACGCAGTAAAACCAGTTCAGGATGACGGCACGAGTGTAATCTACGCCAAATGCCTCCCGCTTAATATTTCGTATACACATTATAAAGTACCAATACATCTACTGGTGTTAAAGTCGGTGTAACATCACTCTGGATAAAATGGATTTTAAAAGCAGTGATTGCCGCAGGTAGATTACTGGTATCGTAACCAATATATTTTAAGGCCATTTCAGTATTAAAATCTACCGGAGGGTTTTTCAGCACATCATCATACCAATAGCCAAAACCTTTATCCGCCAGTTTTTTCCAGGGGAAGTTTTTTGGATCATTCTTCCGCTTAGGTGCTATATCGGCATGGCCGATAAAATTCGCCGTCGGGATGCTGTAGGTTTTCTTTAAAGTGGCCAACAGCTTGAGCAGGCTATTCATCTGCGCGTCAGGCCATGGGTCAGTTAATCCATTATTATCCAATTCAATACCAATCGATGAAGAGTTTAAGTCGGTATCTTTCCCCCATTTACTCACTCCAGCATGGTTTGCGCGTAAATAATCATTCACCATATGCACTACTTTCCCGTCGCGGCTGATAACATAATGGGCACTTGTGCCTGCCTTAGTTGAAAAAAATGTCTTTATGGTCTGCGCCAAACTATCTTGCGCAGTATGATGGATCACCACAAAATTTGGTTTACGTATCCCAAAATTTACAGAACCAATCCATTCCTGGTTTGTTGCTCCTAATGAATCGTAAAGTTGACCAATTGGTGGCGTGGTATTGATTATTTTCGAAAAATCCTTTGCCTTTTCCTTATAGATTTTTTCTGTTGCAGCGTATTTGCTGCTTCCGCAGGCAGATAGAATAAGTACAAGAGAAAAAGCGGAAATAGATAATGATTTTGATGACTTGGAAAATAACATGGTATGAATTGTTAGTAAGTTGAAGTTACAAAGTTATCTTAAACTTCGCCCAATGCATCAAACTTTATACAAAGCTTTCAAAATTTACTAATTTAGCGGCCATATACTTTAATATGAAGAATTTATACAAATCAGCCCTATTTTTATCGGCAGTAGCTATTTCTGTAGGCGCTTTATCGTCTTGTACCGGCAATAATAAATCTAAGGATGAAAAGGCTATAGTAGTACAAAAAGATAGTCTGATCAATTATGTTGCTCAACGCCTGCCTATTTACGAAAGGGTAAAATTAACCACCAATATAAACGAGTTAAGTGTTAACGACCGTAAAATCTTGCCTTTATTAATTCAGGCAGCAGAAATTATGGATCAATTATATTGGAAACAAGCCTACCCACAAAGAGATAGCTTGCTGGCAACTATTAAAGACGAAAAAACACGCGATTTTGTTAATATCAATTATGGCCCATGGGATAGATTAAATAATGATAAACCTTTTGTTGAAGGTGTTGGCGCCAAACCAGAAGGTGCATCTTTTTATCCGTACGGCATTACAAAAGAAGCCATAGAAAAATCGGACCTTGCTGATAAGTTTGGTGCATATTCGGTTATTCAAAAAGACAGTACTGGCAAATTATCAACTGTACCGTATCATGTATTATTTGCCTCAGAATTACAAAAAGCAAGTTCATTATTAAAACAGGCTGCTTTAATTGCTGAAGATGCCGGTTTAAAAAAATATTTAAACTTAAGGGCCGATGCTTTGGTAACGGATAATTTTACCGCAAGTGATTATGCCTGGTTAGATATGAAAACCAATGGTTTGGACCTCATTATAGGCCCGATTGAAAATTATGAGGATAAACTGTTTAATGCCCGTACCAGTTACGAAGCTTATGTTTTAATCAAAGATAAAGAGTGGAGCAAGCGTTTGGCCAAGTATGTAAAAATGCTTCCCGAATTGCAGAAAAACCTGCCTGTTGCGGCTAAATACAAAACAGAAACACCTGGAACCGATTCTGAGTTAAATGCATATGATGTGGTTTATTATGCAGGAGACTGTAATGCCGGATCGAAAACCATCGCTGTTAATCTCCCGAATGACGAAAAAATTCAGCAGGAAAAAGGCACACGCCGTTCGCAATTGAAAAATGCAATGCAGGCGAAATTTGATAAGATACTGGTGCCAATTTCAAAAGAATTAATTGAAGCCGATCAGCAACAATACATTAAGTTTGATGCTTTTTTTGCAAACGTAATGTTTCACGAAGTAGCTCATGGTTTAGGGATTAAAAAAACCATTACCGGAAAAGGCTTTGTACGTACCGCATTAAAAGAACAGTATAGCTGGTTAGAAGAAGGCAAAGCCGATATTTTAGGCTTATATATGGTAACAGGCCTACTTAAAAAGGGTGAGTTGAAAGGTGATATAAAAGATTATTACACCACATTTATGGCTGGTATTTTACGTTCTGTTCGCTTCGGCGTTTCTGAGGCGCATGGAAAAGCCAATATGCAATGCTTTAATTATTTCCAGGAGAAAGGTGCTTTTGAGCGTACAGCTAAAGGTACTTATAAAGTAAACTTCGAAAAATTTGCAACTGCCATGAACGATTTAAGCGCCTTCATTCTTACCCTTCAGGGTAACGGCGATAAAATTGCGGTAGAAAAAGCACAAAAAGAAAAAGCGGTTATCCATACAGAACTTCAAACAGATTTGGACCGATTAACCAAAAAGAATATTCCTGTTGATGTGGTTTTCGAACAAGGTGTTGATGTACTTGGGGTAAAATAAAAGATTTTTTTACTTAGGAATTTAAGGCTACAGATATGCAGGCGTAAGCTTGTTCATTTGTGGCTTTTTTATGTTTTGCTTAAGTGGAATTGACTGCAAACGCCCAACCCGAAACTTCTTACCAAATCATACAGCTTAAAGATCCTTCGACTCCCCTCAGGATGACGATCGCGTTAGATCATATTTTTAGTAGTATGTTTCTAGATTAATATTCTATGAAGAGGCTAAATAAAGACTTATATATTACTTAGCATTGTTGCAAAGCTTGTTTTACAGTGTCTTTGTTGGGCTTAGAAACGGGTATCTTTTCTCCAGAGGTTAGTAGTAAAACACCACCGTCTTCCTTTAACCAGCTTTTTACATATTTTGGATTTACTAAATGGCTTTGGTGAGTTCTTAAAAATCCACTGGGGCGGAGTAAATCTGCATATTCTTTAAGTGATTTAGAAACCAATATTTTTTCATTACTTGAAAGGAAGAAGCGGGTATATGTATTGTCTGCCTCGCAACGTATAATTTCTGATAAAGCAACATACCTTATTTCGCTTTGCATCTGTAGGGCAATCTTGCTAACATTCGTTTCAGGCTTTTTTAATTGCTGCAGTAAAAAATCAAGCTGTATATTCTGTATTTGTGCTGCCAGTTTATGTCCGGCTTTATTTACTGCGTTTATCAATTCTTCAATATCAATCGGTTTTAAAAGATAATCTAAGGCGGCAAATTTTACTGCTTGTATCCCATATTGATCGTAAGCGGTAACAAAAATAACTTCGAAATTACGCGTTGGGAGTATCTTTAGTACATCAAAACCTGTTTGCTCGCCCATTTGAATATCCAGAAATACTAAATCAGGTGAATATTTTTCAATAATATCAACCGCATCAGTAATATTTTGCGCTGTTGCTATTATACTTACCTGCGGACAGTGCTTTTCTAACAAAGTCCGCAGGTTTTCTAAGTTGGAAATTTCGTCATCTATTAAAATTGCCTTCATTATAATATTATAGCCAATCGGTTAATGTTAAGCTTATTTTAGTGCCGTTAGTAGTTGGTTGTATAGCTAAAGTAAAGCGATTTTCTTTATAAATACTATTTAAGAGTGCGATTCTACTTTCACTTAATAGCAGCCCCAAACCATTATGCTTTTTTTCTGTGTCAAATCCATATCCACTATCGGTAACAGTTAACACCAAATCATTTGCTTGCTTAGTAAATGTGATTACAATTTTTCCGTCGGTAGCTTTTTTCGATATGCCGTGCTTCACCGCATTTTCAACAAAGGGTTGTAGCAGCATGCTTGGTATTTCTATGTTATCCAAATCTAAGTTTTCTGAACAGTTAATTTCGTACTTAAAACCGAACCTCAGTTGTTCCATTTGCAGGTAATCGTCTAATAAAGTTTTTTCCTGTGATAAACTGATCAGTTCTTTATCGTCAAGTACATTGCGGGTTAACCGGGCAAATTTAGACAGGTATTTATTGGCATTGTCTATTTCGTTTTTGTTCATTAAATTTTGAATGCCAGATAGTGCATTAAACAGAAAATGAGGGTTTAATTGCGCACGGATGGAATTAAGCTGAAGCTTTGCCGTGTTTTTTTGCTGCTCGTTTTCTGCTAGCCTTTTTTTGTTTCTTTTTTTGACGAAGTAAAGGACAACAAGAAATACTAATCCAATAGCAAAAGCGACAATAAGCGTATAAATAAAAAGTTCTTTTTTGGAATAATTTTCTTCAGCTAAAGTGATAACAAGCGTATGTCTGGTTATGTATTTTTCTGTTTCTTTTGGTGAAATATCACAATCAAGGCAATTGGTCCATTTAATCGAAGGCTGAATAATAATTTCATACTCCCCCGACTTTTTGAAAATATTTTTATCAATATTTATACTAGGTAAAGCCTCATTATCTTCACTTATTATGCCACCATAATTCCAAGTAGTTGATTTGAAGATTATTTTATTCGTTTGCTTGTCTTTTATTGAGGTATAGTAGAGATAATCAATATCCGATTTGTCCTTCACAATGGTTAGCTCATCTTCTTTTTCAGTTAAAGCAATTCTTGTTCTATCTTTTATATTGGCAATCCACTTGTAATCAACGCCTTGATCAGTTTTGAAGCGCTTTCTAAAAGATAAGATCTTTGCTTTTGGAATAGGCTTTCCGTAAAAAACAGCCTTATTGATATCTTGCGGTTTGTCTATGCTATAAATAAGTGTTGTAATGATTTTGCCTTTTACAGGGAAAATGCCAAGTGTTGTCGAACTGAATATTTCTTCATCCCCTCCTGCGTGGGTATCTTTCAGTTGCAACATGTCGATCGGCTTATTTAGCACGATTGGTTTACTATCTATTAAAATAGTGTACCGATAGTGCTGTATATTGATATTCTTTCTAAAATTAATCGAGATACTTACGTTGTTTACTTCGGGTAAATAATTAAAGGATGTATTGGGTTGATTGGGAAATCCAATGGCATAAAAAACATTTTTAGCTGAACTATCTACACACATGAGTAGTTTTCCTCCGCCAGGATAATTGTGATTAAAGTTGATGCCTTTTTGCGCATTTACGGTAGATACCGCAACAATGAAGCTGAGAAATATAAAGATGATCTTTTTCATAAGGTTAAGTTTAATTTTCATCAAACTTGTAGCAATAATAGCAAAACTAAAACCATAAAACAGGAAAGGAAGTATTTGAAATAGTAGACGTATTGTTTTGTGCAGTATTTGAATATTGACTATGGAGAATTTTTTAAATAACGCGACTTCCAACTTTTTCAAAATCCCTGTAACCTTTTTAAAAAACGGTCGTCTTACCTATAACTAAACAAGCGGAAACCTTTCGTTTCCGGGCTAAACTTTAAAATAAGCAAGCAATTAAATTGAAAGCGCATGCACATGCGGTATAGAAATCTTTTTGCCCATTTTTTTAAGAATAAACACCTAAAAATGAAAACATTATACAAAATATCACTTATTGTTACTTTCCTTTTTACCGTTACAGTGGGTTTTGCGCAAACAAACTCTAAACCGAATATCAGTGGCGTAATTTTAGATGAAACCAAAAAACCTGCAGATTACGTTACGGTTGTGCTCTTTAAAGCATCCGATTCGAGCGTGGTCAAAACAGCATTTACAGATCCGAACGGCGCATTTAATTTTAATGTTTCGGGCAAGGGGAGCTACTATTATAAAGCCAGCAACATGGGCTATAAAACGCTTAAAAGTAAAACTATCGTTTTAACAGAAGATAATCAAAAGGTAGATTTCGGAACCGCACAGCTTACCGCAAGCACTCAAAACTTAAAAGAAGTGAATGTAGCTGTAACTAAACCATTAATCGAGAGAAAAATGGATAAGATCGTGATGAATGTTTCCAATAGTTCGATTATGACAGGTTCTACCGCATTAGAAGTTTTGCAAAAAGCACCAGGCGTAACGGTAGATCAGAATGATAAGATTTCGATGATGGGCAAACAGGGTGTTCTGATTCAACTGGATGGCAAGCAGACTTATATGAGTAGTGCCGATGTGGCCAACCTGCTCCGCAATATGCAGAGCTCGGAGATTGAGAGCATTGAACTGATTACCAATCCATCTTCCAAATACGATGCTTCAGGAAACTCAGGAATTATCAACATCAAAACGAAGAAAAACAAAAATGGCGGAACAAACGGCAGTATAAACGGATCTTTAGGATATGGTAAAAACCTAAGGGCAAATGCGGGTTTAAACCTGAACCACCGTACACAGAAACTTAATCTTTTTGGTAACTACAACTATGGTAAGTTTGAGCGTGATAACCTGATCGCTATCGACCGGATTTCGAATGGTACACCCGACATTTACTTTATGCAGGTAGGTGAAAGCAAAAGAAAACAATATAACAATAACCTTAAAGCAGGTTTAGATTACTTTATCGATAAGAAAAATACCATTGGTATATTGGTAAACGGCTACTTTAATCATGGAAATGAAGCTGCGGGAAACAATACTTTAATTGGCCCATCTTTTAACCAGGTAGATTCGAGCCTGATAACCAATTCATTGCAGGTAAACAAATACAATAATGTTTCTTATAACTTAAATTATAAATCGGTTCTGGATACCGCCGGTTCAGAAATCTCGGCAGATGTAGATTATTCTAAATACAAAGGAAACGATGGTTCTAATTATGAAAACGATTATCGGTTTCCCAATGGAGACAGAATCCGCCCGATCAGGTATACCCGGAACAATACTCCATCGATAATTGATATTAAAGCATTTAAAGTAGACTATAATGTATCACTTAACAAAACGGTTAAACTCGAAGCCGGGGTTAAAAGCAGCTGGGTTAAAACCGACAATGACTTGCAGGCAGAAGAGCTTGTAAATAATGCCTGGAAGAACGATGTTAAACGAAGCAATCAATTTGTATACGATGAAAATGTAAATGCGGCTTATACCAATGTGAACAAACAGTTTAAAAATACCAGCGTACAGATTGGCTTAAGAGTTGAGCAAACCAATTCGAAAGGAAATCTGATTACCACAAACACAGTTGTAGAACGAAATTACTGGGATTTCTTTCCAACATTATTTGTTCAACAAACGCTTTCAAAAAACAATCAGTTAGGTTTTTCTTATAGCAGAAGGATAGACCGCCCAAGTTACGATGCTTTAAATCCATTTATTTATTATTTAGATGAATTTACCTATAGCAAAGGAAATCCATTTCTAAACCCACAGTATACACACAATTTTGAGCTCAGTTATACCCTATTGCAAAAATACATGCTCTCAATTGGCTATAGCAGAATTAACGATGTAATTGCAGAGGTAATTTTGCCCGACGCAGCGAACCAATCGTTATACCAAACGAATGCAAATATTGCGACCAACATTAGCTACAACGCCAATTTAAACGTACCTGTTCAGATTACGAAATGGTGGCAGACCAATAATAACTTAAATGTTTTTTACCTCAGTTTCAAATCGCCAGATTTGGCCGGGAGCGCTTTAAAAACCGGAAAAACCTCTTTCCAATTTAAATCGCAACAAACCTTTACCATTATGGATGGTTTTACGGCAGAAATAAATGGCAGTTACGAATCACCGCTTGATTATGGAACCCTGAGTTTAAAAGCCCGTTATTATGTCGATGCCGGTTTGAGCAAATCACTGTTCAACAAAAAAGCAAGCTTGAAGCTCGCCTTATCAGATGTATTCAATATATCTGAAAACAATTTATCAAGCGCCTATCCGGGTTTAACCTACACAGTGCACCAAAAAAATGAAACTCAAATTGGCAGAATCAGTTTTACCTACCGCTTCGGTAAAAACGAAATTAAACCGGCCCGCCGTCGTGCAACGGGTACCGAAGCAGAACAAGGCCGTATGAAAAATTAAAACTCACCCCTTCAATTGTGAAAGCCCGATCAGCATTACGCTGGTCGGGCTTTCTATTTTGTGTATATTTAACTTGAAACCTGAACAAAATGTCTGTCGAGAAAATCTCTAAACAAACCACAAATTTAACAGCTGTTGCTTTTATTGAAAAATTAAGCACCTACCAATCTAACGCAGAACTGGAAAAGATTGGCCGTTATTTTAAAACTGAAGAGGGCGATTACGGGGCGGGAGACCAGTTTATCGGCATTCGGATGGGGCAGGTTTTCGAAGTCGCCAAGGCTTTTGTGGCTATGCCTGTTCAGGAAATAGAAAAGCTTTTAGAAAGTCCGGTTCATGAACATCGGGCAGGTGCAGTGAGCATAATGGATTTTAGGGCAAGGGATAAAAAAACAACTGAAGATGTAAAGAAAGCCCTTTTTGAACTTTACCTTAACCGGCACGACCGGATTAACAATTGGGACCTGGTAGATCGTGCCGCATGTTTTGTAGTGGGTAGTTACTTATTTGATAAACCAAGAGATATTTTATACCAATTAGCCGTTTCAGAAAATATGTGGCAGCGCCGCACAGCAATGGTCAGCACATCTTATTTTATCCGTAAAGGCGATTTGACCGATACTTTTGGCATTGCACGAATCCTTTTAAATGATCGCGAAGACCTGATCCACAAAGCAGTTGGCGGTTGGATCAGACAGGCAGGCACAAAAAATAAAGTTCAGCTAATGGCTTTCTTAGAAAAACATGCGGCAATAATGCCCCGTACCATGCTGCGCTACGCCATAGAACATCTTGACAAAAGCGAACGCGAATATTATTTGAACCTGAAAAGTATAGATTAGAATTTGTATTCCATTACATAATCATCCATAAAGTAACCTTCGCCTATATCAAGCTTTACCGATTCTTTAATGGTAAATCCTCCTTTCAGGTAAAAATCTTTGGCTTTATTATGTTTATTTACATTCAATTGTAAAGCACTTCCCCCTGCATCTTTCACCTGGTTAAAAACCTCGTTAATTAAGATTTTCCCTACACCCTTGCCGTGTGCAGATGGCAGCACATAAAGCTTGTGCAGTTTGTAAATACGCTCTTCGTGTCCGATAATAGAATATCCTGCAAAACCGAACTGATTTTCGCCTTCCTCTGCAATCAGAAAAATATGTCCTTCCATAAATTGCTTTAGGAGTTCTCCTTTATTGTACATTTTATCCAACATGTAATCAATCTGCTCCTGCCCGATAATATCGAGGTAGGTTGATGGCCAGGTTGCCATGGCAATATCCCTGATGATTTCTATATCTTCTTCTTTTGCTTTTCTGAGGGTAATCATATTGGTTCGCTAATAAAAATTGGTTGTCCTGAAAAGGTAAATTCTACAAAGCCATCTTTAACTACAGTAAAAATTTCTTCTTCATTCTGC
>Ga0163161_10003271_pt1 | contig 11389 bp, 6 predicted proteins | sample S45metaG_FD_129847 | JGI IMG/M metagenome (GOLD analysis project Ga0163161, IMG submission 129847) | Switchgrass rhizosphere microbial communities from Kellogg Biological Station, Michigan, USA - S4-5 metaG | ecosystem: Host-associated > Plants > Roots > Rhizosphere > Soil | place: USA: Michigan... | reverse complement strand
GCAAGCCTGCAGCAACTCATGACATGGAAGGACACCCGATGGATACCCGACGCAGCCAACCCCAACTTCATCGGCGTCTATCGACTGAACTTTCTCTCCCAATGACCGGTGCCCGCATGTTGCGACTCTGTTCCCGAATTCCTTTGCTGCTGGCGCTGTTGCTGCCAGTGGCTACCGTCAGCGCCGAAGATTCGGTCGAGCCGAGCGGCTACACGCCGGTCTCCGGTGAAAGCTTCTTCCTGCTGGCCGATAGCAGTTTCGCTGCCGACGAACAGGCGATGGTGCGCCTCGAAGCGCCGGGCCGTGATTACCGTCGTTTCCGCATGGAACCGTATGGCGGCGCCGACATTCGTGTGTACCGCATCGACAAGCCGCTGGATTTCCTCAAGCGCCAGAAGAACCTGCACCGCGTGGTCAGTGACGGCCAGTTCAAGGGCGAAGGCTTGTCCAACACCCTCGCGTACCTGTGGGACAACTGGTACCGCAAATCCCGGCGGGTGATGCAGCGCGCGTTCTCCTATGAATCGCGCAAACAGGTCACCGAAGAAGTGCCGGAACTGAAGATGGGCAACGCCATCGCCGCGCCGACGCCGTACGACGCGCAGCCGCAATTTGCGCTGATCCCGGGTCTGCCGGTGGTCAGCCAGTTCCGTTATCCGCTGTGGCAGGCCAAGCCGATTCAACCGCCGGCCGGGGTCAATCTGGCCGGGTCTTCGAGCGATTTCGTCAGTGTCGCGCCGGGTAACGTTTACATCCCGCTGGGCAATCTGAAACCGGGTCTGTATCTGGTTGAAGCGCTGATCGGTAAATACCGTGCGACCACCATGGTCTTCGTCTCCAACACGGTGGCAGTGAGCAAGATTGCCGGTGATGAATTGCTGGTCTGGGCTGCGCGCAAACACGAAGGCAGTTCGGTACCGAAGGTCAATGTGCTGTGGACTGACGGCCTCGGCGTGATGAGCAGCGGCGCTACTGACGCCGATGGTTTGCTGCGCCTGAAACACGTCAGTCCGGAGCGTTCGTTCGTGATTGGCGAGGATGAAGAGGGCGGCGTCTTCGTCTCGGAAAACTTCTATTACGACAGCGAAATCTACGACACCAAACTCTATGCCTTCACCGACCGGCCGCTGTATCGCCCAGGTGATTGGGTATCGCTGAAGATCGTCGGTCGCGAATTCAAGAATGCGCGGGATTCGGTGTTGCCGGGCGCTGCAGATGTCACGGTCAGCGTGCTGGATGCCACCGGTACCGAGTTGCAGCATCTCGACCTGAAACTCGATTCGAAGGCCGGTACTCAAGGCCGCTTCCAGTTGCCGGACAACGCAGTGGCGGGCGGTTACGAGATTCGTTTCAACTACAAGGAACAGGCCTACAGCAGTGCTTTCCGTGTGGCGGAGTACATCAAGCCGCACTTCGAGATTTCGCTGAATCTGGCCAAGCAGGATTACCGCACCGGCGAACCGGTGAAGGGCAGTCTGGTGCTGCTCTACCCGGACGGCAAACCGGTGGCCAACGCCAAACTGACCCTGAGCCTGCGCGCCCAGCAACTGTCGATGGTCGACAACGAGCTGCAATACCTCGGGCAATTCCCGGTGGAGCTGACCAGCACCGAACTGACCACCGACAGCAAAGGCAACGCGAGCCTCGACCTGCCGGCCGCCGACAAACCGAGCCGCTACATGCTCACCGTGTTCGCCAGCGATGGTGCGGCGTATCGGGTCAAGACCACCAAGGAAATCCTCATCGACCGTGGCGCGGCGAGCTTTCGTTTGAGCGCGCCGCAACGCTTCAGCGCGGTCGGCGACAAGGTTGCGTTCAGCTACGCCAACGAGGGCGGCAGCGAGCCAGGCAAAGCGGTGACGCCGAGCACGTATGGCTGGGTGCGTCTGGAAGACCAGAGCACGGGCGAAGGCAAACTTGCGGCGACTGATAAAGGCTTCAGCCTCGCTTTCGAGCGTCCAGGCACTTACAACCTGACCTTGAAAGATCAACACGGTCGCGTACTCGGTGCCACCGGGCATTCGGTCACTGGTGACGGTGTGAAAGCGGTGCCGGGTACTGTGGAAATTGTCCTCGACAAGCCTGAGTACAAGGCCGGTGATGAAGCGCTGGCGCTGATCACCTTCCCGGAACCGGTCAGCGACGCATTGCTCTCGCTGGAACGCGACAAGGTCGAAGCCACCGCGCTGCTGGCCAAGGGCGGCGACTGGCTGAAACTGGAAAAGCTCAGCGACACCCAATACCGCGCGCGCATTCCGGTGAAAGACAACTTTGCGCCGAACCTTACGTTCTCGGTGCTGTACACCAAGGGCGGTCAGTACAGCTTCCAGAACGCCGGGATCAAAGTGGTCGCGCCGCAAATCGACGTGGTGATCAGCACCGACAAAGCGGTGTATCTGCCGGGCGACACGGTCACGGTTGACCTGAGCACGCAGTTCGCCGGCAAAGCCGTTCCGGCGCATCTGACCGTTAGCGTCGTCGACGAAATGGTCTATGCGCTGCAACCCGAAGTTGCGCCGACCATCGACCAGTTCTTCTATCACCCGCGCCGTAACAACGTGCGCACCAGTGCGAGCCTGTCGTTCATCAGTTACGACGTGGCGTTGCCGGGCAGCCCCGGCGCACCGGGCAAAGCCAACCGCAGCGAGCGCGGGGTGAAAGTGCTGGAGCGGCCGCGTCGTGAAGACGTCGACACCGCCGCGTGGCAGCCGGAGTTGTTGACCGGGGCCGATGGCAAAACCCGCTTTACCTTCAAGATGCCGGACTCGCTGACCCGCTGGCGCATCACTGCTCGCGCGATCGCCGATGACGGTCAGGTCGGGCAGAAGAAGCAGTTCGTGCGTTCGGAAAAACCGCTGTACCTGAAGTGGAGTGGGCCGAGCAAATTCCGCAAGGGCGATCAGCCGCAGCTTGGCGTGTTTGCGTTCAGTCAGGCCGAGAAACCGGTCAAGGCTGAACTGGTCACTCACTATGCGGGCGCCGAACAGCGTCTGCCGGTGACCCTGAACAACGGCATCAACTACCTGCCGCTGCCGGCGTTCACATTGGCTTCCGGCGAATGGACGGCGGAGTTGGTGCAGGACGGCAAGACCGCCGACTCCCTCGCCGTGCGCCTGAGTGCGACCGGTGACGGCTGGCAAGTCACTCAGACTCAAAGCCTCGACGTGGCCAGCGGTGACACACCGTTGAGTCTGCCGACCGATGCCACCGATATTCGTCTGCGTCTGGATGACAGTCCGCAAGCGTTGTTCCGCTCAGCCCTCGACGATCTGCTGAGCTACCCGTACGGCGGCGTCGAGCAGACTGCCAGCCGTTTGCTGCCGTTGAGCATTGCCTATCCATCGCTGGCGTCGAATCCGCAGATTCGTGATCGCTTGCGTCTGATCATGCAGAACAGCCGGCTGCGTCTGGTGCAAATGGCCGGGCCATCGGCGAGCTTCACCTGGTGGGGTTATGACGGTGAGCCGGATGCGTTCCTCACTGCTTACGCCTACTACGCCGACTGGAATGCCAGCCAAGTGCTGGAGTTGACCTTGCCACCGGAGCACTGGCAGCGGGTGCTGGAGGTGTACGCCAAGCAAGCGCCGAACACTCCATTGCTGCAACGGGCGCTGATTCTGTCGTTTGCCAAGCAGATGCATTTGCCGGTGAACACGTTGCTCAGCGGGTTGATGGACGATCTGGCCAAGGCCGGTGAGGGTAACGCCGAGACGTTGATGGACGACGGCGAAGACAGTCTGGTGATGAGTGATCCGGATTCGGCGCTTGGTCTGGCGGCGGCGCGGGTGTTGACCGCTTCGTTGGCCACTCAATCGAAAGTGGCCTTGCCTGACGCGTTCAATCGTCAGCTGGCTGCAGCGCAACAGCGTCTGTCGGTCAGCTCGCAGCCGTTTGCCGAAGCACTGAACCTGTCGCTGCAACCGTTCGATCAGGCCCGTGCGCAAGCGCTGTTGCAACGACTGTTGCCGCAGCAATCGACCCTCGAACGTGCGCTGGCGCTGACCTGGCTGCAACGCAGCATCGCCCAGGCTTCGCCAACTATTGCCCTGGCGCCGGGTGAAGGCTGGAAGAAAAACTACGGTGCTACCGGTGAGATGTACTGGACTTGGCAAGGCGCCACTCCGGTGCCGAGCGTGTTGACGGTGTCCGGTACGCAAGAGCGTCCGCTGCGCGCGGCGTTGAGCTTCCAGACCCAGCAACCGGCGGTCGATCCGATGGCCGTGACCATCACTCGTCGCCTGTCGCGACTGGTGCCGGGCGATGAAGCCTTCACCTTCAAACTGGAGCCGGTCGGGTCCAAGCCGTTGTCCAGTGACAGTCTGTATCTGGACGAAGTGATCCTCACCAGCAAAGCGCCGAAACCACTGCGCTACGGCATGCTTGAAGTGCCGCTGCCACCGGGCGCCGATGTCGAGCGCACCACCTGGGGCATCAAGTTACAAGGCAAGGACGGCACCGAGCCGACCGCGCTGGAGAAGGCGCGATTCGAACCGGGCCAGTTGGCCTACGCCGTGCCGGTCGATGCGCTGAGCGGCGAATTGCGCCTGCGCCATCTGGTGCGCTTCTCGCAGAAGGGCCAGTTCAGCCTGCCGCCGGTGCGTTTCAAGCAAGTCTACGCACCGCAGCATCAGGCCCAGGAAGCGAAAGCCGCCCTCGGTCAGGTCACGGTCAACTGAGATGAGCCGGCCGCTGCTGTGGCTGCTGATGTGTGTGATCCCTGCGCTGGCAACGGCGCAGGACGAGCCGTTGCGCGTGGCCTACAAGGGCGAATTGTTGTCGTTGAGTCAGACGCAACTGATCAAGCGTGAACCGTTGCCGTCATCGCTGGATACGCCGCTGGGCAGTCTGTGGAAGTTGTTTGTCTACGCATGGCTGGTGGATACCGGAGCGCGGGAGCCGGCGTATGAATGTCGCGGGCAATCGAAAGACGAGATTTATTGCTGCTCGGCGGGTGGCAAGATCGAGCGTGATCAGGCGTTGGTGAAATCCTGCGGGTTGTATTTCGAGCCTGCGCGGTTAGGGATTTCGGCGGCGGATTGGCGAACCTATTGGCAGGCGCGGAGGGCGCCGTCCTGGTTGCTGGATCTGCCTTCGGTGCAACCGGCTCAACGGGTTTCCGTGGTTGAACTGCTGAAGGTTATGGCCTCGTTGCCGGCGCAGGATCAGGCGCGTCGAGTGCTACTCGACGTGGTGCTGAACGCGGCGGACGGCAATGTCGTTGGTGAACTGGGCGGGCGCTTGCGGGTGAAAACCTGGAGCTGGCTCGGTGATCAGGACCCACAATCGCGGCAGGGCGGGTTTGCTGGTTGGACGGCGGATGATGCTCCGATCTGGGCGGGCGGACGTGGCACCAGCCAGATGGTCTTGCGCCATTATGGACAGGCATTGGCGACGGTGTTGCCAGCGGCATGGCCAGCAGAGGCGGGGCGTTGTGTTGAAGTCAGATTGTTCTCGCGCTATCCGGTTTCGCGGGTTTTGACTGGCGAGCGGGTGGTCACTTCCGGCCCGTTGCAGGGCGACTACCGCGTCGAATTCGCCAACGGCAACGCGCTGGATATCCACAGCGACGGCGAACTGTTTCTGCTCAACGACAAACTCGTCGCAAGGCTTGATCGCGAAGAATACGTCGCGAGAGTACTGGAACGTGAAGCCAAACCCGAACCTGCCGAAGCCGCCAAGGCGTTGGCCGTGGCGATTCGCACGTATCTGCTGCAAAACGCCACGCGCAACGGCGACTGCCTGAGTATCGACGACAGCAGCAATCGCCAGCGCGTTGCACCGCGCCCGGCCTCTGCTGAATCCCGAAGCATCGCCGCATGGACGGCGGATCTGGTTTTGGCCGGCAGCACCGTCACCTATCACTCCGATCAACCCGGCCCGGACAAACTCGCCTGGCAACAAGCTGTCGAGCAAGCCAAGGCCGGTCAACGTTACGACGCGATTCTGCTGCACGCCTACCCGCGCGCCAGCCTCAGCCGTTGGGACAACCCGGTTGCCTCCTGCGAAGCGTTGTCTGCCGCGCAAGACTGGCTGCAAAAACAGCGACGCGGCTGGCGTCCGAAGCTGGAAAGCGAAACCGGCTACAACGAAGTCAGCACATTCGCCGTGTGCAAACTGGCGTTCGGTCGCCCGTTTGTCGACCGTGAACGCCAACGCATCTACGTGCGCGGCGTGCTGACTCTGCAGGATCGCCTCGATCTGACCCACGAATATCTGCACCTGGCTTTTGAAGCACATCCCAACGGCCAGGATGAAACCTACATCGAAGGGCTCGCCCGTCACCTTTTGCTGGAATAGACCATGACACTCCGTTATCCACAGGTCTTGCTGCTGCTCTGCACGTTGACCGCGCTCTCGCCGGCCATCGCCGCCGGTGGCGTCAAACTCGACACCCCGGTCGGCGGCTGGCGCAGTGGCGCTCCCGAAGGCGAGGGCGAAAGCTTCCGTCAGACCGTCAACTACCCGGCCTCATCGGTCAACACCCCGATCGGCCAGGCCAACACCGCGCGCATCAGCGGCGAGATAAAAGCTGCGCGGAAGGACAACGAACCCGGTCGTTTGATCGTCAACGGCGTGAGCATGCCGCTGAAAATCGACGACAGTGGCCGCTTCGACCGCCCGTTCTCCTTCCCCAACGGCAGCAACAGCGTCGAAGTGCGCAGCCCCGACGGCCAGCAACGTCACCGCACGCAATTCCTCAACACCAGCGGCGGCGCCACCCCGGCCAAGCTGCGCGTACTGCTGGCATGGGACAGCGATGGCACCGACCTCGACCTGCACCTCGTCACCCCCGACGGCGCGCACATCTGGTACGGCAACCGCAGCGCCGCCAACGGTGCCGCGCTTGACGTCGACGTCACCACCGGCTACGGCCCGGAAATCTTCGCCATGCCGGCGCCGATCAAGGGCCAGTATCTGGTGTATGTGAATTACTACGGCGGTGGCTATCGCGGGGATGACGAGGGCGGCGATGAAGCGGTGCAGGCGCTGACCACGGCGCAGGTCACGGTGATTACTGAGGAAGGTACGCCGAGCGAGAAGATGGAGACGTTTCTGATCCCTATGCGCGCGGTGGGAGAGCTGACGCTGGTGAAGTCATTCAGTTATCCGTGAGGGGGATTGGTCAGCAGGTTGCTGACCAACTTATTGAATTAGCATCCATCAAGATTTTTAAGGACACATCACTTGCCCATCAAAACGGATGTCTGGACGGTTGGACTGTCACCGAACAAGCTGCGTCAGAGCAGGTTGGCAAGTGAGCAGTTGCTGGAAGAGATGATCATCAGTTCGCCCAGTATTCTCTCGGATGAATGGATGCTGATAGGTCGGCAAGAAAATACTGGTGCCGGAGGGCGAATCGATTTGTTGGCCATTGCACCTGATGGAGCGTTGGTCTTGATTGAGCTAAAACGTGATCGTACTCCTAGAGAAGTCGTCGCTCAGACCTTGGATTACGCGGCTTGGGTAGAAAGTTTGCGGGGGGATGAAATCGCAGCAATCTACAAACGCTTCAAACCCGGCTGCAGTTTGGACGTAGATTTTTTAGCTCGCTTTGGGCGTGTACTGGATGAAGATGAACTGAACAAAACCCATCAATTGATTATTGTCGCCACGGAGTTGGATTCCAGCAGTGAGCGAATCGTTGAATACCTCAGCAAACGAGATATTCCGATTAACGTTCTGTGTTTTCAGATTTTCGAAGCTGGCGACCAACAACTGTTGAGTCGATCCTGGCTGCTTGACCCAGTTCATACTCAAGTCAACGCGGTGTCGACGAGCGAAGGTCATAACGAACCTTGGAATGGCGAGTTCTATTGCTCGTTTGGGGATTCCATCTCTCGCTCTTGGGCTGACGCAGTAGAGTTTGGATTTATTGCCGGTGGCGGCGGTACTTGGTACAGCAAAACGTTGCAGGTCTTAGCGCCGGGGGATCGAGTTTGGGTCAACATTCCTCAAAAAGGCTACGTTGGCGTTGGACTGGTTCGTGGAACCGCCACGCCTGCAGAGGCGTTTACGGTTTTACAGAATGGGGTTGAGCGACCTGTGCTTGAGGTTGCAAAACGTGCGAAATATCACGCTGAGTTTGTGGATGACCCAGAGCGGTGTGAATACTTCGTTCCGATTGAGTGGCTTGAGACCGTTCCGCTAGAACAGGCTGTGCGGGAAATAGGGATGTTTGGTAACCAAAATACGATTTGTCGGCCTACCACACCTAAATGGCGTTGGACGATTGAGCGCTTGAAACAGAGATTCCCGCTTGTTGATTCGGTAACGGAGGCGACTTCAGTTTAGACATCGCAAAGCTTGCTTGAGCCGAAATGGCTGGCTTTCAAGAGTTACATCAGCGTCAGGTACAGCGAACGCAACGTCTGTACGCGGTTGCGCCCCTGATCCTTGGCGCCGTACAGCGCCTGGTCGGCTTCCGAGAGCAGGCGTGACAGGTCATGGCCGGATTCGCGGGTGGTCACCACGCCGATACTGACACTAAGCAATCCAGGCTCAAGAATCGACAATTGCGAGAACGAACGACGGATCCGTTCGGCAATTTCCAGTGCAGTCTGTTCATCGCAATCGTTGAGCAAACAAGCAAACTCCTCACCGCCAATCCGCCCGCAAACATCTTCCTTGCGCAGGCTCTCGGCCACGATCCGGCCGAACGCGATCAACGCCTGATCCCCAACGGGATGGCCATAGGTGTCATTCAGACGCTTGAAGTTATCCAGATCGCAAAGCAACAACGCCGCCGGTTCCCCGTATTGCTGACTTTCGGCAAGCAACTCCCCGGCGTTCATCATGAACGCGCGACGATTGCCAATGCCCGTCAGCGGATCGCTGAACGCCGCCGCTTTGAGCTTGAGCTCTGCACGCTCCTTGACCATCGCCAGCGTGATGTAGGCGATGCCGATGACATACAGCATCGACTCGAACAGCATGAACGAGAAAAACGGCACACCCTCGCCAGTGCCCAGCAGCGCCTTTGTCACCGGCAGCCCTTCATCGGTCGCACTGCGAACGGCGTAGAACACAGTGTGCAGAACGGTCAGCACCAGCGCCGGCATAAACGCGACGTCCAGAGTGTGGCGGCTGCGCCAGAGCTCCAGCGTTGTCAGCACGCCGTAACCGAATGCCAGCAAGGAGTAGATCAGAACCCGATTTGGCATCGACTCGTAGAAGGCGGGAATCAGACACAAGGTCAGCCAGGCGAACGCGCCTGCCAGAATGCCGGACACTGACGGTCTGCGCCCGACCAGCGTGCGCATGGCCGTCCAGTTCATCGCTGCACTGAGTAACAGAACAACATTGCCGAACACAATGGGAATGAAGTCGACCCCTCGATCACGCCAACTGACCAATACCACGCCCAAGGCGCCCAGCAGCATCATGCTTCCGAGGTACGCCAGTGGCGGCTCGCGGGTTTCGCGATACCAGGCGTGCAGCGTCAAAAGCCCCATCAAAAAGAAGACGAAGACCGAAACGACCAGCAGGGTCGGGATATGCAGGACCATTCCATGGATTCCCGTGAGGCTCAATACCGGAATCCGGCCGGTGGCGGGAATGCGGGTAAAAACAGAGGGGGTGGGTGTTGGGCGGGATTTAGCACTGAGGGGTTGAGGTTGGCAAGTGTTGAGTCAAGCTCGCCAAGGTAAACGTTTTTTTGCAGGCATTAAAAAGCCGGCTTGTGGCCGGCTTCTCGGGGACTGGCTTGGCCTATTTTTGGTAAGCCTTGCCAGCCTTCAAAACGTACATCCGGATCTGCGTCCGGCTGTGGGACTTGGTCAGACGTTGGTCTGCCGCGTCGGGCGCTCTCTGAGCCGCGGGGTGGGTCGATGCGCAAATGTGGGGCGCAGGATACTGAGTTTTGCTTGGGATTCCCAGTCTGAAGTGCGGTTTAGAGCGACTTCTGCGTCAGAAATCCGGGATTTGTACCGAATGTCCGGGCCTCTTCGCGAGCAGGCTCGCTCCCACAGGTTCAGTGCGAACTCGAAAAGCTGCATCAAGTCAGAGAAACGGCACCACCGGCCGCCGCTTGCTCACCGTCGACCACCAGAAAACCCAGCCCAATATGTGAATCCGTTGCTCTTCAATCTGCGCCGGGTGGAACACTTCGTCCGGGTATTCGGCGCTGTTGTGGCTGCGCAGGCGCAAGCCGTTGCCGGGCATACGGTGCAGGTATTTGATGCGCAGCATGCCGTCGTGTTCGATGGCGTAGATTTCGCCGTCCACCACTTTTGTCAGGCCGCGGTCGATGGCGACGATGGAGCCGTCTTCGATGCGTTCGGCCATGCTGTTGCCGATCATGTGCGCGCAGATGGCGTCGGCGTGGCGGATTTCCAGTTGATCCAGTGGTGCACGCAGCAGGCGGATGGACAGGTCCGGGTCCTGAATGACGTGGGTTTTGTCGGAGCCGTTGGTCAGGGGTGTTTCCTTGAAGAAGGCCAGTTCGATGTCATTGGGATGGATGAATCGGTAGGCGCCCTGTGGATCGTGGGCGTCAAAGCTGTCGCCGTTGCTGGCAGGCGGAGTGAGGCTCGGCAGCTCTTTTGTGCCTTCGCCGGTTTTCAGCCATTCGCTGTTGACGGACAGCAGGCGTGAGACTTCTTCCATGCGATACGCCGGGACGCCCCGGGTGTACCAGTTGTGGACATTTTGGGCTTCCGTGCCCCAGAACTTTGCGAAACCCGTTGTCGAGATGTTCGCAGCTTCCAGGAGTGCCTTGAATCTTGGACCGCTAGTGTTCTTTCTCATAAACACGGAGTCTACGGCCGTGCCAGAGCGGTTTGAATAAACCGGACGTTCAAAAACGGGCTGAATTTTGCGACGGGATGTAAGACGATCTTGTGGGAAATTACACAGGCTAAAACTTTTCTGTAGTCCGCCATAAACACTCTGTTTAAGACGGCTTTTGCCGAGCACAAAAAACCCCGGATCAACCGGGGTTTTCTTCAAGCCTCGCGCGTAGCGCAGGTGCTTAGCCTTTGTAGGCGGCAACCGACTTGGTGATCGCTTCGCGGGCGGCGTCTGCACCGGCCCAGCCTTCGATCTTGACCCATTTGCCTTTCTCGAGATCTTTGTAGTTCGCGAAGAAGTGCTCAATCTGCTGGATCAGCAGTGGCGGCAGGTCGGTGTATTCCTTCACATCGACGTACAGCTGGGACAGCTTGTCGTGTGGCACTGCGATGACTTTGGCATCGCCGCCGCCGTCGTCAGTCATGTTCAGGATGCCGACTGGGCGCGCGCGGATCACCGAGCCTGGCGCAACCGGATAAGGGGTCACAACCAGCACGTCGAGGGGATCACCGTCGTCAGCCAGGGTGTTCGGGATGTAACCGTAGTTGGCCGGGTAGAACATTGGGGTGGCCATGAAACGGTCAACGAACAGGCAATCGCT
>Ga0163161_10003270_pt1 | contig 11390 bp, 11 predicted proteins | sample S45metaG_FD_129847 | JGI IMG/M metagenome (GOLD analysis project Ga0163161, IMG submission 129847) | Switchgrass rhizosphere microbial communities from Kellogg Biological Station, Michigan, USA - S4-5 metaG | ecosystem: Host-associated > Plants > Roots > Rhizosphere > Soil | place: USA... | reverse complement strand
CGACCCATTCGCAACTGTTTGAAAAGGACTGGCCCCTTGCTGTCGAGCTTGATGGCTATCGCTGTGATAATCAGCAACCACGCAATGAATGTGCAAAGGCTAAAAGCAATTGTGAAGTCGAAAACGCGTTTAAGCGCTCGACTTCGCAAATCCAGTGGACCTGTAGATACGCGGATTGATGTGGAGTCGATCTTCAGTTTTGCATGATCCGAAACGACTGGCCGCAGCTCAGGGATTAGTAGGCTTCCGATGCAACCTGCACCCTGAAGAAACAGAGACCATTTTTCGCGGTCTACGACCTTACAGTCCACAAGAACGCGGTCATACTCCTTGATGGTGCTGCTAAGTGCATGAAGGACGACAGGATCGTGCAGATCCAGCGTCAGCCCCATCTCCGCGCAAGTCACCACATCATAGCCTTCTATCTCACGTACGATGACGCTGTCGACGATGAACAGTTTGCGCAGGAAGCGGTCAGCAATGACATGCCTCACCCAAAGCACCACGGGTACTCGGACAAGCAAGAGAAGCATGAATGAAAAAAATGCTCCGACGAAAAATAGAAGTCGAGAGACCGAATCAGTCGATTTTGTCGCGAAAAACCCAAACACGACAATGATAAGAGCCCAAGCCATCGCCGCGGTCACGCGTTTAAGCGCCAAGCGCAAGGACTGCATGGAATCAAGGGTGTAGAGTTTACCGTAAAACGCCGCTAACAAAAAGGCGGGGACGAGTACCAAGATCCAAACATCATCGTTACCGCTCGGCAGGCGCCCAAAGCGCAAAAGGCTTGCAAAGTAAAAACTGCCAATCAGAATGAGCAGATCAAGTAGCATCTGCAGGCAATAGACACTCACCCGGATCAGGCTACCGTCTCTGCGCGGCCTCGCAGCTGCAGCATTGAATCCCGCGGCCATTTCCACCAACAACCCCCTTTTGCCCCTACATCAACATAGGCAGCAGTTAAAATTACTATATAAGAATCAAGCACAGAGCAATTACAATCCTTCGGCGCTCACATGGAAACCGCACGGGAATTGATTTGAAAAAATTCATGGAACACGCATAGTTTTTGCGCTAGCGAGATGATCGTCATGGAGAAATAGGTGGCTGCAATCTCCTGTGATTAAGCTCGCGCCGCTTCCATAAAAATTTCTCACCCTATCCTTATATTATATTCGTACATTTCGGCCCTGCAGGCACCCCTTCACTAGAAGTGCTCTGTCCAGAACCAAGCCCATGTGCTTTGTTATATCCCTCTCCAGCCACTGTTTCAAACGGTGGATATCTAATTTACCTTAATTTTTTCCCGCTACGGGACAGAATAATCGACATCTTCTCTATTTCCCGTTGGTGCGCCAGAATCGATCAGATAAGGTAATTTTCCTAACATTGGGAGCGACGGTGGAGCAATTAAAGTCTTGGTAGGGCGCTTGGTTGGCTGGCGAAACATAGCAGCCGATTTTCCTACAAATCAGGCTTCTGCGTCGATCTAAGATCTTAGTGCATCGTCGGAAATTAAGCTGACTGGTATCAGCAGGTTAGCGTGACGGCTAGCCTGTCGTGGATTCAGGGGCTTCGCCAAAAATTACCGTGGATTGAACGATATGGACCGATACCACTCGCGCGCTTCATACGCGAAGCGGGCTGGCTTTGCCAAATGATATGACCGGTGCCGAGTGGGCGGTTCTGGAGCCACTTCTCCTATCCGCGTCGCACATTGTGCGACATCGCAAATGGTCGCTGAGGCGCATTGTCCAGGCAATCCTTTACCCTGCTGCGGGCGGCTTGTCTTGGCGAATGCTGCCGCCTTGCGTTCCGCTTCTATCGACTGTGCGACACTGGTTCTACCTTCGGCGCGGCAACGGATTTTGGCTGAGGATCGATCACGCACTGCTGAAGGTGGCATGTGAGGCACACGGCCGCGAGGGTGTCGCACAGCGCCGGCGTCAGCGACATCCAGAGCGTAAAATCCACGGAAAGCGAAGGTTCCCGCGGCTATGACGTGGGCAAGATCAAGGGGCGCGAGCGCCATATCCTCACTGACACCAATAATCTCGTGCATGTCGTGATCCACATCGCCGATATTCAGGACCGTGATGGCGCGCCGCTGGCGCTGGCCGAAAGCATCCGGCGCGTCCCCTGGCTGCGCCATTTCTTCGCCCCGGAGACAAGCTCAAGGGCGCCCTTCACCGCTGCGGCAAGTGGAACATCGAGACCTTCAAGAGGTCCGATGCGGCGAAAGGCATCGAGATGTTGCCCCGGCGCTGGATCATCGAGCGAACGCTGGCATGGCTGAACCGGAACCGACCCGTCGCCAAGGATTTCAGCAGGCCATCGTATCGGCCACCCGCAGGCTCTCATCGCCTCGATCCAAATCTTCGCCATATCGCAAGGTCATGAAATCCCGACCGATGAGTTCAATTCCAACGCTAAGTGGGATAGTCGCCTATGTCGGTAATCGGTACGAAGATGATGCATCGTCGGTCATCGGCCTCCGGTGGGTGAGATCTGAAGGTATTTTTTCGGTAAAATTAGGCCTTTACTTGCTCCTGCAGAACGAATCATGTTGCGAAACCGAATGTTAACCAAAAGCATTGGCCAATCAGCAATGCTACAGATTTAGGGCTGGTCACATAGCGACGACAAGGGATGACGCTTTTAATGGGTATCAATGTTCACGCGTTAAGCTGTTGCGTACTCGCCGGCTTTTTAGGGCTGCCCCTTCCGGCAAGTGCCGCAAGTTCACCCGTTTCAATTGGCGCAGAGACACGTGGCGGTGCGGTGGCTGGCGCATCCATCATCCATGTTGTCAGCCTGGCGAATTCAGGTACCGGCTCTTTGCGCGAAGCGTTGTCGAAAAAAGGTCCGAAGATTATTGTGTTTGACGTCGCGGGGTCGATCAAACTTGAAGACGATCTCAAAATCGCAAGTCCATTCGTGACGATAGCAGGACAAACAGCGCCTACGCCTGGCATAACCTTATACGGCGCGCCTTTACGTATTCGTACCCACGATGTCATCGTCCAGCACATAGCGGTCAGGCCAGGCCCTGCGGCATCTGCATCAGAGAATGACAATCAAGACTCGATCAGCATCGATGGCAGCCCAAATGCAGGACTAGATTATCAGTCATTTAACGTACGCCTGGAGAATGTGAGCGCTTCGTGGTCCGTCGATGAGACTGTCAGCCTCTGGTTCGAAACGACCCGCAACGTTACTATCCGCAACAGTATCATCGCCGAAGCGCTTAACAATGGAGGGCATCCTAAAGGAGCTCATTCGATGGGGCTACTCATCGGCCCAAACATCAAGGGCGTTGAGCTGACCGGAAATCTTTTGGCGAGCAACGTCTTTCGAAATCCTGCTATTAGCCAGGGTGCAACCGTTTTCTTTGGTAACAATTATATAGTCAATCCTGGTCAGAACGCATCGCATTTCTATGACCGGGGCCTGACAAGTGACACCACGGTCGCCTTTGCTTCCAATGTGTATGAGGCTGGCTTAAATAGCAAAAAGTCGATTGGTGGGATAGTTGTCCCCCGTCTTGGTGGAAACAGTAAGGCCAAAACCACAATCTATCAAAAAGATAATAGCTTTTCATTGGGGCCGAACAGTACGGCGTTTGCCGTTCTTCCCGACACTGTATTGGTCAATAATTCGCCGTTTCGCGGGATATCGGGTGATCTTGCACCGGTTGGAGCCGTAAAGGATCTGGTATTTCGATATGCAGGCTCACGTCCGCTGGAGCGAAATCGCGTGGACATTGGCATTATTGACAATGTGAAACGTGGCAAGGAACAGATTGTCGACTTGCCGCCGATGGCGCTGGCTATAGAGAACAAGAGCTATCAAGTCGCCGATGTACCACAAAACCCATTTGGCAAACTTTCCAATGGGCGATTCCAGATTGAGGCGTGGTTGTGCACAAAGCATGTTGCGGTGGGCGGCCAGCGCTCCACGTACTGCCCCTGAACCGGCTCCTTGCCATCATATGATTGAACATAGGTATGAAATTACGCTATCGTGTCGCATAGATGCGCAATTTGTTCAAACGGATATTAAAACCTGGCCGGACGCGCCCTTCACTGGGTGTGGAAGGGCGCGTTTACGCGGTGGGGGACGTTCATGGACGTTTCGATCTGTTCGTCCGAATGCTGCATGCCATCGGTCAGGATATATCGCAACGTCCGACAAATGCTTTTCGGATCGTGTTCCTAGGTGATCTTATTGACCGGGGGCCGCAGTCCGCGAAGATCATTACGCTGGCCCAGGCTCTGGCGCAATGCACCTCTAAATTCCGGTTTTTGAAAGGTAATCATGAGGAATTGTTTTTGCGAGCGCTGCAAGGTGAAGTGCGCGTAGCTGAGTTCTTTTACGACATTGGAGGACGGGAGACATTAATCAGCTATGGGCTCGATCCGGCCACTGGTGACAGCATGCCTTCGGAAGAACTGGTGGAATGGATGCAAAGCAATGTCCCATCAGATCATGTCGAATTTATTTCCGGGTTTAGCGACCTTATATCGTCGGGGAAATATATTTTTGTGCATGCAGGACTTCGGCCAAATATTTCTTTGGACAAGCAGTCGGCAACGGATTTAAGATGGATTCGGAGCGAGTTTCTTCAGTTTCAAGGTGATTTCCCCGGCATTGTGGTGCATGGCCATTCTATCACGCGTGAGGTTGAAGAAAAATCGAACCGGATCGGTCTTGATACCGGCGCCTATTTCAGCGGGAAACTGACTGCGGTGGCCTTGGAGGGGGATGAACGCCATTTCATCAGTGTCAGCGCTGAAGGATGGGACGAGGCTGAGCAAGAGGAAGAGTTCAGCTTCATTTTCGGGAATTAGACAAAGGTCCAGGATCTACGACGGCGGGCTGATGAATTACAGCCTGAGCCTGTCGCGATCTTGGTTTTGCGCTGGGCCTCTTTTTTAGTGCTCAATTTTCATATGCATGCGGTCAGTGCGTTCCGTTGATGTTGCTTGTCCCGCCCGTATGATCCAGAGCTTTGTCATGAACCAAGAGACCGTCGAACTGATTGCCCATCTCATTGCTCGGGCACCACAGTGGCTTCGCCGCGACCTGTCGTCAAAGGACCTTACTGCCCGAGGACGGGCAGAAGAAACGCTCGCCGCTATGATTGTGGATGTGCTTTGCCAAGGAACACCAAAGGAATCAGAAGATTAAGACTCATGTGGCAAGGTATATTGCGATCGGACGCATTTTCCCGGCCCAATTTGTGATACCAACCGTCTATCATGCGGACTAGCGACGTCGATTCACAAAGCACGAAAATCTGGTTCTACAGCTGCCGGTTTGAGGGCATGGCCATGAGTGCAACGATTGGATTGGGAAACTACGTTTATGCGGCCGGTTTGAGGCGCCTAGCCTAGCATCACATTCCTGAAGTCATGCTCCGACTTTCTCGCTTAGCTTGCGCTCCCACGCCAACGCATGCCTAACAATCTGCTCTAGATCGGCATAAAGCGGCTTCCAGGGAAACTCCGCCATAATCGCACAATTATCGGAAATCAGCGAATCAGGATCACCCGCCCGGCGGCCCTCCAGCCGACGGTCTATGGAGAGGTTCGTTACACGATCGACAGTGTCCAGTACTTCAAGCACCGAAAAACCCCGACCATAGCCGCAGTTGAGAAGATAATTCTGATCGGGCTTAGCCATCAGCCCTTCCAGCGACAGCACGTGGGCCGCGGCCAGATCGCTGACATGGATATAGTCGCGCACGCCGGTACCGTCAGGCGTGTCGAAATCGGTGCCGAACACTGACACATGGCTTCGCTTGCCCAATGCCGCCTCGACCGCAACCTTGATCAGGTGGGTTGCACCCGCCGTAGATTGGCCGGTGCGCCCTTGCGGATCGGCGCCCGCGACATTGAAATAGCGTAGCGCGCAGAAGTTCATCGCTTGCGCTGCCGCAACGTCGCGCAACATATATTCGGTCATCAGCTTCGACATGCCATAGGGATTGATCGGCCGCTGCGGTGTCGCCTCCCTAACCGGGCTTTCCTCCGGAATACCATAGGTGGCCGCGGTCGAAGAGAAGATGAAATGTGGTACGCCCACCCGCACGGCGCTTTCGATCAGGTCGCGAGTCTTGGCGCTGTTGTTGTGATAATATTTGAGCGGGTTTTCGACCGATTCCGGCACCACGACGGAGCCAGCGAAATGCATGATCGCCTTAATGTCATGGTCGCGCAAAATCGCTTCCACCAGCGGTTGGTCGGCAATGTCGCCGCATACCAACGGTACCCCTTGCGGCACGGCCCAGTCGAAACCGGTTACCAGATTGTCGATCACTACCACGCCATAGCCGGCGTCCTTGAGCGCCAGCACGGCATGGCTGCCGATATAGCCCGCGCCGCCCGTAACCAAAACGGTCGGATAAGAAGGGGTCATGTCATTCCTTTTTAAGGCTGCTAACGTTAGCATCTGAATATTAGCTCAGCGAGCAAGTTCGGCCGTAGCGAAGGCGCGGATATGATCCATAAGGTCGGGACGCTCAAGCGCAAGCGCCAGATTTGCCTCAATATATCCAGCTTTGGAGCCGCAATCGAAGCGACGTCCATCGAAGGTAACGCCATGGAAAGGCTGCTTGCCAATCATCGAAGCCATTGCATCGGTCAGCTGGATTTCGCCACCGGCACCCTTTCCCTGCGTCTCCAGAACTTTCATGACTTCTGGCTGAAGGATGTAACGGCCAGGCAGGATCAGGTTGGAGGGTGCGGTACCCAACTTGGGCTTTTCAACCAATCCCTTCACTTCCGTCAATGCGCCGTCGCGTATACCTGGATCGATCACACCATAGCTTGGCGTCTGATCCATCGGAATTTCGAGCGCACAGACCAGATTGCCTCCGACCTTTTCATAGGCGTCGACCATTTGCTTCATGCAACCCTGCCCCGGTGCACCTTTCATAAACTCGTCTGGTAAAAGGATAGCGAACGGTTCATGGCCAATGATGTCGCGCGCGACCCAGATAGCATGACCAAGACCAAGCGGCTCTTGCTGGCGCAAAAACACCGCATTGCCCGGATCAAGCCGCGTGCCTTCCAACGCTGATAAGTCCTTGCCACGCTCCCGCTGCAACGTCTCGCATTCAAAAGCGATGTCGAAATGATCCTCGATCGCTCCCTTGCCCCGGCCGGTAACAAAAATAAACTGTTCAATCCCTGCTTCACGCGCCTCGTCCACTGCATATTGAATGAGGGGACGATCCACCACAGGCAGCAATTCTTTGGGGACCGCTTTGGTGGCAGGCAGGAAGCGCGTACCAAGGCCCGCAACAGGCAAAACGGCCTTACGGATCGGTTTGTTATAAGATGTCATGTCGCCCCCTGACGTTACTTAGTTACTTAATTGCACGATCTGTAAATTTGCAAGAGATTTTAGCATTAAGATATCGCCCGAAGTCTCTCGAGATGACAAATGTGTATATGTTCAGAAGGAAATCCTGACCTAATTTAATGCTGGCTGCACAATAAGTTTTAAAAATTGTTCCTAAAGTCATAGTTTTACGAAATTGGCTTTGAAAACTCTTACGAACTGTCACTTTTGTGAGCCGATTGAGATGCTGTAAAAGATTTGAAATAACTATCAGCGGTTTGTTCTTTCGGATTGCAAGCCCCGAGCTATTATTAGATGTTTGGTGCCGGGATTTGATGGCGCGTTGTTCAACCAGGAATGAAAGGATGCACTATGGCCCAACTTGAACAGTACTTTTTGATAAGGCATTTCTGTTCAATGACATTCGCGCACGGGCGCAAGTGTTACCGCTGCATTTTTGGGGTCGGTTGAGCTTGCAGAAGCTCTGGTCTGCGGCGGCAGCTCGCTGATATTGGCCGGCAGCGCGATGCCGGTTGCCTTGAAGACATTCCCCACTTGGTCCAAGACGTGGATGCGGGTGGTAATGACCTTGCCGTCCTTTTCGATGGTGGCTTCCTGAAGGCGATCGAGATTGTTTACGAGCGGCTGCCATTCCGGCTGCAGGCCCTTTTCCTGACACAAGCGAGTGAGTTCCTTGGCCGGCGTCAGAGCGAGGAACGAGACAAACACATGGCCGCGGATAGCGGCATCGGACTGATGGAAGATGGGACGGGTATCGAAGCTCGCCTCGGCAACTCGGAACTGGGCCTCGACCTGAGCCAGGTCACGGTAGCGAATGACGGCTTGCAACGGGGTGATCCGGGCATGGGTGCGCAGCATGCTGATACCATCGTAGCGGGCCTCATCGGCAGGCCTGCCCATGTCGATCTCGAAGGTCTTGCCGCTAGCCTTAAGATAGCGGCGCTAGGCTGAGTTGCCGACCAGGGCCTCGTCGCCCTTCTTCAGCTGGGCCTGGAGGCCATCTTTGATCGCTTCCTGCCCTTCTTTACTCTCCTCGCCGAGCCAGGCCATGACGCGATAGAAGTGATGGAGGGCAAGACCCTCGCTACCGTCAATGGCGTAGCTCTCCATCCAGTCCAGGCAGGCTCGGTCCGAGCCTGAGACGAACAGGCGGTGCAGTGTGGCGAACAATACGAGGCGCTCCACGGCAAAGCCGAACTGGCGGCCTTCTAGCACCTCTTCCAATACGGCATCGATGCCAAGCCGCTGCCACAGGCGCCCGAACAGCAACGGGCCGCCATTTCTGCGAGTTGCGATCCGGCCAGCATCAATATCGAACAGAATGACGCTGCGCTCTGCGTGACGTGCGATCGAGGCGGCCAGCCTCTCGAGTTAGCCACTCGCGGCCAGCACAACCGTGCGGCCCAGAGCCTTGATCGTGCGCTGGCGGACAGTTTTGCCCTCGCGCACGCTCTCAACCAGATAAAGATAGCGGTGGCGCGCGCGACTCGTTAGACAACATACACGGCCAAGTTGTGACTACCTACACCCGTATAGATATACCAAACCGCCAGTCACAGGCAAAATGTTGTTCGCACACTCAATTTTGCCACCAAATCTGCTCCCCGCAAAACCAGATAGTTACGATCTGACGTTCTCTGCGGGTTCCGCTAGCATTATTTGACTTGGGCTAGGAACTGTGACTGCAAACGAAATTGAATGCACCCTGTTGTTATTGAACTGATTTTGAGCGCATCCCGGGAAGCCAGCGCTGGTCGGAGTACAGCAGCACTAGAGCCGGCCACCTTAAGTTAGTGCAAGATAACAAAAGGTCGAACTGTACCATTTTGGCGCACAGCGAATGCGTGTCCGATCCATCCTAAACAAAAGGTTAAGATTGTCGTAACAGCGAGTCGTGGAGCGGTATTCGACACATCGCTCGCACTACTAGCCCGGCACCGTGTCACGTGTCGGGCTATTTTTTTGCCGCTTTCAATCTTAAAGCCTTGTCTCAGCTAGGGGGATGCGACCCGAGCGCCAACTATTGAAGTAGAAAAGCGCTAGGGTCCATCCCGGTGAGGAGTCGTCACAACAAACACCAGGACGCGACATCCATCGCGAAAGAGAATGTTTCGGTCAAGGGTGACCCCGGCTCACTCGTTTGCTTTGGGGGCATTTGTAGCGGGCCAGGATCATGCGCAGATCATCAGGTTTGCGTGATTCGGTCAAGATTGTCCGACTCAATAGGTCAGATCATGTCGCACAAAGGCGACAGCCCCGACCTGATCATCAGGTATCCCGACGCGACTATAACAATCCATCCTAAGACGGAAATTGCGGTGGCGTGGAGAAGTCCTTTGTTCATAAGAAACAGGCGCTTTTCTGCCGTAAAACCGTCAGGTTTCCCCGCGCTATTGGTTCTGGCTGAAAGCCACGCGAGGAGACTGGAAAACGCTTCCGAAATAATTACGTTTCAGCTTGTCCATCATTCACCTGGCGGCGGCTTGGCGCGACGGCATCGGGCCGTACTTATTATAAAAGCCCGCATCGGAGATCGTAAGCTGGGCAAGTCGAGTGATTCATGCGCCCCTAGTCCGCAATAAACAGGTAGTGGTTTCGCTTCGGCAGCTTGCGGTGAAGCGCATCCGGCGAGACATTTCATTTGTTATCGGAAATATCTGCAGAAGGCAGCTTCACTGGGCACCAGAATAGTAGCTGACCATGTCTCGAGGTATCAAACTGTGATCTGAGCGCCGCCCCAGAAACATAAGCGCCGATGCTCCATCGACGACAAATTTTCGCTTCTGAAATGGCCGGATAAGTCGGAGCCAAAAGAACATCAATGCCGCTATCGTGCCTATTTTGTAGGAGCCAAATATCGAAGCGACATAATAACGTATCGACCAGATCAGCACCGTGCTCGGGCCAGTGCATACACAGCTTTCAATTTCATCAAACTGACGGAAAAGCCATCGATGGCCGCTAAGTGTGAACCTGGTGAAATCAAATGGACCTTCATGCACTTGTTGCATAAAGGGTGACTCGGCAAAAACGACTCCATTCTTAACGAGTACACGGTGAATCTCTGCTACGACGTCGGTGGGTGTAAGTACATGCTCGAGGACTGCGCCGATCCAGACACCATGCACGCTTCCATTGACAAGAGGGAGCTGATGACCGTCAGCAATGATGGATGTATTCGGTGAGCAGTAGATATCTGAACCTACGATAGTAATGTCGGGATGTTCATAGAGGAATCGAGTGCTGCCGATCGAACCTCCACCAATAACCAAGATTGTGGGATTAGGATGCAGCGCCAGTGCCTCGGTGACGAAAACTTTGGCGAAATGCTGTGCTTGAATGTTAGGTTCCCGCAACAGCTTTGCCCGTAGCCTTTGATAGAGAGATTGGCGCCGACGCGGTTTGTACGACGACGCCCTTGATGCAACGCATTGATCGCGCGAAATGATCGAGTTGTCGAAATCGACTAGCGCAGGCACACCGTCGATATCGGGAAAGCCATCCCTTGAAAGCGCGCAGGCGCTGTTGCAACACGCCAACGCGTAATTTGGACTGGCGTTATTTGGTTCGTAAAGTCTCTCTTTGCATCGAGGGCAGCATAGGATGGCGGCAAGCTTCGCCTTATCCGCAACACCATGGTCTAGGATCGTAGCCATTGATACCGTTTCTCCTTTTAATGGTGACTCACCGATATGGAATTTAAGAACTATAACCTATTTCAAGTTGCATACATAACGTGTTAATCATTTGCGTTGTTCTCGAGAGATCGAATTATCAGAGCATTTTGGACCGATCTGGTTCCTATTTGCTCGTATTCATACGCCGAAGGCCGCGCGACAACTCGGATCAGTGTTGTTGCCGGACATCGAGCACCTGTTTCAGGGCGGCCCGATCAACTTCGCCATCCAACGACACCATCAAGCCACGCCGCCCTCGAACCTCGATCCGCCCAGCTTCTCGAGCTTTGGCCGACGGCGATGAGGCTGCCAGTTCGACAGGCACGAAGCCTGCCATTGCTT
>Ga0163161_10003265_pt1 | contig 11398 bp, 10 predicted proteins | sample S45metaG_FD_129847 | JGI IMG/M metagenome (GOLD analysis project Ga0163161, IMG submission 129847) | Switchgrass rhizosphere microbial communities from Kellogg Biological Station, Michigan, USA - S4-5 metaG | ecosystem: Host-associated > Plants > Roots > Rhizosphere > Soil | place: USA... | reverse complement strand
TTGCTGCCTCGATGATATGATTGTGGATATACTGCAGGGTGCTTTGTCCGGTGAGGCTACGCAACATATCACTTAAGTAATTGGCAGAAAGGTTAAGCTCATCGGCAAGTATTTTGACAGTGGGAAGCGTACGCATAGCCTTTTTATCGTTTTCAAAATAGCCCGTAAGGATTTCTTCTAACCTTGTTAAAAGATCGTGATGTACAGCCTTTCTGGTAATGAACTGCCTGTTGTAAAAGCGATTTGAGTAACTAAGCAGTAGCTCTACATGCGAAACCATCACATCCTGGCTATATTGATCGATACTGTTTTTTAGCTCCTGCTGCATTTGTTTCAGGAGGGAGAAAATAACTTCTTCTTCTTTTACCGATAAATGGAGTGCCTCTGCAACCGAATATGAGAAAAAACCGTAATCTTTAATACGCTTCGCTAAGGGATAATTCTGGATGAGCGCTGGCTTAAATACCAGCATGTAGCCATTAACCTGTTTTCCGTCTGTTTCTCGTACCGAGAACACCTGTCCTGGTTTAGTGAATGTCATCATCCCTTCTTCAAAATCGTAGTCCTGTTGCCCGTAACGGAATTTGCCGTTTGTACCAGTTTTTATGGCTATGCAGTAGAAATCATTCGTAAAATGCTTCCATACATCACTGTGTTTGTAGCTCAGCAGTGCAAAATCAATCACACTTACCAAAGGATGATCGGGCTTTGAAAGTGCAAATAAACGGTGCAGTTCAGAAATCGAACTGATCTGATAAGGTGATTGATCTGTCTTCTTCATTTCCTCAAATTTAACCAATTAATCGAAGTTGGTGGAAAGTGACAGGTGTTTCCATTGTTCCATTTCAGCTTGCTCCTTATTCCGGTGTTCCAGGATAGAGCTGTAGCTGTCTGGCCCAAGTATAAGGTGAACGGGAGGTTCTTCTGCTTTTACGATTGCATTCAGTGCTTGTGCCAGTTTTTTCGGATCGCCTGGTTGGTGTCCGTCAAAACTGCTCAACATGGCTGCATGCTCTTTTTTACCGTAACCGATCACATTTTTTTTGGCCACAACCAGCGTATGATCAGACATAAAATTAGTACGGAACATACCTGGAGCCACCACAGTAACCTTAATGCCAAAGGGTTTGACTTCTTGTGCCAATGCTTCTGAAAGACCTACAACAGCAAATTTGGCCGCATTGTAACTTCCGGTATTGGCGTAACCCATGTAACCCATATTTGAAGCAATGTTAATGATGTGTCCAGATTGCTGTTTTCGGAGGTACGGTAGCACATGACGAATAATGTTCACTGTTCCAAAAACGTTAACCTCCTGCGTTTTACGAAATTCTTCTTCAGAAATTTCTTCCAAGCTCCCCACCAGATAATAGCCGGCATTGTTTAATACCACGTCTAGCCTTCCAAAATGCACAATGCTTTTGAATATGGCATCGCTAACGGCTCCGTCGTTAGTGATATCTAATGCCAGAGGAAGAAAGTTTTCGCTAGCTTCGCCGAGGCTGCTCATGAGTTCGTTAACATTCCGTGAAGTAGCTACCAATTTGTCGCCGTTTGCCAATATGAGTTTGGCAGTTTCAAGCCCCATCCCTTTGGATGCACCTGTGATAAACCATACTTTTTGTGTATTCATTTTTTTAATTTTGATTGTGGCACAAAATTCGGCGAACACGGACGGGTAAAAGTATCCATTTTACAGACATATGTATCCAATTTCAGGATCAGTGAATTCAGGATGAATGACTGAGTTTTAGCTGAGCGCTACAACTGTCCATTGGTAGTCATGTAACTATAACCTATTATAAACGAGAAGTTTCTAATGCAATATTCTGCACCTGCTATCTTTGAATAAGAAATGTTCAAACATAATCTTCTACCCCGTAATTGTAAAAACCTTTAAAAGAAATACTTTTAACAATGCTGAGATAGCATAGAAGACTGATTTGACATTAAAAAACCGTAAAGGAAGATTACTTTGAACATCTGGAATGCTTCTGCATGATCTTAGACCCAATTATTCAAGACTTAAAAAGCAAAGGTTTTATATAAAATTGGAAGTTTGCAACACGAATGCTAACGTACTCACCACGTCTAACATTCAAATATAGAACAAGAAAACTTGCACTTACGTCCCTAAAACCTGAACCACTCAGCGGTTAAATTCATGATCAAACCCAGCGATGGCGGATTGTATTGCTGACCTTAATTCCAGTGTTTTTACCAGCTGTTCATGCCCGCCATGTAAAATCTGCTCGCGGATAGCCAATGCTTTATCCGCATAAAACAACGCGCTTTTATATTTGCCCACGACATAATAGCTGTAACTCGCATTGAAGTAAGATTCACTCAGGAACGGATCAAGCGGGTCCAGAAGCGCTTCCCTGATCTTGATAGACTTGTACTGGTAGATCAGCGCACGCCTGTTATCGCCCAGTTTCTGATAAACAAAACCTAGATTATTGTATACACGGGCTAAATTTTTTCTAATGGTAATCTCATTGACATCTCCCGGAACCGGATGGGCGATGGCTTTTAAAAAATTGTTTTTCGCCATTACCCCATATTTAAGCGCGGTTCTGTAATCCTTCTTTTGCTCGTAAACAAAATTGAGGTTCGTATAGGATCTGCCGAAAAATGAGTGTCCGCCAGGGATGATTTTCTGCCTGATTTTCAGTGCGAGATGCTGATAGAACAATGCCTGCCGGAATTTTTTAAAGTGCACAAAGGTCAGCCCCAAATTGTTATAGGCATCGGCGACCTCCATGCTGTAAAAATCAAACAACTGTCTTCTGATCTTTACCAGGCGCATATCATATTTCAGCAGCTCAGGGTACTTTCCCAATATTTCGTTCACCTCACCGATCCAGGCACACAACTTTGCCAGCGACGCATCTTTTTCATTACCCATACCATCTATAAAATATTCTGCATAGGTCAGTAAATAGGCATTGGTAAGACTGTTACTATGGAGTTGCGGATCAAAGTTGCGGAGATAGGATTCAAACAAGTGCTGACATTTACCGATATCCGGCTTCAATATCTTGCGCAGTACCTCCTGAATAACCTGATGGATCTTGTAACTGTCATTCTTTTCGGTAATCCAGCCCCGTTCAAAAAGAACATTCAAGGCAGCAATGAACCTTTCGCAGCCGGCAACGGGTATTTGGAGTAGCTTGATCAGAGACTGGTAATGGATATGGACAGGTGGCAGAACGCTCAGACTCGTTAACAGCTCAGTCTCGTAAGGTGAAAGATCACTCAAGTGAAAAATCTCCCGCAAGTAAGCCATTATTTTGTAGACCCGCCTGGCAGAATGCGGAATAGAGATCGAGGTCTGGGCGACAATATTCAGCCCTTTTTTTTTTATCCTGAGCGCGATCTCCGCTAAACTTAATTTGTTCTTCTGACCAGTTTTGGCCAACAACTCGATCAGCAGTGTATGGTAATCAATATCCTTCAGGATTTGCCGGATCAGGTCATCATCGCATTCCCGTCTGTAATGGTGCTTAAAAAAAGTGAGGGCAGCCCCTTCCTCCATAATGTCCAGTTCATAAGGAACGAACCCTTCCAGATGATTCCTGGAAGTTGAGATCACTTTCCAGTTTAGCCCTATCGATAACAAATCATAAAGCCGCCTTTCTTCGTTGTCAGTGCTGATATTATCAACAACCAGCAGGTTATCACCATCCAGCATCCGCATTCTGTTGACGATCAGTTCAAAACCCTTAGTAATGAGCTCGTCCTTGGGAAGTTCCCCAAGCGTTTCCCTGAGATGCAGGCTGTCTACCAACTGCGAATTATAAACAAATCCTTCAGCGGTTTGCCCGGAAACTTCTATCCAGGCGACATGCCGGAAATTGTCGCGTGCATGTTGCGTAAAGGCCTTCGCCAGCGTTGTTTTTCCAATTCCACCGATACCATTGATCAGTACAATTTTACTGTTCTCAACGAGCAGCGCCGTCACATTCCTCAGATCATCCTCCCGGCCAAAGACCTCATCCAGAGAGATGGCCGGCAGCGTATTCAATACAGCTGGAATCGGAAAATGATTGATAATGACTTGTCCACCTTTCTCGACACGCTCAATATAGGTATTTTTCTGACCGATCTGGATGATGTTACCCATTGCATTAACTGATATTGATATTACCCGATGTGTTTTCGATATAGACCGATTTTTCCCCGGACTGAATCACCGTACGACCGGACTGGGGATATTGCTTATATAGAACCGTGTCAAGTGCGTTTTTAAAAGTGACATCTTCCCTGTACCGTTTTTCAATCAAAACACATAAACCGATATAATCATCCTCTTTGAGGGCTACCTCCGGGGCTGATTCTATCTGCCTTACCGTTTCATCCTTTGCAAATTTCTTTTTTATGAAGGTCCAAATCTTTTTATAGCCTTCAGCGGAAAGGGTACCTATTGACTTCAATACTTCGGGCGATACCTTTTTGATTATTTCATCAATTACAACCTCAAAATTCATATGTTATTGCTTTTAAATAAGTAGTTTAAACTTACCACATATTGTATATAAAAAACAAGAGAATGAACATATAATTTCTTCTGTCTTCAAAGAAATTAAATAAGGCAGGACTGGCTTACGTTCCCTTTGCAACAGACACAAACAAAAAAAGGATTCGTTTGCACAGCCCCCTTTGTTCCCAAAACGTTGATTCATTTATTTCGCCGAGTTTTTCTTCTCGGTTACTTCAGCACGGATCTCCTGAGCCAGGTTCTTAAGATCCTGCATTGCTTTTCTTACTCTTGTTCCCGCAGCGCTGTTGCCTGCGTTGTAGAACTTCTCAGCGTCTACTTCCACCGAAGCAAGCACCTCTTTAACCTTTGCGAATTTTTCCATTTTTTTTAACAATTAAGCTTGTTTAATGAACATTTACCCAGCCTTTTTAGCCAACAGGCAAACCTATTAAATTTTCACCTTGTTTTTACAGCAAATTTTCCATGCGACTCATCAGGCATTTGTGTTATTTAAGTTATTCATTTACAGTATTTCCGGATCGATCTAAACGCAGTTGACAACAACCATAACAGATATCCCGACACATCCTGTTAGTCAATAATAATCGGATGCTTCTTTGGGAAAGCAGTGATGATAAAAGGAATATCTTTTCTAGCGCCGTCGAAAACCAAAACGATATATTTCATTCCACCATTTACTACCGTCGAGTGATCACTTTCAAGTTCAACCAGACACCTGACATTACCATCATTAGCAGCAAAAGGAATCAAATTCAGGTCTTTCGCACGTTTCCATGCGTGATCGATCAATGCGGGGATTTCATAAGGATGATCAACATTAAACTTGGTTTTGTTGACTGGATTCAAGTAGTGGTCCTCCATGATCTTGGTCAGGCGATCTCATATCTTTACCAGTAACCAGCTCGTAAATATACCTAGCATCATTCACAAATGGTGTCATCGCAGTCGTAATGTTCAACGCATCATCCGGGTACCTAACCAAGGCAGACATCACTTGACTATAATAATTCAGGATTTCACTCCCCTCTGAAGGAACAGACAACTACCGGTGTAAAAACGATTTAATTTTTCAGAAAAAAGGATATAAACTGATGCCATAAACAAACAAAAAAGCTTCGGTGCTACCGAAGCTTTTAAAGTATCCAATAGGAGATCCGATAGCTATCGGATCGAACTCCCACACCCGTACGGGCGCCAGCCCCTCAAGCTGGTGCATCTACCACCCCGATAGCTATCGGGGTCGCCACCGTTATCTATACAGCATAATAAGCCTGGCTTGAATATCTTTGTATTTTTTTAAGTTTTCTAAATAAGTTCTGCTTTTCATTTTTTTAATATGCAGTTCAATCTGTCTGGCTTGCTGGTATGCTAAATCATTGATATGAAGAAAAAGTTCCCAGTCGGTAGCTTTACTGGTAAAACTATCAATATAAACCCCTTGTAAATGTTCATCTAACCGTTGGGATAAATCTAAACAACTACCAGTATAAAAACGGTTCAATTTTTTTGAAAAAAGAATATAAACTGATGCCATATAACGAAAAAGAGTTTGGTAAAAACCAAACTCTTTGTACCCAAGAGGAGATTCGAACTCCCACACCCATACGGGCGCCAGCCCCTCAAGCTGGTGCGTCTACCAATTTCGCCACCTGGGTATTTACTATTTAATCATTCCCGAAGGCGTCTACCATCCCGATAGCTATCGGGATCGCCACCTGGGTTTGTGCTGCAAATATAATTTAATTTTGGATTTTAAAAAGTGTTTAAATTTCTATTTTTAATCCATCATACGCCAATCTGATACGCGCTGGCAAGTCTCTTTCCACATCGGCATGTTTACCCAGATTGTGGCTGATGTGCGTAAGATAAGTAATTTCAGCACCTACCCTTTCTGCAAAGGCAATGGCCTCGCTTAAAGTAAAATGAGAAATATGCGGTTCTTTTTGCAAAGCATTAAGCACCAATATTTTTGTTCCTTTAATTTTTTCAAAACTTGGTTCCGATATGGTTTTGGCATCAGTGATGTAAGTAAAATCACCAATTCTGTACCCAGTAATGGGCAACAAATGGTGCATCACTTCAAAAGGAATAATTGTACTTTCGCCAATTTTAAAATCTTCGCCATTGGTTACCGTATGCAGATTAATCTGCGGCAAACCGTGGTATTTAGTCTCGGCAAAGATGTAATAAAACTCTCTCTTTAAAGCCGTTTGAACCCTTTCGGTAGCATAAACATCGATTACCTTATGCAGCAGGTAATTAAATGGTCTGATATCATCTAAACCGGCAATATGATCCTTGTGTTCGTGGGTAAACAACACCGCATCCAGATCTTTTACCTTTTCTCGTAAAAGCTGGTAACGGAAATCAGGCCCACTATCTACCACGATGGTTTTATCAGCAGTTTCAATTAATATTGAAGTCCGTAAGCGGTTATCTCTTTTATCAGCAGATAAACAAACTTCGCAATTACAAGCAATTACAGGAACGCCTTGTGATGTACCAGTGCCTAAAAAAGTAACTTTCATCTGTTTAAACTTTCCTTTCTGTGGATGTAATTCCTGTTTTTTATCTCCATTAAAATAATTCGGTTTGTTGTAAGGAATGATAAAATTGTCGTTGTTTTTCTTCCAACAGGTTTTCGTCTGTATTGGTTTGTTTAACCAAGGCAACCAAAGCTGCAATTTTTCCTGCCAGGTTTGAAAATTTATTTACCACAATAACCTTATTGTGCTCGAGCAGGCAAGAACCCGTTTTAAAATTCCCTTTCTCATAACGAACCTTATAGCCCATAGCAAAAAGCAGGGTTTCTAATTTCTCTAAGGTATGGTTTGTTAGTGGCAATGACATTGGAAACAAACTTAGATAAATCTGCGCAGCATTCATAAACACATGATGAAAAATTTATCAACCACTATGTTCATTTCTAATAATCGGCGTCATCTCGACCGTAGTGTTCCAAAGGAACTCTGCGCGTTGCTCCGGTCGAGATGACGATTCATTGCAAACCTGTCATCCAGCTCCTCTGTTTTGGCTAAATACTAACTTCTATCAGTGTCGGGAATCGTGTTCGCGTCTGCCAGGTTTATTAAAATGCGCTGACCTCACTATTATTCTATTTTTTAAATGTTGGCTAGAAACCATTGTTTCTTAAAAGGACCAAGCCACTTAAACCCGACAGCAGCTGCAGCGCCCGATTCTTCATCGGGCCTATAACGAACGGCGGGACTGCTGCAACCTAAGAATTACTGCAGCTGCTTTTCAAAAAAGCAATATACGCCTACTTATGAATTCAATTAAAAGTCTATAACGCACTAAAACAAAAAAGGTTCAGCTGTTTTCAGCTGAACCTCCAGGTTTCATCCCGCCGAGGCGGTAATAAATTATTATCTTAAATCTACCACTTCAACACCAGGATATTTTTTGGCATCGAAAGCAAAAGTAGTTTCTGGTACATTTACATTAGGCGAAAATGTTTTCACATTGTAAGTGTATTTATTTCCGTTTTTATCGAACAACACCACGTTGGCAATTTGTTTAGCTGCTTTATCAATGCTTAAACGCACTTTAAAAATTGATTTTTTAGCGTCAACAGGTGTTAAATCGATCATTTGGTAAGTTTTGGCACCTGCTTTTTCTTCACCTGTGTACACATATTTAAATCCTTTTTCGTAAACCGTAAAAATCTTGGCAGGGTTAATGGCATCGCCACTGTTATCTACATTGCTTACCTGCACCTCTTTGTCTTTTTTCAAATAAGTCCATTGGCTTTTACCATCACTAAACAATTCTTGATTGGTCATAGCCACTTTATACTTATTAGAATTGGCTTTAACATACAAAGTACCTTGCTGGGTTTCTTTTACTTTTGCCTTTGGATTATCCAAAGTGAAGGTAAAATCTGTTTTTACAATATTATACGATTTGTATTTTCTACTCACCTCAGCTAAAATGGCTTTAGCTTTCGCATCAGTTTGAGCATAAGTTGAAGTTGTAAAAGCAACTACAACCATTAATGCTGAAATTAATTTCTTCATCTTTTCTTTTTTAAATTTTTCCTTTGAAACGTTAGAGTAGATTTTTTGGTATTGGTTTAATCTAATCTTTGTCATTCATACTATTCAAGAACTGTTCCAAAGAATATTCATCCGGATACAAGACCTCGCGCGCCTTACTTCCTTCAAAGGGCCCAACGATTCCGGCGGCCTCTAATTGATCGATAATCCGCCCTGCCCTGTTATAACCTAATTTTAATTTACGCTGTATTAATGATGTAGAACCCTGCTGATGCATCACAATCAGTCTGGCTGCATCTTCAAAGAACTTATCACGTTCATTAGGATCAAAATCGGCCTTACTGCCCTCCCCGGCTTCGTCTATATATTCTGGCAGTTGATAAGCATCGGCATAACCGCGTTGGTTACCAATATACTCCGAAATCCGGTCTACCTCAGGTGTATCAACGAAAGCACACTGTAGCCTGATTAAGTCGCTACCTGTAGATAAAAGCATATCACCACGGCCAATTAACTGATCGGCGCCTCCGCTATCCAAAATGGTTCTCGAATCGATTTTCGACAATACCCTAAAAGCTAACCTGGCCGGGAAGTTGGCTTTAATGGTACCGGTAATAATATTTACCGATGGGCGCTGGGTAGCCAGAACCAGGTGGATCCCGATCGCCCTGGCCAACTGTGCCAAACGTGCAATTGGTGCCTCTACCTCTTTACCTGCCGTCATCATTAAATCGGCAAACTCATCTACCACTAAAACAATGAATGGTAAAAAGCGGTGACCGTTATTCGGATTAAGCTTGCGTTTAACAAACTTATCGTTGTATTCTTTTAAATTCCGAACCTGTGCATCTTTCAATAAATCGTAACGCTGATCCATTTCGATACACAGTGAGTTCAATGTATTTACTACTTTTTTGGTATCGGTAATAATGGCATCGGCCTCTCCCGGTAGTTTAGCTAAAAAGTGTCTTTCAATTCTATTGAATAAGGTTAGCTCTACTTTTTTCGGATCGACCAGTACAAATTTAAGTTGTGCAGGGTGTTTTTTAAACAACAGCGAAACCAGAATGGCGTTAATACCAACCGATTTACCCTGACCAGTTGCCCCTGCAACCAGTAAGTGAGGCATTTTAGCTAAATCGGCTATAAAAACCTCATTGCTAATGGTTTTACCTAATGCAATAGGCAAATCCATAGTGGTTTGGCTCCATTTTTCGGTATTTAAAATACTGCGCATGGGCACCATTTCTGGATGCTGGTTAGGTACCTCGATACCGATTGTGCCCTTTCCTGGCATTGGTGCGATAATACGGATACCTAAAGCGGCTAACGAAAGTGCAATATCATCCTCCAGGTTTTTAATCTTCGAAATCCTAACCCCAGGGGCTGGAATAATTTCGTAAAGGGTAACCGTTGGGCCAATGGTTGCCTTAATCTTATCAATTTCGATATTGTAATGATTAAGGGTTTCGACAATTTTATTTTTATTGGCTTCCAGTTCTTCGGCATTTACCGAAATTTTATTGGTGCCATAATTTTCGAGCAAATCAATTGTTGGGTACTTATAACCTGATAAATCTAGTTTTTCATCATAATTACCAAACTGTTCAACCAGGTCATCCGATTTTTTTTCTTCTTCAGTTTTTTCGATTGTAAAGGCAGGTTCCTTCTCGATTTCAATTGGTGGTTCTACCGTTAATGGAAGTGATGTTGCTGCAGCAGTAGCAAGTGGCAGATTAGTAGCCAAAGGCGATAGCACAACAGGAGCAACAGCTTCTTCTTCCTCTTCCTTTTCCTCATAACGGCTCGGCTGTAATACCACGTTTTGTGGCTTACGCTCGTTACCTACTGGTTTATCGCGTACCGGAAATTCAATGGGTGCTGAAGGTTCTTCGAAAGTTTTGTTCTTTACCGTTTGCTCCCTAATATCATTTACATAATCTGGAGTTTCGTTATCCAGGTAAACCTCTTTCTCTTTACGCTCCGGAAATTTGAAATCGATATTATATGCGATGATTAAAATGGTTAATCCCGCGAAAGCGATTAATCCGGCAACACCAGCTGCGCCAATTTGGGCACCTAATAATTTATTGCTCCAATACCCAAACTCACCTTCTAAATAATGCGGCGATTCTGACCAAAAGCTATGTGCAAAACCTAAGGTTAGGGATATAAACAGTAAAAAGAAAAAGCTATAACCTAATGTTTTAGAGATGGAAAGGATTTTAACTTTAAATAATAAGCGGTAGCCGATAATAAAAAAGGCCAAAACGAACAAGAAAGATGCAATACCGAACCATTCGTAAATAAACTGGTGCGATAACAAAGCGCCAAACTTGCCTAACCAGTTTTGAACTACAGGTATAGAAACACCAGCTTCCTTTAGTTCTTCTGTTGTTTTAAACAGATTGCTCCAACCGCCATTTGCATCGATTACATAACTCTGGTCATCTTGCCAGGTAAATAAATACGAGGTAAAAGCAATTAAAAAGTATAATGACAATATCACAAAAAACAGACCTACAATTTTAACTGCACGGCCATCTGCCAGATCGAAGCTTGGCAAAAAATCTCTTTTTTCTTTCGGCTGCCGACCTGATGATGATCTGCCGGGTGCACTTTCTGCACCTTTATCTCTGAATGTATTGGTTTTAAACTGGTTACCCCTTACCGACATTTTCTATCCTGAATAATTAAATATTGAACAAACTTAGATAAAACTGCGCAGCATTAACGAAAGCCTAACAAAAAAAATAATCACAAATTGTAAGCATTGCTGTTAGGACTTTAATCATACCACTCATTATATTCAAGAAGCGCTAAATTTGCACTGCTCTCTATTGGTTTTATAATCTGCCTTAAATTAAATAAAAATATT
>Ga0163161_10003264_pt1 | contig 11401 bp, 7 predicted proteins | sample S45metaG_FD_129847 | JGI IMG/M metagenome (GOLD analysis project Ga0163161, IMG submission 129847) | Switchgrass rhizosphere microbial communities from Kellogg Biological Station, Michigan, USA - S4-5 metaG | ecosystem: Host-associated > Plants > Roots > Rhizosphere > Soil | place: USA: Michigan... | reverse complement strand
TAGGTCATGTTCTCCACGCCGTTAATTTCTTCTTCCAAAGGTACAATCACACTTTTCATGACCACATCGGCGCTCGCTCCCTGGTAAGAAGTCGTCACTTCCACCGCAGGAGGAGCAATATCCGGATACTGGGAAATAGGTAAAGAATACAAACCCAGTAAACCAAGTATCACGATGATGATCGATATCACGGTAGACAATACCGGATTATCAATAAACTTTTTTAACATAATTTTTAAATTTTTGAAGAGACCAAACGTTTAGTTTTAGGAGATACAGGTTTGATCTCCATACCATCTTTGAGTGCACCCGCACCTTCGGTAACCAACTTGTCGCCCACACGCAGTCCTTTTTTTACCACATAGAATTCACCCGAGGGAAGATCCAGAATCTCGATTTCGGTGCCTTTTACTTTTCCCTTTGGATCCACCGTAAAAACCATCGTTTTCTCCTGCATTTCATAAGTTGCCTTTGAAGGGATCAATACCGCCTGCTTCAAAACCACCGGGATCCGGATCGTGGCACTAGCCCCACTCCTAAGCAAAGAAGCTGGATTAGGAAAACTGGCTCTCAGATTTACTGAACCTGTTTCTGTACTGATCAAACCACTTAAAGTTTCCATCCTTCCCTTCTCCGGATAAGCCTTTCCATTGGCCATCAACAAAAGAACTGGTGGAAACTGACGAAGTTTATCCTCCATCGTTTTCCCACCATACTGATCCGCAAAGTCCAGGAATTTCTTTTCATTAAAAGAGAAATAGGCATATACCCTGCTGATGTTGGATACCGTGGTGAGCGGCTGTGCAGAACTGCTGCTCACCAGGCTTCCGGTCTTGTAGGGAATATTTCCCACTACCCCGTCCACCGGACTGCTGATCATCGTATAACCCACATTTGTTCTGGCATTGGCCAGACTGGCTTTAGCCTGCGCCAGAGCAGCCTCCTTCGCATGCTGATTAAAAGAAGCCTGCTTCAATTCATAATTGCTGATAATGCCTTCTTTAACCAGGGGAATGGTTTTCTCCACCTGCATTTTGGCGGTATTCAATTCAGCTTCTGCATTCTTAATAGCCGCAGAAGCTGTTTTAATCTCCTGCTCATACTGCGGGGCGCTGATCCTGAATAAAGGCTGGCCTTTTTTCACCACAGCGCCTTCATCCACAAAGATCTTTTCCACAAAACCGTCAACTTTAGGACGGATCTCTATATTCTGCTGGCCCTGAATTGTTGCAGGATAGTCGTTATTGATCACTGCGTCCTGCGTTTCCACCTGCATCACAGGAAATTCTGCAGGCTGGCCCTGCCCTTGTGAAGCTTGCTGAGGTCTGCAAGCAATGAGCAACGTCAATGCCAGGCTTATTAAAGGTAAATTTATAGGTTTCATATTCTACTGTATTTTAAAATTTTTGACAAAAGGATTTCATACTCCTGAAGCGCTATACTCAGGCAGTGAAATACAAAAGATTGTTCTGGTAAAAATTAAGGACTAAAGAGGGTTATGTAAATTCATGCATATCATCAAAATAAATCGTGGATATTCTTAAAAGTTAAGCAAAGTTAGTACTTTTGTGAATAAAACAACTAATTACTTGTTTTATTAGATTATGAAGACAAATAAATTCTTAATGCTGCTGAAGACACGTGGGGCCTTAACTGCAGCTGAAATCGCCAAAGAACTGGGCATGACCAGTGAAGGTGCAAGATTACAGTTGTTAAAACTTACAGAAGAAGGCCTGATCCAGAGCCAGCATGAATCCAGAGGTGTAGGCAGACCAACACAATTCTTTACACTCACGGCCATGGGTAATGCTGGTTTTCCTGATACCCATGCCGAACTTACCGTCAAACTGATCCACCTCATCAAACAAAACCTGGGAGAAGAAGCACTTCAAAGCGTGATCAATGCCAATGAAATCAGCGGCAAAGAAAAATATCAGCGGGAACTGGAATCCCTAAGCGATCTGGAAACCAGGATTGGGCGCCTCGCAGAGATCCGGACCAGAGAAGGCTATATGGCTGAGTACAGTAAAGACGAAGAAGGTTATTTACTCGTCGAAAACCACTGCCCCATCTGCGCTGCTGCCCAGGTATGCCAGGGCTTCTGCAGTTCGGAGCTCAATACCTTTAAATTTGTATTAGGGAATACTGTAGACATCACCAGGGTAAACCACATCATTGCAGGCGACAGAAGATGCGCCTACAGGATTACCCTAAAAAAAGCGAGCTAAAGACCCTCAGATCCTTAGCTCGCCGCTCTTTATTTATATATACCTTTTAGCTTACCAGCGCAGAAAGACTTTCTTCAATAATCCTGATCTTGGATTCTGCATCCGCCTGCTTATTGCGTTCATTTTGAATAATCTCCGGTTTTGCATTCTGTACAAAACGCTCATTACCCAATTTCGCATTCACAGACTTCAGGAAGCCTTGCAAATAAACCAGTTCTGCATTTAAACGTTCTCTTTCAGCATCCACATCAATAGTTTCATTCAGCTGGATAAAGAATTCATCGTTACCAACCATAAAGCTGGCAGCACCTGCAATCTTATCGTTCACAAATTCCACCTCATTGATATTGGCCAGTTTGAAAACAATATTCAGCCATTTCTCATAATCCAGGGTAGAATTCACCTTAATATTCAATGGCAAAGCCTCTTTAGGAGAGATCTGTTTTGTATTTCTGATGTTCCTGATCTCTGCAACCACCTGTTTAACAACCTCAACATCTTTTAAGATCTGGCTTTCTGCCGTTGTAAAAGTTGGATAAGGTGCAACAATGATACAATCCAGTTCCCCTTTTTCACCAAACAGTTCATCATGCCACAATTCTTCCGTAAGGAAAGGCATAAACGGATGCAATAATTTTAAGATCCGCTCAAAGAAACCAATAGTCGCTTTCAAAGACTCTGCATCAATCGGATGCTGATATGCCGGTTTAACCATTTCCAGGTACCAGGCACAGAAATCATCCCAAACCAATTTATAGGTCGCCATTAAAGCTTCAGATAAACGGTATTGCTTAAAGTTATCTTCAATTTCAGCCAAAGCCTCGTTGAAACGGTTTTCAAACCAGGAGATCGCCTGTGCATTTGGATTTTCCAGCTGATCGTTAACTTCCCAGCCTTTCACCAAACGGAAGGCATTCCAAATCTTGTTGGCAAAGTTCCTTCCCTGCTCACAATAGCTTTCATCAAACATCAAGTCATTACCTGCAGGAGAACACAACAACATTCCTACCCTTACACCATCGGCACCATATTTTTCAATCAGGCCAATCGGATCCGGAGAATTCCCCAGAGATTTAGACATCTTACGGCCCAGTTTATCCCTAACAATGCCCGTCAGGTACACATTAGTAAAAGGCTTTTTGCCCATAAACTCATGGCCTGCCATAATCATACGCGCCACCCAGAAAAACAAAATTTCAGGTGCGGTAACCAGGTCATTGGTTGGATAATAATAGCTGATCTCTTTATTTCCCGGATTCTTAAACCCATCAAACACAGAAATTGGCCATAACCAGGAAGAAAACCAGGTATCCATTACATCCGGATCCTGTTTTACAAAAGGCGACAACTGGTTTTTATAACCTGCAGCCTCTTCTGCCGTAAAACTACCTTCTTTATCTTTTAATTTCAGGAACTCTTCTAATGCCTCTTCTTTGGTTTTGGCTACTACCCAATTGCCCTGGTGATCGTACCAGGCCGGGATTTGCTGCCCCCACCATAACTGGCGGCTGATGTTCCAGTCGCGCACATTTTCCATCCAGTGACGGTACGTGTTCACAAACTTTTCCGGAATCAGTTTAACATCTCCGTTCAGTACATCCTCTAAAGCCGGTTTAGACATTTGGTCCATCTTACAGAACCACTGCATAGACAGCTTTGGCTCAATCGCCGCATCCGTACGCTCAGAAAAACCAACCTGCGATTTATAATCTTCTACTTTATCCAGATGGCCTGCTTCATCCAGCAATACCGCAATTTTCTTTCTTGCAGCAAAGCGATCTTCACCTACCAGGATAACAGCCAGTTCATTTAAAGTACCATCGTCGTTCAGGATATCAATAACAGGCAATTTATGTTTAACACCCAGCTCATAATCATTCAAATCATGTGCAGGCGTTACTTTCAAACAGCCCGTACCAAAGTCCATTGTTACATATTCATCTTCAATAACCGGGATTTCACGGTTAATCAAAGGCACAAACACTTTTTTACCTTTTAAATGGGTATAACGCTCATCATTAGGGTTAATGCAGATCGCCGCATCGGCCATAATCGTTTCCGGGCGTGTCGTTGCAATCGTAATGGAATCTTCTGAACCTGAAATGGTATATTTAATATAATACAACTTCTGGTTCACTTCCTTACGGATCACCTCTTCATCAGAAACCGCCGTTTTCCCTGCCGGATCCCAGTTCACCATACGGATCCCCCTGTAGATCCAACCTTTTTTATAGAGATGGATAAAACTGTCAATGACTGCAGCAGACATATCCTCTTCCATCGTAAAGCGAGTACGGTCCCAGTCGCAGCTGGCCCCCAGTTTTTTCAACTGATCCAGGATAATACCTCCATACTTTTCTTTCCATTCCCAGGCATAAGTCATAAACTCTTCACGGGTAATGTTTTCTTTACTGATCCCTCTTTCCTTCAGCATCGCTACCACTTTTGCCTCTGTAGCAATAGAAGCATGATCTGTTCCAGGTACCCAGCAGGCATTTTTTCCCTGCATACGCGCCTTACGGATCAATACGTCCTGAATGGTATTGTTTAGCATGTGCCCCATGTGTAAGACCCCGGTCACATTTGGTGGAGGAATTACAATTGTATAAGGCTCACGTTCATCAGGCTCAGAGTGAAAAAACTTCTTTAAAAGCCAGTAACTGTACCATTTGTCTTCGGTTGCTGCCGGATCGTATTTTGTAGAAATGCTCATTATATGCGAAAAAATATCTGTATGAGTTGCAAAAATAAAGAAAAAAAGACAGATGACAGAAACAAAAAAAGGTCTGATGCACAAGTTGTACACCAGACCTTTTTCACCAACTAAAATCCCTCTACTTTAAATTCTGCATAAAGTAATCGGTCACTTTCTGGTACAAATGCGCACGGTCTTTACCCAACACATTGTGTTCATGTCCAGGATAAATCATGTAATCCACCTGTACCCCTTTATCTACAGCACTTTTCACCAAAGAAACCGTATTCTGCTGCAATACAACAGGATCCTGCATACCATGGATCAATAACAATTTACCTTTCAGGTTTCCAATTTTCTGCGTCAGGTCTGTCGCAGAAAAACCTTCAGGATTTTCCTGAGGAGTATCCATATAACGTTCAGTATACATTACCTCATACAAGTTCCAGTTGATCACCGGTCCACCAGCAACTGCCGCTTTAAACACCCCTGGATGATTCAGCATAAAATCGACAGTATTAAAACCGCCAAAACTCCAGCCAAACAAACCCATCCGGTCTGCATCTACGTAAGGCAAAGCTTTCAGATAATCTACTCCGGTCATCATATCCTGCATCTGCACATCACCAACTCTGCGGAACATGGACTGCTCGAAAGCCTTACCCCTGTTGTCACTACCATGCGTATCCATCACAAATACCACATAACCTTGTTCTGCCATATAACGGAACCAATAATCTCCGGCACCCGCATTCCAGCTGTTCAGGATCAGCTGCGCATGAGAACCACCATACCAATACACCACGACAGGGTATTTTTTACCGGCATCATAACCTACAGGCTTATATAAACTGCAATACAAAGGATCTCCTCCTGCACTTTTAATGGTGAAGATCTCCGATGCCTTGGTATTGTAATCTGCCAAAGGATTTTTAGCCTGCAATAAGGTTTTTGAATGTCCGCCAGCAACTTCCGAAAGCAAGATTGTTCTAGGATCCTCCGGCGTACTGTAATTATCGATAAAGGTTTGCCCGGAAGTACTTACCTGCGTCGTGTGCACAGCAAAACCACTGGTCAATCTTCTGGATTTAGCCGCTTTCACATTCAACACATATAAATTCCTGGTAATTGGCGACTCTTCTGTAGAAACATAGAACAGGTTATCCCCTTTTTGGTCAAAGCCTTTTACTTCCAAAACTTCCCAGGCACCCTTGGTTAGTTGTTTCAGCAATTTGCCATTCACGTCATACAGGTATAAATGATTCCAGCCATCGCGGTTGCTTTGCCAGATGAATTTCGAAGGATCATTTTTCAGGAACAACACCGGCACCAAGGGCTCCACGTACTTCTCGTCTTTCTCTTCAAATAAGGTTTTTACAAAATCACCACTCACTGCATCATATTGATTCAGCTTCATATGGTTCTGGCCGCGGTTCAATACAGCAATATAAATATATTTATCATCCGGGCTCCAGGCAATATTGGTCAGGTACTGTTCTGCTGGTTTCCCTGTTTTCAAATACACCACAGTTCCACTTACCGCATTATATACACCAACCGTAACATGATGACTTTTTTGTCCGGCCATCGGATACTTAATGTTTACATTTTTTGCAGGCATGCTTGTCCAGTCAATGATCGGATAATCGGCCACCATACTTTGATCCATGCGGTAAAAAGCAAGCACTTTACCACTATTGCTCCAAAATGTACCTTTAGAAATACCAAACTCATCCCGGTGAACAGAAGACGCATATACAATATCAGAACTGCCATCCTGAGTCACCTGCTTAGCATCTGCGCCATTGGCAACAAATAAATTAAAATGATCCAGGTAAGCTATATAACCTGCTTTACTTTGCTCTACATTTCCTTTGGCCGCCGTTACCGCATCAATTAAAGTGGTAAAACTTCCTTTAACCGGGTTATAAGCCACTTTCTCTCCCTGAATATTTAAGATCCAGTCTGCGCCCTGGTTAAACTGAATCATAGGCATCGCTTTCAATTCTGTTCTGCCTGCAGCTTTCAGTTTTTGATTCAACGCCTCTAAAGTCAATAAGGCTTTTTCTTCCTTACTTTTAAAATCGCCCGCAAGCCAGGTCACCTCATTTCCAGAACGTTTTGCATACACATATTGTTCGGTTCCATAAACAAACTGGATCTGGGAAAGATTCTCCGGTGCCAGCGTTGTTCTCGCATTCAGCATTGCATCCTGCATTGTTAGGTTCTTATTTTGTGCACCCGCATAGAAAAACAGGCTCAAAAAAGGTAATACTAAAAGAAATTTCTTCATGCTTATAAATTAGTTGGCCAAATGTAGTGAATTTTAGAATGCCGGGGTAGAGTGGCCTGAGCACCCATTCATATTAAATAAATTCAGATCTGCACAATAAATTATGTTAAAAAATGTTAATACTGTATAAATCGCAAGATCATGAAGTCGCTTAAAGTATTTTCTTTTACAGGGCATATCATCAGAAAACTGGGCTTAACCAAACTCTATTATTGGTTCAACAAGTAAAATTTTCATTAGACAGGCTAATTGTTTAAATCTATTCCCTAATTTCAGTTTTTATTGTACCTCGTTGTACAAACTAACTTATAAATAAAGATTGACGGCAGGTTTTCACCTATCCCTGCGCCAGTCTTCTTTGAGACATAGATAAAACACGTATGAATTTACAAGAACTGAAAAGCTATTTTGCTATTTTGGGAATTGTGGCCGCCAGCTATTCTGCTTCCGCACAACAACATCCAGCTAAATTAATCGATCCGGCCAACATGAACCTGAGTGTGAAACCAGGAGATGATTTTTATGAATATGCCAGCGGCGCCTGGATTAAAAACAACCCCGTTCCAGCCAAAGAGACCCGCTGGGGAAGCTTCAATGAACTCCGCGATTTCAATATTAACGCCGTAAAAGGCCTGGTACAGGAGGCTGCTGCAGATCGATCTGCACCCGCAGGTTCTCCAAAACGACGTGTCGGAGATTTCTATACCGCCGCAATGGACAGCCTGACCATTGAAAAATTAGGCTACACCCCCATCAAAGCAGACCTTGCCCGGATCAAAAAAATAAAAGACCTTCAAGGGGTTCTCCAGGAAACCATTACCATGCGCTCTGCAGGCATTGCCAGCCCCATGTTTGGCTTCTACGTTTCACAAGACAGAAAGAATGTCAACAAATACCTCCCATCTTTGAGCCAGGGAGGCACTACACTTCCAGACCGCGATTATTATCTGAAAGACGATTCCCGTTCTGTAAAGATCAGAGAAGCCTACACAAAATATATGACCACCCTGTTTACATTAACAGGAAGTTCTGAAGCAGAAGCTGCTCAAAAAGCCGCCACCATAATGGCTATAGAGAAGCAACTTGCCCAGGCACAAATGAGCCGCCTGGAGATGCGCGATCCATATAAAACCTATAATAAATTTACCGTAGCCGATCTCTCCAAAACGACCCCAGGTTTAGACTGGGCAGCCATTCTTCCAAAACTCAAAGTAACCGGACAAGATACCTTGCTGGTTTCAGCACCAAAATTCTTTACCAGCCTTGATGGCCTACTCAAAACCGTTTCCGTAGCAGACTGGAAAACCTATCTGGAATGGAACGTTTTAAAGAACAGCGCATCCTCCCTGAGTTCCCCTTTTGTAAACGCGAACTTCGCCTTTACGCAAGCACAAACCGGTCAGCGGGTACAAACACCAAGATGGCAAAGAATGTCTTCTTTAACTGATAATAATATCGGCGAACTCCTTGGACAGTTGTACGTAGCCAAATATTTTAAGCCTGAAGCCAAAGCCAGGATGGAAGAACTGATCAAAAACCTGCGTACCGCGTTTGAGATCAGAATTAAAAACCTGGAATGGATGAGCCCGGCAACCAAAGAAAAAGCACTGGAAAAACTCCATGCATTTACCCCAAAAATCGGTTACCCTGAACACTGGAAAACTTATGAAGGCTTAGTGATCACTCCAACTACCCATTTCCAAAACCTCCGCAATGCAGATGTATGGGCTTATAACGATATGATCAGCCAACTGGGCAAACCCGTAGACCGCACCCGCTTCGGAATGACACCTCCAACCGTCAATGCCTATTACAGCCCAACCATGAATGAAATTGTATTCCCTGCCGGAATCCTGCAATTCCCGTTTTTTGCCCCGGATGCAGATGACGCTGTAAATTACGGAGGAATCGGAGCCGTTATCGGCCATGAAATGTCCCATGGATTTGATGACAGCGGCAGCCAGTACGATAAAGACGGTAACCTGCGCAACTGGTGGACAGCAGAAGACAAAGCCAAATTTGAAGCCAAGACCAAAGCCCTGGGCGAACAGTTTGACAGCTATACTGTATTAGACACCATCCATGTCAACGGAAAACTAACCATGGGCGAGAACATTGGTGATCTGGGCGGCCTGAATGCAGCCTACACCGCTTTCAAACTGACCAAACAAGGACAGTCTGAAGAGAAAATTGATGGCTTTACCCCTGATCAGCGTTTCTTCCTTTCCTGGGCACAGGTTTGGAGAGGAAATATCCTCCCGGAATCAGCAGCGCAATTGATCAAAACAGATCCACATTCACCAGGTCCATACAGAACAATTGGCGCACCGGTAAATATGGATGCCTGGTACAAAGCATTTGATGTAAAACCAGGAGACAAACTATATAAAAAACCGGAAGACCGCATCCGCATGTGGTAAGTAACAAACAAAAATAAATAAAGGCATATAGATATCTATATGCCTTTATTTATTTAGTTATCAGTATTAAAGGATCTGCATTCGTTTATTTAATGCCGAACGGTAGGCATCAGAAACCGGAACCAGGCATTTATTAATGATTAAAGTTCCACCCTCCAGGGTATCTATCTTATTCACGTTGACTATAAAAGAACGATGAACCCGCAGGAACATGCTTTGTGTAAGCTTTTGTTCTACTGATTTTAAAGAAGAGTGGATAGAATACACCTGATCGGGCATGTAAATCTTTACATAATCTCCCATGGCTTCCAGGTATAGAATATCTGCCGCTTTTAACCTTCTCACTACATTGGAATCGCGGATAAAAACAAACTCATCCTCCTTATGACCAATGGAAATACTTTTGGTTTTGTATAAGTCCCTGGCCTTCTTAACCGCCTGCATAAAACGAACCGGAATAATAGGTTTAGTCAAAAAATCCACTACATTCAAATCAAAAGCTTCCGCAGCGTAGTCTGTGCGACCAGACGTAAAAATAATCATCGGTCGTTTATCTCCAAGATTTCGCACCAGTTCAATCCCCGTCATACCGGGCATTTCAATATCCAGAAAGAGAAGATCAATCTGACCTTCTATAACTTCTCTGCAGGCATCAATGGCATCTTCACATTCTTTAATGAGCGTTAAAGAAGAATCCATACTGATCATGTGTTTCAATGCAGTGAGTGCAATTTTGTTGTCGTCAACAATTAAGCAATTCATTAGGTATCAGATTTCTTTGCACTAAAATAATTATAATTAACAAGAAAAAGAAAACTAATCGACTTAAATATCTCAACGGACTTAAAAAAATCTCAAAGTGTTTAATTCTTCTTTCATCGTGCCTTTTTGCCTTTCTACCTATCGCTTATATGACCACATTCTCGGACAAACTAATTTTGCTTCCACAAAAATAAACAGGTAAAACCATTTGGAAACGATCATCAATATATACGTGACAGCTTCCTAAAAAGATTCAACAATTTTTAATCTATGAGAACAATGAAAAACTTATTTCTAATCGTTATCAGCTTATTCGCAGCCCAATTTGCCCATGCCCAAACAGGCAGCATGAAAGATCCGGTAAGCTTCAAATTAAAAAACGGCCTAACCGTTATTGTGGCTCAAAACACAGAAATTTCTAAAGTATATGCCAATTTCAAATCAGAAGATGATGCGGTTAAAGAAGCAGAACAAGAAGGTTTACAAAACCTGGTAACAGGTCTTTTCAGTGCTTCTGAAAAAGAGACCACTGACAAAATTAATGAGTTAAAAGCCTACAACAACAATCAAATTGACTTGTCTAAAGCTTATCTGACCATAGCCGGAAACATTACCCCATCTACCGCTAAAGCCATTGCACAAAAAGCATTTGGCAACTGGAAAGGAAATACCACCACCAAATAAAAAACAAAACAAATACCAAGCGGTCACCTTCTCTGTACTTGCAGATAAGATGACCGCTTTCTTATACCCAATAAATAAAATATTCAGCAATTTAAACAGCTTTTCTGCTAATTTTGGAAAAATGAATACACTTATCCAAACTGCAGACGGCTCAAATACCCTATATAACGAAACCATTGGAGAACATTATCACTCCAAACATGGCGCCGTACAAGAAAGCAAGCATGTATTTATAGATGCAGGCCTAAAATATGCAGAAGAGAAATTCCCAGGCAAAGCCCTCTCCATCCTCGAAATTGGCTTTGGTACCGGTTTGAAT
>Ga0163161_10003262_pt1 | contig 11407 bp, 11 predicted proteins | sample S45metaG_FD_129847 | JGI IMG/M metagenome (GOLD analysis project Ga0163161, IMG submission 129847) | Switchgrass rhizosphere microbial communities from Kellogg Biological Station, Michigan, USA - S4-5 metaG | ecosystem: Host-associated > Plants > Roots > Rhizosphere > Soil | place: USA... | reverse complement strand
GGATAGCAGCGTCTCGGTTTCGCTATCTCCAACGCGGCGCGACCTCACGCTGGTGCGAGGACGTGCACGCTTTGCGGTCGCGCACGAGGCTCGCCCCTTCGTCGTTTCTGCTGCGGGCAACTTGGTCACCGCGCGCGGGACCCTCTTTGATATCACCCTCGCTTCGCAGCGCACGGCCGTCGTCGATTTAATCGAGGGCGTGGTCGATGTCCGAGAGCACGGCCGGCCGGGGCCAGGTGCAGCGAACGGGCAAGCGCGTGGGCTACCTGAGAAGACTACGAGGTTGAATGCGGGTCAATCGCTCGTCCTCGGTATGGTTCAGGAGAGCCGCTCACCCCGGCCGCTCGCCAGAGCGGACTGGCCCGACGAACTTCGCGACTTTGCGGGCGTCAGCCTGGCGGATCTTGTCGCCGAGGCGAACCGCTATGCGAAGAAGCCGATCGTCCTAGCCTCCGGCGATCTTGCTGCGATCAAGGTTTCCGGCACCTTCGGCGTGCGTGACACGCACAGATTGGCTGGCAACTTGGCCGATCTGCTTGGTCTTGCCCTCCACGAGGAGAGCGGCGCGATCGTGCTCGGCGGACAGTGAAAGCCGCGGTCTGAAAATAATTTTGCTCTCGTCCTCATAAAGTTCGTGCTGCCAGCATGGAAGGTCCCGAACAGCCGACGCGATGGGGGGACCATGAGCCATTCGACAGTAAGCAAGATTGTCTTGACCGCACTGCTTTTAACTCCGGCCATATCGGCGAGGGCAGAGGATGCGCGCCGGGCTGTTCATTTGGATGCGCAGCCTCTGGGTGACGCACTGCGGGCGCTGGGCCGGGATAGAGGGCGCGAGATCCTGTTTGCGCCAGAAGCGGTGCAAGGCAAAATGGCACCAGCCCTTGATGGCAGCTTCACACTGGATGAGGCGCTCACGGCGCTTCTGAAAGGAAGCGGACTGGTCGCACGCAATCGCAACGGAAGCATCCTCATCCTGGAGCGATCATCTGCGGCCAGCCATGATGGCGAACCGCAAACGTCGTTGAACGATGCCATTGTCGTCACTGGCTCGCGGATCCAGGGCTCACCCGTTGCTTCGCGCGTTCTCCAGATCAAGCGTGAGGACATCGTCAAAGGCGGCTTTGGTGACCTGGGCAGCGCGCTGCGGGCTTTGCCCCAGAACTTTGCCGGCGGCCAAAATCCCGGAGTAGGAGTGGGCGCCAGCGCCGGAGGCCTGGCAAACCAGAACATCACCGGTGGCTCGCAGGTCAACTTGCGCGGCCTTGGGGGCGATGCCACTCTCACCCTGCTTAATGGCAATCGGATGGCGTACGGCGGGTTCTCGCAAGGCGTCGATATCTCGGCCATTCCGATCGACGCCATAGAGCGGATCGACGTCGTTCCCGATGGTGCTTCGGCCATCTACGGTTCGGATGCGGTTGCCGGCGTCGTCAACGTCATACTGCGAAGGCCCTTTGACGGCCTGACCGCCCGCGCGCGCCTCGGTCAGGCCACTCAGGGCGGTGACTTCACGCAGGACTACGCCCTGACCGCAGGAAAGACCTGGTCTGGCGGCTCGGTCCTTGCGTCCTACAATTACCGGCACAACACCGACATTCAGGCGCGCCAGCGGGACTACACCGAAAATCTCGGGGACGATCCCTACATGCTCTTGCCGCGTCAGGGTACGCACTCTGGTCTGGTCCGGATCACCCAGGATCTGAATACCGCGATCCGCCTGAGCGTCGATGGGCTCTACAATGCGCGCGATCAGACCCGCAAGATCACGAGCTATGGGAGTTTGGGTGTTGTTCGTCTGCGCAACCGGATCGTCTCGGTGGCGCCTGGTCTCGATGCCGATCTGGGCGATGGCTGGACGCTGTCGCTGCGCGGTGTTCTGTCTCGCGACAGAACCACTGCGCACGACGAAACCTCGGTGAGCGGGACGTCGCTTTATTCCTCGAGCGTCTGCTACTGCAATTCGCTCTACAGCGCCGAGGCGTTCCTCAGTGGCGCGTTGTTCAACCTGCCGGGAGGTCCTGTAAAGGTGGTGGCGGGCGGCGGCCACCGCGCCAACCGCTTTCGCAACACCAACCTTGCTTCCGGCAACGGATTTGGCGGCAAACAGCGCGACACCTACGCTTACGGCGAGCTGTTCGTACCGCTGTTTTCCGACACAAATGCACGGCCGTTCCTGCGCGCGCTCTCGCTAACCCTGGCCGGACGCTACGACCACTACAACGCCTTTGGCAGCATCGGCACACCGAAACTTGGCATCATCTACCGTCCCGTGGATGCACTGGAGCTCAAGTTCTCATGGGGCCGATCGTTCAAGGCTCCCACCTTGCTCCAGCAACTGCAAGCGCGGTCCGCGACCCTGATAGAGGCGGCAACGCTTCTCGGTTCCGATGCGCCTCCAGGTGCAAGTGCCCTGTACACCGATGGCGGGGCGCCGGGTCTCGGCGCCGAGCGCGCGAGCAGCCTGAGCTGGACCGCGTCGCTCCAGCCCACCCAAAGCCCGGACTTCAGAATTGACCTGACGTATTTCCGGGTGCGCTACAGTGACCGCGTCGTCCAACCGATCGGCAACTTCCTCGACGCGCTCAATCCTGCCTACGCCAGGTACATCGTGCGCAGTCCGACATTGCAGCAAGTCGAGGACGCCGTCGCTTCATCCGACACCGGCGTGGACACGTACGGCAATGTGTCGGGAGACCTCAGCAAGGTCGCCTACATAATCGACAACCACTATACCAACATCGCTGCGCAGGAGATCCAGGGTATCGATGCCGGTATTTCGTATCGCACCGCCTTGGGTTCAGGCGAGATCACCACCTCGTTGAATGCCACCTGGCTCGACTCACGTCAGCAGAACGAGACGGCATCTGCCTACTTCGATCTGTCCGGAGCGATCTGGAACCCGGCCAAGTACCGGGCGCGTGCGAGCCTTGGCTGGGAAGGCAGTCGCCTGAAAGCCATCGGCTACCTCAACTACACAGGACAACTGAAGGACCGCCGCACCTCAGCCACCGCGAACGTTGTGTCCACCGTCACGGCCGACCTGTTTATTGGGTACGCAGTGGGTGCGGCTGATAGCGCCTGGAGCGGTGTGGCTGTCAGCCTGTCGGTCGAAAACCTGTTTGATACCAAGCCGCCATACTTGCGTGCAGCACCCTACGCCGAGCCCTACGATTCCACGAATTACTCGCCTGTCGGCCGCTTCGTCGCGGTCTCGGTCTCGAAGTCTTTGTGAGCCGGCGAGATGTCAAACATGATGCTCAGGTCACGACGTACCAGGTGGCTCAGCTCTGCGATCCTGTCGCTGTTTCTTGCAGGTGTTGATGGGAGCGTTGGCGCAGCCGTTGCTCCGATCAAGGTCGCGCCATCTGCGCTGTCTGCGCCAGTGCGCGCTGAGCGGGATGACCCCGGTCCGCCACAGCGGTGTGCTCGGCTGGCTTTTCAGAAGACCGATCGCAATCGCACGCGGCCAGCCAGCATCGACGATCTGCTTCACTTGCGCGACTTTGGTGGATCCACCCTGGACGCCTCCGCGAAGCCGGGGTTTGCGGTGTCTCCGGATGGAACGCACGTGGCCGTACAAGTCCGTCAGGCTGAGCCTGCGAGCAACACTTATTGTCAGGCACTGCTTGTCTTCGACGTGCGCCGGCCCGCTGCGGACCCCGTGACGATCATGCTCGGCTCGGAACTCGCGCGTGACTCGTTCACCATGTACGGCATGGCTGGATTTCCCATGGGCAATCCAAGAGCGCTGACGCCCCAGTGGTCGCCTGATGGGCGCTGGCTCGCCTTCGTACAGCGACATGAGGGACGCGATGGCCTTTTCGCCGCGCGCATGACGGGTGGGCCGCTCGTGCCTTTGGCGCGGCCTGCAGCTGACGTTGTTGATTTCACATGGGCATCTGATGCCACAACCTTGGAGTATGAAACCAATGCACCACTTCGCAATGCCGAGCATCGTCAGGCTCAGGAGGGCCGCAATGGCTATCGCTACGACAACCGGTTCTGGATGCTGGCCGAGAGCAAACCTTACGTGCGCGGCAGCTTCGACCATGATCGCTTCGAGGTGGCCCTGAGTTCGACAGGTGTGGTGGGACCGGCCAAGCCGATCCCACCCACGACAAGAAACGACGTAATTGACCATGCCTGGGTCGAGCTCGACAAGGAGCCAGCCACGACCTTTCGCACCCGAGTCCACGTTCAGATCGGCGGAGCCCGCCTGTCTTGTCGCTTACGCGCTTGCGAGGATGCAGCTGCCGCCTGGTGGTCCTCACCCACTCACACGGTGGTGTTCCTGCGCAGGGAAGGGCATGCTGCGTCCAGAACGGCCGTTTATGTGTGGCGGCCAGGTCAGCAAGCTGCGCGGCGACTTGCCATCATGGACGATGAGCTAGCCGGATGCACGCTGGCAGGGCGGCGCCTTTTCTGCGGACGCGAGCGCTCCGCCTCACCGCGCGACATCGTGGCTCTCGATATCAGGACAGGCGCTCTCAGCCCGGTGGTCGATCTCAATCCCGAATGGAAGGCTGTGACGCCAGCCCGCATTCAACGCCTGTACTGGAGCAACAGCTATGGCATCCCTGCCATGGGAGATCTGGTCTTGCCGGCACACGTGGAAGCCGGAACAAAGCTCCCGCTGGTCGTGGTGCAGTATGACACGCGCGGGTTCCTGCGCGGCGGCACTGGCAATGAGTACCCGATAAGAGCGATGGCCGCGGCCGGCTTTGCGGTGCTGAGCATCAGTCGTCCACTCGACCTCAGCGTCTGGCTTGCTCGCGCGGGGCAGCATCCCAATCAAAAGGATCTGATGGAGGCCTGGGCGGATCGCGCCAGTGTGCACGACTCCTTGCTAGAGGGGATCAAGCGCGCCGCCTCGATCGTGCCGCTCGACCACGATCATATGGCGATAACCGGCCTCAGCGATGGCGCATCCACTGCGACCTACGCGTTGATCCATTCGCGCCTTTTCAGCCTGGCGCTGCTGAGCACCTGCTGTGAGGATCCCGTTGTCACCACCACTGCGATCGGTCCAGCCTACGAGGAGATGCAGCAAGCGAACGGCTACCCGGTTCCTTGGGAGCGCCATCAGAACAGCTGGCGGAAGATGAGCCTGGCTCAAAACGCGGGCCGGATCTGCGCCGAGATACAGATCCAGTCTGCAGACCGCGAGGCTCGCATGGCGCTCGCTTCGATCGCAGCCCTGCGCAAGGCCGGTGTTCCGATCGAAATGTATCTGTTCCCGGACGAATATCATGTGAAGTGGCAGGCCGTGCATCGCGCTGCCGTCTATCGACGCAACCTCGAGAAGCTCATGGAATGGCGATCGCGCCCGCCTGTCTCGTGCGCCGGGAAGGACTGAGGGCACCCATCATGTCCAATGCTGTGCCCATGCCTCGAAGTCAGCGATGCGCAGCAGCCGCGCAAACTGCTTGGATGTGAGATCGCTTTCGGGTGCTAGCTGAGCCTCGATCGCCGCGCGATCGAGCAGGGCGGATTTCCGCAGTGCGCCATCCAGCAGCATCTCGCGAATGGCGTCTTTGTTGAGCCGGTAGACATCGCGTTGCAGTTGCCCCAGCCCGCCCTTCGACTGGCGCCAGGCCACATGAGCCGGTAGCCACTTGGCCGCTATCTTGCGCGCAAGATAGCGATCGTGGCCTTGTCTCAGCCACATCCAGGTCGGGATCCGCAAGCACGCTTCGATCAGCGGCTGCGAGAGCATGGGGTACACGGCCTTCAAGTCGCCGGATCGCGCAAAACCATGCATGTTGAAGCAGCTTGAGTAGATGCCGCGCACGTGCTCCAGCTTGCCAGGACGGGCATCCTTGTGCGGCGGCGGCCACGGGAGCTCATTGTCTGACGGGCTGAGGAGTGAATCGGGCGTCAAAAAGGCCGGGTCGGCCCGAAGCCAGACTTTCTCGTGGCGTCGCACCGACTTGGCAATTGCCTTGCGCAGTCCGACCCAGAAACTGACGTGCGCCGCTGAGGCGACGTCGTCAACGGTCCTCAAGAAGCCGCCGATGCCGCGCTTTGACAACAAAACATCGACGGCGGGCCCTGAACTTTGCAGATGACAGAACACCGCATCGCCGCCGCCGCCGTTGATGAAGGCTTTCGCATCCGGTGCCGCTGCCAGCGTCAGTCGATCGATCTCCTGAACAAACGATCGAGCATGGGGGCGCGGCAAGGATGGAGAGGCGCAACGCCGAACATCAACGTGCTCGGCGCTGGGCTCCGCTTGGGTGAGGGTGATGCCAAGGTGCTCGGCGACCGAACCGGCGTACTTGCGTTCATCACCCTCGGTCGCTTCGGCGAACATGTTGACGGCGCGCACGTCAATTTTGCTGCTTGAGACCATGGCAGCCAGGATCGAGGAGTCCAGCCCTCCCGAAAGGTCCAGCAAGGGAGTGGCGAGACCGTGAAACCGCGTGGAGGTGCAGCGGTTGATCTCGCGTTCGAGAAGCTCAAGCGCGGATGCCTCATCCTCGATCCAAAAGTCCTGGGACGCATGCTGCCAGGGATCCCAGATGAAGCGCGCCGCAGGTGCCGTGTTCTGCTGCCATTCCAGGACCTCGCCGCCGCGCAGTTCGCGAATGCCGGTGAGGCATGTGTTGCGAAAGGCAAAGTCGTCGAAGGCGAGCTGCGTTGCTACGCTGTGCCAGTTAATACCAACTGGCTCTTCAGCAAGACTGGCAAGCAGGCGCGCGTCCGGCGACAGGATGAGTGCTTCGCGAGTGTGAACATAATAAACCGGCAGCGACGAGAACGGTGCATGGTAGGCTTCGATCATTTCGCCGGCGGCGTGTTCGCGAAGCAGCAGGAACGATCCCCAGCACAGCTTGGCAAGGGTGCCATCTCGACAGATCGGCGTCAGCCTCTCGACGTCGGCAGGCGAACCGTCGAACGCTTTGCCGGGTCCATGTCGGTAGTAGAGGTCGCCCACGATTGCGCCAGAAAGGGCCTGGGTATTCAAAGCAAAGGCTTCGATGTCCTGCGCCATCAAGAGTGCGCTGGACGAGTGGCAGATCACGTCGAGGCACTCGCCTCTGCCAAGTCGGAGCGCCGCCGAAGCGATCAGGGGATCGGACTTGGAGTGCCAGAGGACGGCAAGAAAGCGGCGCATCAGGAAACGACCCTGATCGGCGCGAAGAGCCCTGTTCTCTCGATGGTGTCGTTGAGAAGCGTGGTGCCTTGTTGCAGCCAGCAATGCGCTTCGAAGGGGTGCAGCTTCACGCCGAATACCAGGTTGGTGGCGATGCCGCGCCGTGCCAGCGCGGCGTGCAGAGCGAGCGAACGAAGCAGGCATGTGTTGCTCGTCAACGCAAATCGCTCGGCACCCATGAAAGCGGCAAGGAGCGGTGCTACGATCGCTGGATCGAGCTCATTGTCGCGGCTTGCTGCCAGATTGCGAGCTGTGACCTGGGACAGAACCCGCTCGAACGAGAAGGCCGCCAATCGCAGGCGCATGCCGCCGAGCAACCAAAACGCTTCCACGATCAGCCGGGGTGAGGGCGCATAGGCTCTGAACCGAGGATCGAGCTCTTCAAGCGGCCATCGTTCCGCCGATGGTCGATCAGGCGCACTGGCATCCACATCGAGCCAGCCCAGAGCCTGGACTTGCCTTTTGACCTGTGGCGGCATGGCGCATTGGTCACCATGGATGATGGACTTTGCTGTTACCCAGGGCAACGCCGTGTAGCGGTTACGCCGGACATCAAGAAACACGCAAGTGTCGTCGATGCGGCAAAATGACATCCAAGGCGCTAGCATGAAGCTCGCTTTCGCTTGTGCTGAATGGGCCGGATGGCAGGGCCATCCGGCCCACCCGTGGGTCAATCGGTCAGGCTGCCGAACAGCTGACGCGGTTGCGGAGCGTCAGAAACGATGGCCCCGCCATTGCCCCGCGTTTCCGCGGTAGCCGACCCGAGATCGATGAACTCGATCTCACTTTCATGTGCTTCGGTCATGATGTGCCTCCTTTGGCGAGTCGCACAATTGCGACCCTTGAAGAGTCATCCATCAGGCGAATATATCCAAATCTATAGTTCAAGAAATACGCAATGGTATATATGTTGACTTGGAGATGACATGTGTTTCACGCCGAAGTACCAAGTATTCTTCCGACGTTGCGCTTACGGCGGTGATGGTATTTGCGGAGGTTCTTACGGGTGACTGCGATGTCACCGCATCGAACTGCCTTGAGCAGACTGCCGTATTCAGCGTCGAGCCCGGGCAATCGCATCTCCTCCATCAACCGGATGGGGGTCATGCGATCGTTGAGCCTCACGACCGCGGCGCGTATCTCATCATTTCCAAAATCACGAGCCATCGCAGCTAGCAGCGCGTCAATGGGATATGCCAAGCGACTTGCAGCGATGTCGCCTGCATGCTGCGTAGAAGCATGCTCGCAAATGAGAAGAGCGAGGAACAGGCTGAACTCGTAGCAGTCGAGTGCGATCGCCTCATCGATCTGCGGAAGCACGAAACCACCTGACGTCGGCATGTCGACTAGGCCCTCACCCACGAGGCGAAGCAAGGCTTCGCGCACGGGTGTGGCACTGGCTTCATACTTCTGTGCCATCGCGTTTATGTTGAGGCGATCCGTAGTACGGCGACCGCTGAGAAGTTCGGCCTTGAGCAGCCCATAGACCCGCTCGCTAGTCTGATGATCGCCGACCATGGCGCCAGTATCCTTCGTTCTGGCGCTCAGCGCCGCTCACAGCTTCGATGCTCATCTGTGTCCGCCAGGTCACAACCCGCCCCATCCATAGAGCCCGCCTTGTGGTTGCCATTCGCCGGCGCTGATCCAACGCGGGTCCGGTGCTGATGACGCTGGACGCCAATGCCCAGTACCAGGATCATCGGATAGGCAAGTTTGCCTAAGATCCACCAATATGCGATGGGGAGGATCGCGGCGTCGAAGGCACGAGCTGCATGAGCCGCGACGGCAATGCATTGTAGCGCCGCCACCCATAACGGCCAGAATCTGTCCGCGTACAAGGCTATGCCGACAAACGCGCCAAGCATCGCGAGATCAATCCAAAACACCTGCCATTCGACGCTGCGGAAACTCAGCGGATCGCTGGCATTGGCAAGGGCCGTCGCGGTGGTCCCGGCTATCATCACGGCGCTGGTGAACTTCTCGGGCGCTCCACCTCGCCATAAAGCGAGCAGGGCAATCATGACCAGCAAGACGATGAAGATCAAGGTTTCGGGCAAGTGGGGCTCGCTATATGCTTGCCTGTCTATCAAGATGCGACGCGTTCCCCATGCGCTCCACTCAACCGGCCGAGGGCTGCTTGAGCACGTCGCCAAATGCCTTGGTATCAATCCCCAGCTTGGCTCCAAGCACTTCCAGGTCGCGATGTGCCTGAGCGATGTGGCCCAGTGCATTCGATGTCATCAGCTGCGCATTGCTGATAGCCATCAGGACCTGGTGTCCAACGGTCGGCGATAGATTCTGACCAGCCTGTGCGATAATGGCCGAGGTCGCTAGTTCCCCGCCCTTTGCGAACAGCGCCTGAAGGAGCTTCTCGTAGGCATGCAGGTCGCTGACGAGGGCGATCACGCTGGCACCGTTGCCTTCACGGTTACCTGAGCAGGCGCGCGATGACGTCGAGGCCGACGACGAGCATGCCGAAGCTGACGGCGATTCCGAAAGCAATTTGGAGGATCCAGAAGAGTCGGCGAATGGGCTTGAGATCATGAGGTTTGGCTCCCGCTGTGCGAATAGGCAGCAGCTTGAGCCAAGTGCTCGACTGCGTGCCCGCTTCAGGACGTTCCGCTGTAAGGTCGGACGCCACCACCCCTGAAGTTTCGGCCTCCAGTTTCCCGGGGGCAGTTGGCTGCAGGGCGGCGAAGACCATTTCCGCGGCACGACGGCGGTTTTTCGCACCCAAGAGAGTAACGGCTTCTGCGATGTAGGAGTCCACCGTTCCCACGCTGATCCCAAGCTCTGCCGCGATCTCCTTGGATGTGCGGCGCTCGAATACCAGGCGAAGGCAATCCCTTTGTCGCGGCGAAAGGCGCTCAACGACCACTTCAGTGGGGTCCGGGTTTGCGCTCAATTGGGAGCTTATCTGTTGCATGACCATGAGCCAAATAGTCTACTGCTGCATTCGTCGGTGGGGTATTCAGCTGTTTGCCTCCTCCTGTGCACGGGTCTCGCGAATGTCCGCAACCCTTTGAGCCAACTGCGTCTCTGTCGGTTCTGCCTTCGCCGACCTCGGCAACAGGAGCCGCGGCCATTCCACCGGCATTTCGCGCACCATTTGCGAACCCCAAGCCTCCGCCGACAAGTGGACAGTGTGACGGTTGGCATCTTGCCTTAGATTTCTTCAAGGGTTCAAGGTTTCGATGCAACGTGCGTGAGCTGAGCGGAATTTGCCGCAAGGTCAGAGGCAGTCGCGACGTCTAATGCAGTGTGGGCAAGAGGCCCGAGCAGCCCTTCCATCAGGGCAACAGATATACCCCTCGATATACATGGGCTGACAAGGCGATCCCGTCGCGATCAAACCAAGCGGTCACAGCTACGAGGACACGCTAGGTGGACAATGATGATGAAGTCGCCCGCGCAAACCGCGCTAGGCACGGCTCTCCATTCTTAAACTCGGATCAGGCCTCAGCGTATCTGAAGATATCCATACGCCTGCTCAAGCAACTGCGACGCAGCGGTAAGGGACCTACGTTTCGCCGGCACAGCAATCTCGTTCAGTATCATGTCGATGATCTCGACGACTGGTCGCGTGAACGAAGCAAGCGAAAGCTCGGTCGTTGACCCCCCCGGGCAAACCCACAGGCGATGCAGCGCTGGTTTCCCGGCGCGGTCGGGTGCGCGCTAAGACGATGTGCAAAGGTGGCTTCGATTCAGCCATTGTCCTGGTCGCTGTTGGGCTTTCAGCGGTCCTATCCTCAGCTGTGCTGACTACCAAGCCTCGTTTCGTCTGGAACACAACCGCGAGCGCGCCGGTGGGTCTCTACTTCGTTTCTCCAGTTAGGCTGATCCGTCCTGGCGACATGGTCATCGCTCATGTCCCGAGGCGCTTTCGCAAGCTCGTCGACCATCGTCGATACATTCCGTCGCATTTGCCGCTGATCAAACATGTGTCGGCTGCAGCGCAGGACCAGGTCTGCGCGCAGGCCCAAACAATCTGGATTAACGGGCGCGCTGCCGCCCGGCGCCACTCTCGCGACAGCACGGGGCGGCCGCTGCCCACTTGGACCGGCTGCGTTCGCTTGCGCGCAGGCGACCTGTTCTTGTTGTCGGACCATCCTGCATCGTTCGATGGCCGCTACTTCGGCATCACACAGGAACATGATGTCATCGGCAAGGCGGAGCTGATATGGGCTCGCTAAGATCATTCCTGCTCTTGCCGGCGCTGTTTTGCGCCGCGCCGCTTCAGGCAGCCCG
>Ga0163161_10003260_pt1 | contig 11408 bp, 9 predicted proteins | sample S45metaG_FD_129847 | JGI IMG/M metagenome (GOLD analysis project Ga0163161, IMG submission 129847) | Switchgrass rhizosphere microbial communities from Kellogg Biological Station, Michigan, USA - S4-5 metaG | ecosystem: Host-associated > Plants > Roots > Rhizosphere > Soil | place: USA: Michigan... | reverse complement strand
AGCGGTCGTGGCTGACGACAACGATCGTGCCGGGATATTCGTCGAGGGCGGCTTCGAGCGCTTCGCGCGCGGGAATATCGAGGTGGTTTGTCGGCTCGTCGAGGACGAGGACGTTCTTTTGCGAATAGATGAGCTTGGCGAGCGAGAGCCTTCCCTTTTCGCCGCCGGAAAGGTCACGAACCTTTTTTTCTATGTCGTCGCCAAAGAAAAGAAAACGCGCGAGGAATGAACGCAGCTCACCGCTCTCGACCATCGGTGCGACGCGCCGCAATTCTGAGATCACGTCGTTACCGTCGTGCAGGTCGCTGAGCGTCTGCGAATAGTAACCGATGTTCGTCTTTGTACCCCATATGAGTTTGCCGCCAAGTTCGCGTATCTCGCCGAGCAATGTGCGGAGCAGCGTCGTTTTGCCCGTTCCGTTGCCGCCGATGATGCCGAGCACTTCGCCGCGATGCAGCACGATGTTGATTCCGGATGCGAGAGTCTTCTGCCCGTAACCGATCGCGAGGTCCTCGCTGGTGAGCACGTTATTGCCTGTCCGCTCGACTTTTTTCAGCTTGAAGTTGCCGCCCGACACCTCGGACTTTACGGCCTCGATGCGTTCCATTCGCTCGAGCATGTTGCGGCGCGATTTCGCCTGTTTTGTCTTTTGCCCTTCTAGGTTGCGGCGGATGAATTCACGCGTCTTGTTGATCATCTGCTGCTGGTTCTCATATTCACGCTGCTGCTGCTCGCGGCGAAGCTCGCGTTCGAGCAGGTATTTCGAATAATTGCCTTTGTAAGTAACCGCGACGCCGCGATCGAGCTCGATCACGCGGTTCGTCGTGCGGTCTAGAAAATAGCGGTCGTGGCTGATGACGACATAGGTTTTGTCGTATTCGCGAAGGAAATTCTCGAGCCACTCGACTGCATTTACATCAAGGTGATTCGTCGGCTCATCGAGAAGAAGAACATCGGCGTTTGATAGCAAAAGCCTGGCCATTCCAAGTCGGTTCTTTTGCCCGCCCGAAAGCGTTCCCGCATCGTGAGTCCAGCTTTCGGGCCCGAAACCGAGCCCAAGCAAGATAGCTTCAGCCCTTGCCGCGTATGAAAAACCATCAGCGAGCTCAAATTTCTCTTGTAGCTCGGCATACTTTCCAAGGGTGGCCTCGGAATGATCGGTCTCCATCCGCTTTTCAAGCTCGCGCATTGCGGCCTCAATGTCATGGATCTCTTTAAAAGCTGAGAGCGCCGCCGTGTGGACCGTCTCGCCGAGCTGGAAATCCACGTGCTGGTCGAGAAGCCCGAGACGCAGGCCGCCGGACTTGACGATGTCGCCGGAATCGGGCGATTCGGTGCCAGTCAGCAACCGAAAGATCGTCGTCTTGCCCGAGCCGTTGCGTCCGACCAGCCCGGCCTTATCGCCCGGATTGATCTGGAACGACACGCCGCGAAGTATTTCGTCGCCGCCGTAGGATTTGGTGATGTTCGAAAGACGGAAAAGCACTGGTCAAAGTAAAAAGGAAAAAGGTAAAAGGCAAAAACAAGATCTGCCTCTTACCTTTTCTGATCCAAAACCCCTGTCGGAGGTTATTTGTTAGCCGGTGCGGCCGGTTTCGGAGCCGCAGTTGACGCGGGCTTCGTTGTATTCGCCGCGGCCGGTTTCGTGTTCGCTACAGGCTTTGTATTGGCGGCCGAGTTCGTGTTCGGAGCGGCGCTGTTCGAAGACGCATTTGCAGTCGTCGATGTATTTGCATTCGATGCCGGTGCTGATGCACCTGCGGGACGCGCACCGCTCAACTCGTTCGGATTGTCGACGACCTTCTTAGCAAGAAAATTCTCGATCTTTGCCTCGCTCATCGCGACCGCCTGATACGAAGCAGATAACAGCTGCTTACGATTATTGACGAGCGAATCGGTCACCTGCTGGCGAACGCCGGGGCTCTCGAGCGTAAGCGACTCGTCCTGCTGCACCTGTTCCTGCAACTTGAGAATAAAAAACTTACCCTGGGACTGCGTGATGGCCATTTTGCCGATCGGCGATTGTGGATTCATCAGCTCCGCAACGGTCGACGGCGGAAAGGTCTGCTTCATTTCATCCTCTGAAAGGTAGCCGAGGTCGCCGCCCTGAAGCTTGCTCTGGTCCTCGCTGTATTCGCGTGCAAGAGAGGCAAAGTCCTGGCCGCCCTGAAGTTTTTTGACGATCTCGTTGCCCTTGAGCGCAGCGGATTGCTCGTCTGTCGTCTGATCGCCTTCGCCGCTGTTAGACGGGTCGATGACGATCGCCGCGAGCTTGGCGCCGCGCTTCTTGACGAACGCCTCTTTGTTGCCATGGTAGAAAGCGTCGATCTCGCTGTCCTTCGGAGCGTCGATGCGGCTCGTGATCTTGTCGATGAGCTTATTGATGGCGAGATTCTGTTTGACACTTTCACGGAAGGTCTTGTCGCTCCAGCCGGCGGCCTTCATTTGCTTGTCAAATTCATCGGCAGAAATGTGCATATCGACCTTCTGCTTGTTGATCTCGCCCGAGATCTCCTCGTCGGTCGGCAGCATGCCTTCTTTTTCGGCCTTCTGATACATCACTTCCTGCTGGATGAGCCCTTGCAGTACCTGGAGCCGCGCGCTTGCAAGCTCGAGCGGCGAGAATTTGCTTTCCTCGCCTTTGGCCTGCTGCTTGACAGCGCGGTCGACCTGCTCCATCGTGATGGCCTTGCCGTTCACCTTAGCGGCAGTCTCATTCGCATCGACGGTGCCTGGCGAAGTATTGCCGCTCGGTGCGCTGCAGGCGGCGAGGAAGACTCCGAAAACAACCGCCGCAACCAGGCCGAGGAAATGTTCTGTATTGATCTGCACGATTCTATTGACTCCTTTCAACTCACTCATTCGTTTTCGTTTACTTGACTATGACAAGCCGTATTTGTTATAAATCTCGTTTTGAGTTTTTTGTAAACTCTTTTATCTTCTCGCACTGTTACGAGAGGCAATAATATGGCAAAACGCTGCGACATCTGCGGGAAAGGCCCGCAATTTGGAAATAACGTTTCACACGCTAACAACAAGACGCGTAGGCGGTTCAATCCGAACCTGCAGCCGGTCCGCGTTCAGCTGCCGACCGGCGGCAACAAACAGCTCAAGGTCTGTACCCGCTGCATCAAATCAGGAAAAATTATCAAAGCCGCCTGAGTTTCTATTTGTGACTCGACGCACCCCTTTGGTTGCCAGATCCCGATAAATGGGATCTGGCTATTTTATTTAGGCCAACGCTATACAGTCGATCTCGACCTTTGCATCACGCGGCAGCCGTGCGGCTTGGACAGTCGCCCTTGCCGGTTTGTTCTCGCTGAAATACCGGCCGTAGACCTCATTCATCTCGGCAAAATCGTTCATATCGGCGAGAAAGACAGTTGTCTTGACGACACTGTCCAAACTCGTGCCGGCCGCGGACAACACTTCGCTCAGATTCTTCAATACCTGATCGGTCTGTTCAGCAACGACGTCTGATACGAATTCTCCCGTCGCCGGATCGATCGGTATCTGTCCTGAGCAAAAGACCATACCGCCGGCCTTGATCGCCTGCGAGTACGGGCCGATCGCTCCGGGCGCATTGTTAGTTGTAACGGTCTCTTTCATCAAAAAGCCCTCTTGCCGGTCAACCCAAGCAAAAGGCGAATTCTAGCAAATTAGCGGGTAAAAGAAAAGCAGGCGGACCGGATTGTCAGGGATTTACGCGCTCGACAGCGATCACTCCGGGGACATGTTGAATGGCTCCGACGACCTTGTCGAGGTGTTTCTTATCGTGCACTTCAACGGTGACCTCGATCATGCCGATGTCGTCCTTTGAAACGTTTGCCCGCGCATCGCGGATGCCGGTCTTGATATCGGCGATCGCGTTGGTGATCCCGGCCAGCATGCCGGTGCGGTTCTCGGTGGTCGCCAGAAGCTGCACGGATTGGATCTGCTCCTTGTCGCTTTTTGCCCATTCGACTTCGACGATCCTTTCCTTGTTCACCATCAATTGCGAAACGTTCTTGCAGCGTTTATTGTGGACGACGATGCCTTTTTCAAGTGAGATGTAACCAATGATGTCTTCGCCGCGGAGCGGATTGCAGCATTTTGCGCGGTTGATCAAGAGATTATCGACGCCGCGGACGACGATCGCGTCGTCCATGCCGACGAACTTTTTCACGGCCTTCATGCCGGTCTTAAGACGCGATTCTTTGACCTTGTCGGGATCAAGCTCGCTGAGCTTCTCGGGACCAAGGAACTTGGCTAAGACATTGCGGGGCAAGGTCTTGCCGTAGCCTACAGACGCGAGTAGGTCGTCCGGCCGGCTGAGCCCATATTCGTGAGCGATCCGCTTCATCTCGTTCTCGTTATGCAGGAATTTCTTGGCTGGGACGCGATATCTTTCCGCTTCTTTTTCGAGCAGTTTACGGCCGATGTCGATCGATTCCGTGCGCTGCTGCAGCGAGATGTAATGGCGTATCTTGTTGCGTGCACGAGATGTAACGGTGTGCTCGAGCCAATCGCCGGACGGTTTTGAATTTGGCTTGGTCAGTATCTCGACAACGTCGCCATTCTGCAGCTCGCTCCTGAGCGGTACGATGCGGCCGTTGATCTTGGCTCCTGTGCAGGTGTCACCGACCTGCGAGTGGATAGCGTAAGCGAAATCGATCGGTGTCGAGCCGCGCGGAAGCTGAATTACCTTGCCCATGGGCGTGAATGCATAGACATCCTTCGGAAAAAGATCGAGCTTGAGGGACTCGACAAAATCTTCCGAGTCGGCCTGCGCTTCAGTGTCCTCGACCAGGGGCAGCAGCAGCTTTTCGACGGTCTTTCGCAGCTCGTCGAGGCTGTCGTCTTCTTCCTTTTTGCCGAGGCTGCTTTCCTTGTATTTCCAATGCGCCGCGACACCTTCCTCGGCGACATGATGCATTTCCTCCGTGCGTATCTGCACCTCAAAAGGCTGGCCCGTATCACCGATCACGGACGTGTGCAGCGACTGGTAAAGGTTATCGCGCGGTATCGCGATCCAATCCTTGAACCGTTCAGGCACAGGCGTCCAGATGTTGTGGATTACGCTCATCGTCAGGTAGCAATATTTGCGGTCGTTCGGTGTGATGATGCGGGCGGCGATCAAGTCGTAGACCTGCTCCATCATGATCTTCTGCTTTTTGAGCTTCTTCCAAAGCGAATAGAGGCGCTTGACGCGGCCCTCGATCTCGACGAACGGCACCTCGTTCTCGGTCAACTTCTCGGCGATGGTGGCTTTGACCTTTTCGAGCGTAGCTTCGAGCTCGGGGCGGCGGGCGTCGACTTCCTTTGCAAGGCGTTTGTATTCGGCAGGATAAAGATTTTGAAATGCGAGGTCCTCAAGCTCGCTCCGCATCTTACCCATACCGAGGCGATGAGCGATCGGGGCATAGATGTCGAGCGTCTCCTGCGATATCCGTTCTCGTTTGTCCGGCCGCAGGTATTGCATCGTCCGCATGTTGTGAAGGCGGTCGGCAAGCTTGATGAGCACGATGCGGACATCGGTGGTCATCGCGAGGACCATCTTGCGGACGTTCTCGGCCTGTTGCTTTTCTCTGGATAGGTCGCTGATGTGCGCGATCTTGGTCAAACCGTCGACCAGGTTCGTGATCTCGTCACCAAAATAGGAACGAATGGTCTCTAGATCAACGAGCGTATCCTCGACAACGTCGTGGAGGAGGCCAGTCGACACGCTGGTCTCATCCAGACGCATATTCGCTAATATCTCTGCAACTTGAAGCGGATGAACGAGATACGGCTCGCCCGACGCGCGCGTTTGGCCCTTGTGGTGGAGGGCCGAGAAAAGGTACGCTCGGCGGATGAGGTCGATGTCGGCCCCGGGCCGATTTTCCTCAACTGTATCGATGACATCCTCTATCCGGATCATGGCAAAAAACTGAAAAAACGATGCTCAATCAATTGTAATTGAGCATCGTTCGAGTTGAAAGAAAAAACCTGCCTACTTCTTGTTGGCGCTATTGGCGACAACCTTATTGCCGCCGGTCGCCTCGGCCTCTTTGGCAGCTTTGCGTTCATCGACCTCGTCATTGATCTTCTTTACGATATCGCTCAATTGCAGGAAGCTTGCCCGTGCGGCGTCGGCGTCAGTTTTGAGCCGGTCGCGGTCGGCGGTCCGGCCATCCATCTCAGCCACTCTCATTGCCTGAAACAAAAGGCTGGCCTTATAAGAACGCGCCGACTCAAAGACCTTTAAGAGGTCGACCTTTTGGTTCAGTTCCTTATCGCTGGCACCTTTGATGTTAAAGGACCCGGCGTTCTTCACATCAGCCGGTTCGAGTGCCATCGCCTGATCGATCAGCGCCGTTCCGTCGGTAACGCAGCCCTTGAGCGTCTCAAAGTCCTGAGCATTTGCCGGTTTTACGAACTTAAAGATCTGTTTGCCCCCCTCGGTAACAGTCTTTTTCGTCTCCTCCGTGTCCGTGATCTCGTTCGCACAGGTGTTCTTTTTCGCCGCCAGCGAGGTCAAGGCCTCGGCACGCTGTTCAGGCGGGATGCTCGTGTTCTGCGACCTCGCCGTGACCCATTTGAGCCAGTCGTCCGTCCGCTGGAGATTCTCATAAAGGCTGGCGATCGCCTTGTACGAGCTCTGATCATTCGGGTTCAAAGCAAGCGCCTTCTTGTATTCCTCGATCGCGTCCTCAGCCTTAGGCCGTCGGGCAATTTCATTCGGATACGCATCCTCGAGCAACAGCCGATTCACGCGAATGATCTTGTCCGGCGTGAGGTTCGGCTGGGCCATGTACTGCTTCGTAAAGTCGGACAATGTCACCCCGGCAAACCGAGCCGGATCATAGATCGACTGGCCGCTGTTGATGATCTTGTTCAGATCGGTCGCGAGCTGATTGAGGTGCGATTTGGCGAGCTCGTTCTTCTTTTTGACGTCGTCATCCGTGGCGGTCGGCGCGGCGAGGTAGTTGTCATACTGTTTGATCGTGTCGGGCGACAGCTGACTGTAGAGCCATTTAGAGAGCGGATCGGCCCCGGCGCGCAGCTTTTCGGTCAAAGCAAGGCCTTTCGGGCCGAGAAAATCTCCCTCGCCAAACGAAAAACTGCGGTTGCCAATGTACTCGGAGTGAAGCGTCCTGGCGAGGAAAAGCTGTGCGGTCTTTCCCTCGAGCGTTTCGCCATTCGGATCGCGGGCGACGGCTGCGCGGAAAAAAGCCTCGGCCTCGGGAAACTTACGGCCCTTATATGACTCGGACCCGTCGACCAGGGCTTTCCTGGCCATTACGCGGTTGTAATAAGTGCAGTTCGATCCGACAAAAACGAGGACCGATATGAATACAAAAAGCCCTAAACGAGAGGATCTCATCATTTGACTCCAATGGCTGCCAAAAATCAGCCTGAGCGGGACCGCTGCCCGGGCCGTAAACTTCCGGCGTAATTAATCTAGATCGTCGATCTGCAACCCGATCGGTTCTGCACCCGCGATCTTAGCGGCGTCGATCACCTTGACGACGTCACCGTACTTGACCAGCTTTGGCGCCTTAACAAAGAGGGTCTTTTCGACCTCGTTGGTGCCCTCGCGGAACGCGCCGTTCGCCTCGCGGTCCTTAAAGATCTCGCGAAGCTTGTTCGTCAGTTTCTCCGGGTCCGCAACGTCGCCGAAAGGCTCATTATTCAGCGTCACCGCCTTGGTGTCGCGGTTGATGCCGACGACGAGTGTCAAGGGATTCGGCTTGACGTTCTGCTGCTCGTTCTTCGGCTCAGCGGGGACCTTTGCCTGAAAGCGGCTCGGTTTCAGAGGCGTGATGACCATAAAGATGATCAACAGCACCAGGAGCACGTCGATGAGAGGCGTTACGTTAATGTGTGGCACCGCGCCTTCGCCGCCGCCAGTTGACATTCCCATATCTAATTCTTCCCCGGGATACGATCGATATTGCCGACCGTACCCTTATTTTGCAGGTGCCGCACCCGGTGCGGGCTCGCCCTTTTTGCGGTCCGCAACCAGGCCGACCTTGTCGATATCCTGTTTGCGGATGGTGTCGATGGCCTCGACCACCTTGCCATAATCGACCGCGATGTCGGCCTTGATATAGACAACACGCTTGTCAGGTGCTTTGCCCTCCATACGACGGTGTATCACATCGCCGAGAGCGTCGAGCGGATATTCCTGCTTGCCAATGTTAAAACTGCCCTTGTCGGTGATAGCGATGACGACCGATGTGTCCTTGGCGATCTCTTCATCAGGATCGGGGCTGATCATATCTCTTGGAAGGTTCACCGAAACTCCCTGCTGGAGCAGTGGTGTCACGATCATGAAAATGATGAGGAGCACCAGCATGACGTCGACCATCGGTGTGACGTTGATCTCCGAGTTGTATTCATCGGTCCCGCCGATCTTCATACTCATAGCAAAACTCTCCCTCTCCGGCTATCGACCGGAGACTGGCGATTATCCACGCAGTGTCTTGCCGCGCTGGCGGATGAAATAGTCGACCAGCTCAGAGGCCGAGTTTTCCATTTCAACGCTGAAGCTTGTCACCTTGTTGGTGAAATAGTTGAACAGCCACACCGCGGGGACCGCCACGAGGATACCGAACGCCGTTGCGATCAGGGCCTCGGCGATAGCTCCACCGACAGCGCCGATACCGGCGTTCTCGTTGGTCTTCAACGCCTGGAACGCACCGATAATACCGACAACCGTTCCGAACAGGCCGACGAACGGTGCTGTCGAGCCGACCGTCGCAAGACCGGCGAGGCCGCGCTTCAATTCGGCAGTCTTGACCGCGATGGCGCGCTCAAGGGCACGTTCGGACGCAGCCATTTCATCGGTCGAAATATCGGCATTGCCCTGATGAGCGGCAAATTCCTTCAACCCCGATGAGACGACCATCGCGAGGTGCGAATCCTTGTGCTTATCGCTGATGTTGATCGCTTCGTCGATATTGCCGTTCTTGAGGGCCTGGGCCACCTTCGGGGCATATTGCCGCGACTGCTGCTTGGCCTTGTTATAAGTTAAATAGCGCTCGATGCCGACGGCGATCATATATACCGACTGGATCAAAAGCGTGGTAATAACGCCCCAACCGGGTATGGTCAGGCTCTTTGCGATCGTGTAAACGTTAAACGCATCGCTTGCATCGGCAGCGAATAGAAGTGTCATGATTTTTCCTCCAAGAAGATCAAAAAGAATTTGATGATAGCTATACCCCGAGATCAGAGATCGAGGCCGGCAGAGAGCCGGCTTCGATCGCTTACGTTCCCTTACGGAACAAAGTTATAGGTAATGACGCCAGTGACCTTGACCGGCTGTCCGGACAACAGCGTCGGGCTGAAACGGGCCCCGCGAGCGGCCGAAACTGCCGCACTCGCGAGCAGCGGATGACAACTTGCGGCAGACGCCGATATAACGCTGCCTGTCTCGCTGATCGTGACCTGCACGGTACATGCCCCGCCCGCGCGGACAGCTCGTGCCGCCGGCGGATAGGCCGGCTTAGGCAGGCTTGTCGCCTTTCCGTTAAGCACACCTCCTGAAATTGTCTTGGGCACTTTTTTAGGCGGAGGTGGTGCATCGCCTTCGGTACCGGTTGTCTCTGTACCAGTTCCAGTCGAAAGACCTTCCGTTCCACCGCTATCGACAACGCGTCCAACACCGGACTCAACCTTAGCACCAGTGTCCGAGTCAGTTGAGCCGATCATCGTCAGTCGGTCAGGACGCACGGCCTTGACGGTGTTCTGAACAACGCTGATCTTTTCCGGGACCTTCGGCGTCACGTCCATGCTTTGGATGAGGTCCTTACGCACGTCGACGTCGGGCTGTTTTTGCTGCTCCTTAGGCTTCTCAGGTGGCGGCTCATCCTCGACGGGGACTGGCGCAACAAGCGTCGTCAATGAAAGATCGTCACCTCCCATGCCGTAATCGTGTGCAAACAATGATTTTGTCCACAATCCGACCACCGTCAGAACCGCAATTATCAAAACAATGATCATGAACTCGCTGCGGCGCGTGTTCTCGGCCGTATTGCTTTTTGATTCAACTAATTGATCAAGCATCTTAACTACCTCCCTTTTCGGTGCCAACCTCAGGGCCAAGGGCTAGAAAACCTGGTTAATGTTTAGATGATACTGCGGGGACATCAAGTTGTAACCCGCGTCCCGCGTGTTCATCGATGTTGTTCCCTCGTTCGCACGTGCAGAAGCTTTCCCGCGACATCCGTCTTCGTTTCAAACATCGAAACGGCAACACGAAGAAGCAACAAGTTAATTGACCAGCAACGAAATGAAGTCTAAAAGTTTGGCTGGGGAAAGTCAAGCAAACGCATTATTTCCCCGGCCCTTTCAGGCTTCCAAAAAGCTAAATCTGGCTATCGCGTGACAGGCCGCCGTGTCACCGTGCGCCGTGATGACGAGGCAAGCTTCTGCCCTTGCTGCTGAGGCGCCAGAACATCCTTTATCTCCGCCTCGCCCAGGCGATGCTGCCACCATATCGCGATCGGGCTGGCGATGGCGATGGTCGAATAGGTTCCGAGCGTCACGCCAACCAGAAGTGCAAGCGAAAAACTTCTTAAGACCTCGCCGCCAAAGAGCACGAGCGCGAGCACCGACAAAAGGACAAGGCCGGCCGTGATGATCGTTCTCGAGAGCGTCTGGTTGATCGAGTCGTTGGTGATCTTGAACAGCGAATCGGTCCGATTGATGACGAGATTCTCGCGAACGCGATCAAAGATGACGATCGAGTCGTTGACCGAGAAACCGACGATGGTCAGGATCGCCGCTATCACGGTCAGGTTGATCTCCCACTGAAAGACCGAGAAGAACGCCAGCACCATTAGCACATCGTGAAACACCGCGATAACGGCACCCGCGGCATAAGTCCAGTCGTACCGGAACGCTATGAACAGCAGAATACCGATCAAACCGAACAGGGTCGCAGTTACGGCCTGATTTCGCAGCTTTGCACCGGCCACCGCACCGACCGAATCCGTTCCGACGATCTTATATCTTGCGTCGGGAGCGTCGTTTAGAGCCGTCTCGCCCTCGGCCTCGGGTCCGAACGTATCGAGTGCCGTTTTCACTGTCTGGCGGCCTGCCTGGACCTGCGCGGCCGTCACGGGAGCGCCCTCCTGGCCCGGTTCCTGCGCTGGCTGCTGCTCGGCCACGTTCTCGACAAGCGGGATCTTGATGAGCACCTCGTCCGGCTTGTCGGTCGACGCCTGGATCACCGGGTCATTGACGCCGGCGTTGTGAAGAGCCGCGCGAATCTCATCTTCGCTGGGCCTGTCACCCTTGAACTTGGCGACAACAACGGTGCCGCCCTTAAAATCGACGCCCAGATTGAAGGCGTCTGTCCCGCCCTCAGTGTATTGCCGTCCGATCGTCGACACGAGCCCCGATAGCATGATGCAGATCGAAAACGCGATGAAATACTT
>Ga0163161_10003258_pt1 | contig 11409 bp, 11 predicted proteins | sample S45metaG_FD_129847 | JGI IMG/M metagenome (GOLD analysis project Ga0163161, IMG submission 129847) | Switchgrass rhizosphere microbial communities from Kellogg Biological Station, Michigan, USA - S4-5 metaG | ecosystem: Host-associated > Plants > Roots > Rhizosphere > Soil | place: USA... | reverse complement strand
CGTTTGTTCGAATCTCGTCTTTGGCGGGCTGGCCGGGTGGCTGTTGAGTCCGCGACGTGCGATACTCCCGGCCGCTGCGTCGCTGGGCGTGGCCGGCAAGGAGTTGCGCGCATGAGCGGGTCCGCAGACGACAGACTTCCGAGGCGATCGTTCCTTCGCTACGGCGCGCTGGGCGGCGCCGCGATCGTTTTGCCAACCCCAGTTGGCACCCTGTGTTCCGTTTCAGCACAAACACCCCCGACCGGGGACAGTCCCCAAAGTGGGGGGGCCGGATCCGGAACTGGGGTGGACGCCCAAACGCAGGACGAGGCGACGATCGACGATTTGCAGCGGAAAATGGCCAGCGGCGAGGAGACGGCCGTCTCGCTGACGCAGAAATACCTGGCAAGAATTGACGCGATCGACCGCAAAGGCCCCGCGCTTCGGTCGATTCTCGAAACAAATCCCGACGCCGGGAGCATCGCTGCCTCCCTGGACGCCGAGCGCAAGGCCGGCAAGGTCCGAGGGCCCCTCCACGGCATTCCCGTGCTCTTGAAGGACAACATCGAGACCGGCGACGGGATGATGACCACTGCCGGGTCGCTCGCCCTCGCCGGCGCACCCGCGGCGAAGGACGCCTTCATCGTCGCGCGCCTGCGCGAGGCCGGCGCCGTGATTCTCGGCAAGACGAACCTGAGCGAGTGGGCGAACTTCCGCTCCACGCATTCGTCGAGCGGTTGGTCCGGCCGCGGCGGACAGTGCCGGAATCCTTACGCGCTCGATCGCAACCCGTCGGGCTCGTCGTCCGGCACCGGCGCGGCGATCTCGGCGAATCTCGCGGTGGCCGGCGTCGGCAGCGAAACCGACGGCTCGATCGTCTCGCCGTCGAACAACTGTGGCCTCGTCGGCGTGAAGCCGACGGTGGGACTCATCAGCCGCGCGGGCATCATCCCGATCTCTCACACGCAGGACACCGCCGGCCCGATGACCCGTTCGGTGCGCGACGCGGCGATCATGCTTGGCGCCATGGTGGGCCTGGACGTCAGCGATCCGGCGACGGCCAGCTCGTCGAACCGTGCGAAGAACGACTACACCCAGTATCTCGACGCCAACGGCCTGAAAGGCGCGCGCATCGGCATCGCCCGCAAGCGGCTCTTCGGCTACCACTCGGGCGCGGACGCGATTGCGACGGAAGCCATCGACACGATGAAGAGCCTGGGCGCCGTCATCGTCGATCCCGCCGATGTGACGACGATCGGCGCGCTCGGCGATCCGGAATTCGAGGTGCTGCTGTACGAGTTCAAGGCGGGGCTCAACAAGTATCTCGCCGCCCGCGGCGGCGCGGTCAAGACGCTCAAGGACGCGATGGCCTTCAACGACACGAACAAGGATCGCGAGCTGCCCTACTTCGGCCAGGAGATCTTCGCGATGGCCCAGAAGAAGGGCCCGCTCACCGACCCGAAGTACATCAAGGCGCTCGAGGCGTGCCGCGTCAACTCACGCACGAAGGGCATCGACCTCGTGATGACGCACTTCAAGCTCGACGCGCTCTTCTGTCCAACCGGCGCGCCGGCATGGCTGACGGATCTGGTGGACGGCGACCACGACACCGGCGGCAGCTCGACGATCGCGGCGGTGGCCGGCTATCCGCACATTACCGTGCCGGCGGGATTCGTCTTCGGGATGCCCGTGGGCGTGAGCTTCATCGGCCGCGCGTGGAGCGAGCCGAAGCTCTTCAAGCTGGCGTACGCGTTTGAACAGGCATCGAAAAAGCGCGCGGCGCCGAAGTTCCTGCCGACGGTTGAGCTCGCCGGCCAGCCGACCTGATCGACCTGCCTGACCTGATCGACCCGATCGACCTGATCGAGGGGGGAAGCAGCGGCCGAGCCCAAGCTCGACCGCCGGGTCATGTTCAGGAATTGTGCAGGCTGAGCGCCTGTCGGACGGATCCCTGTTCGACTTCTACGAGACGTGCTGAATCGGAGGGACGTTCATCCAGCCGCGGCTGCTGTAGTCGAGCATCAACATGCTCAACAGGATGAACAGCCAGAAGACGCCCGCGCCGACGACCACCCAGTTCAGCCGATCGCCGTACTTCACGTGCATGAAGATCAGCACGACGAGCGACGCCTTCACGACGGCAATCGCGAGCGCGACGATGATGTTGAGCGGACCAAGGTCTACAAACGCGGCGGCAACTGTCGCCGCCGTGAGGACCATCAGCACGGCGAAGATGCCGTAATACGTCGTCGCCGGCAGGATGTGATCGTGGCCGTCTTCCAGGTGACTCATGCGCCGTTTACCCGTGACGATGGACGAGATACAAGAGCGGGAACAGGAAAATCCAGACGATGTCCACGAAGTGCCAGTAGAGCCCGAAGATCTCGACCGGGATGTGCCACTCCTTCGAGAACTCGCCGCGAATGGCCATGCGGAGGATCACCGCCAGGATGCCGATGCCGATGATCATGTGCAGCGCGTGCATGCCGGTCAGGGCGAAATAAATCACCATGAAGATCCGGACCTGCGACGCGATGGGCGCCAGCTCGGGGCTCTGCGAGACGTCGAAGCCGCCGTAGATGAACGGCCCCAGCTGGAACTCCCGTCCAGGGAACAGCCAGATCATGCCGCCGTCGGGGAGATGGTGCCCGGCGAACTTGACCTTGTATTCGAAGTACTTGATGACGAGGAAGACGACGCCCAGGACACCGGTGGCGATGAGCAGCCACACCGTCTGGTTCCGCTTCCCGAGCTGCGCGGCGTGCACCGCCATCGCGACCGTCAGGGACGACCCGATGAGGACGACGGTGTTCGTGCCGCCGAGCGTGATGTCGAGCTCGCTGCTCGCGGCCGCGAACCCTGGGAAGTACCACATCCGGTAGAGCATGTAGGCGGCGAACATGCCGCCGAAGAACATGATCTCCGTGACGAGGAACACCCACATCCCGAAGGTCGCAGTCTCCTTCTGCTGCGCCATCGAGTCGAAATGGTGCATCTGCCGCGGATGGTGCGCGGCGTGCAGCCCCTGAGTCAGCGCCGCGTCAGACAACCTTGACCTCCTCGTGGTGCCCGTACTGGTGCGTCGCCTCGGTGACGATCGGCGTCGTGTCGAAGTTGAACGTGGGCGGCGGCGAGGTCGTCTCCCACTCCAGCCCCTTCGAGCCCCAGGGATTGTCGCCCGCCGGCTTGCCGTAGAACCAGGACCACGTCAGGTAAATCATCGGGAAGAGATAGCCGGCGCCGAGAATCGTCGCGCCCGCCGTTGACAGGATGTTGTAGACCTGGAACTCCGGCGGATACATCGCGTAGCGCCGTGGCATCCCGATATAGCCGGCGACGAACTGCGGCAGGAACGTCAGGTTGAATCCCGCGAACACCAGCACGGCGCTCAACCGGGCCCACGCATCGGGATAGAGCCTGCCGGAGATCTTCGGCCACCAGAAGTGCAGGCCACCGAGATACGCCATGAGCGTGCCGCCCACCATGATGTAGTGGAAGTGCGCGACGACGAAGTACGTGTCGGTCAGGTGGATGTCGAGGCCGATGGCCGCGAGGAAGAGGCCCGTCAGGCCGCCGATCAGGAAGAGCCCGATGAAGCCGAATGCGTAGAGGGTCGGCGTGTCGTAGGAGATCGAGCCCTTGTAGAGCGTCGCCGTCCAGTTGAAGGTCTTGACTGCGGACGGCACGCCGACCAGATACGTGATGATCGAGAACACCAGGCCCGCGTACGCCGTCTGGCCCGCCACGAACATGTGGTGGCCCCAGACGAGGAAGCCGATGATCGCGATGGCCAGGCTCGAGAACGCGACGAAGCTGTAGCCGAACACGTTCTTGCGCGCGCCCGACGCGATGAGCTCCGAAATCACGCCCATCCCCGGCAGCACCATGATGTAGACGGCCGGGTGCGAGTAGAACCAGAACAGGTGCTGGAAGAGCACCGGATCGCCGCCGATCGAGGGGTCGAAGATCCCGACGCGCAGCACGCGCTCGAATGCCATCAGCAGCACCGTGATCGCGATGACCGGCGTGCCGAGCACCATGATCAGGCTGGTCGCGTACTGCGCCCACACGAAGAGCGGCAACCGGAACCACGTCATCCCGGGCGCCCGCATGCGGTGCGTGGTGACGATGAAGTTCAGGCCGGTGAGGATCGACGAGAAGCCGGTGATGAAGATGCCGACGCCGGCCGTCAGCACGCGGCTGTTCGACGACATCGAGCTGTAGGGCGTGTAGAACGTCCAGCCGGTGTCCACGCCGCCGCCGATGAGCGCCGCCAGCGCGAAGAGCCCGCCCAGGACGTAGATGTACCAGCTGAGCAGGTTGATCTTCGGGAACGCGAGGTCCTTGGCGCCGATCATGATCGGCAGCAGGAAGTTGCCGAGCGTCGCCGGGATCGACGGGATCAGGAAGAAGAACACCATGATCACGCCGTGCATGGTGAACACCTTGTTGTAGGTGTCCGAGTCCATGAGGGCGCCGGTCGGCGTCAGCAGTTGCAGGCGGATCAGCAGCGCGAAGAACCCACCAAGGAAGAAGAAGGCGGTAATCGAAAAGAGGTACAGCAGCGCGATCCGTTTGTGGTCGGTCGTCAGCAGCCAGCTTTTGACGCCCTCCTGCTCGTTCAGGTAATGGCGTGCTGGCAGTGCGGTCGGTGCCGCGGCAGTTGTCGTCATGTCTGTCGTCCTACTTCGTCGGACCAGGCGTCGGCGGGGCCGGGCTCGCGCCCGCGCCGCCAGTTCCGCCCGATCCCGCCGCCGCTGCCGGCAGCGACTTGATGTACTCCGTGAGCGCGAGGATTTGCTCCTCGGTCACCTGGCCCTGGAAGGTCGGCATGATCGGCTGGAAGCCGGTTACGACCTTGGCCGTCGGGTTCAGGATCGACTCGCGCACGTAGGCCGCGTCGGCCGTGAGGGTGTTGCCGTTCGCCAGGTGCACGGTAGAGCCGAGCAGGCCGTTCAGCACCGGGCCGCGGCCCTGCGCGTCGCTGCGATGGCAGGTGATGCACGCGAACTGCGAGAACAGCTGCTGGCCCTTGTCCGCGAGCGAGCCGCCCGCCGAACCGCCGCCGAGCCAGTTCTCGTAGTCGGCCTGCGTCATCACGGTCACGTGGCCGATCATCCCGGAATGCCGCGTGCCGCAGTACTCCGCGCAGAAGATGTGGAACGTGCCCGTCTTCGTGGCGGTGAACCAGAGCTGCGTGTAGCGCCCAGGCAGCGCGTCCATCTTGGTGCGGAACGCGGGGAAGAACAGGTCGTGCAGCACGTCCTCCGAGGTCATGATCACGCGGATCGGCGTGTTCACCGGCACGTGCAGCTCGTTGATCTCCCGCTGGCCCTCGCGGTGCTGGAACTTCCACATCCATTGCTTGCCGACCGCGTAGACATCGAGCGCCTGCTCGGGGACGCGCACGAGCGCGAAGTACACGCTCGCACCCCACACGAACATCACCATCGCGATGATGAAGGGGATGCCCGTCCAGATCAGCTCGAGCGCCAGCGATCCATGGATCGGCTCGCCGTGCTCGTCCGGATGACGGCGGCGGTACTTGATGGCGAAGAAGACGACCAGCACCGTGACCAGCACGGCGAAGAAGCCGCTGGTGGCCAGCATGAAGAAGTACAGGTTGTCCACGCGCGAGGCCAGCGTGGAGGCCTGTTCGGGGAAGATCGGAATGCTCGGTGCCATGTGCTCTCGTGGGGTCTTCGATCGCCGCGCCTCAGCGCGCCCGGTCCGACGGGGGCGGCCCTCTCCGCTCCCGCCTTCGCAACATCACGACGGTCCCGCCAATCATCAGCAGCGTCGCCACGCCGGCCGTCCGCACCACCCGCATCACCGCCAGGCTGTACTTGCCGGACGCCGGGTCGTAGTGGAAGCAGGCCAGCAGCAGCTGGTCGACGGGGCTGCCGATCTTGCGATCCGCCGACTCCATCAGCGCCAGCTTCAGGTCGCGCGGCCCGTACTCGATGCCGTAGAAGTAACGCGACAGCCGGCCGTCCGGCGTCACGACCATGATCCCGCTGGCGTGCGCGTACTCTCCGACCGCCTTGTTGTAGGCGTACCGGAAGCCGACGGCGCGCGTCAGCACGGAGATCTCAGGCTCGTTCCCTGTGAGGAAGTGCCAGCCTTCAGCGGCGCCGTCCCGGCGGTACCGCCTCACGTAGTTCGCCTTCTTCGCGCTCGCGAGCGCCGGCGTATCGCGCGGGTTGAAGCTCACCGTGACGACGTCGAAGTCCTTCCCGATCGAAAAGTTCAGCGTGCTCAGGGCGCCCGTCAGCCCGTTCAGCACCTCGGTGCAGAGCATCGGGCACTCGAAGTAGTTCAGCGTCAGGATCACCGGCCGGCTGCCGAAGTAGTCGCCCAGCTTCACGGTGCGCCCCGACTCGTCCTTGAACGTCAGGTTCAGCGGAATCTGCGCGTTCAGCTTCTGATCGAGGCCGACTTCCTGCAGCAGCTCGGGCATCCCGGCCGCCGAAGGCACGCCCGCGCCCACGCGCTCGCCGGGCGCCGGGCCCAGGTCCTGGGCACGGCTCGCCGACGGCGTCAGCGCCGCGAAAGCCACGATGAGGAGAACGGCTCGAAATCGCATCGCCCGATTAATGCTTCCCCATCGGTGGAGCGGCCTGATCAGCCGGACCCGCATGACCTGCTTGACCCGTCTGACCTGCTTGACCCGTCTGAACCGACGGACCTGCCTGACCCGGTTGCCGATACGGCAGACCCTTTTCGGCAAGCACGTCAATCGCGCGCTCGATCGGAATCCGGACGACGCCGGCGTTCTGATCGACCCACGCGTAGTGGTCGAGCACCTTGTTCTCTTCCTTCCGCAGTTCCTTGATGTCGTCGAACGGATAGGTCTGCAGCCGCGGACGGGGCGGCAGCGGGCGCGTCACGCCCTCAGCGAGCGGATAGCGGCCGGCCTTCTCGGCGATCTCCCGGGCGTCGAGGAACTTGTAGAGCCCGACGACGAGGGTCGCGCAGACGAAGACGATCGCGGCCAGGAAGATCGCGAAGCGGACGAGCGGGCCGAGCTCGGCGTCGCTCTGTTCGTGTCCGACGATCTCGGCTGGGGTGTGGTGCTCGCTCATGTCAGTGTCCGTTGCTCTCGAGCACTTCGGCCAGGCCCTGATCGCCCAGCGGCAGCAGCGGACGCGATCCCAGCTGCCACAGGAAGATCGCCACCCAGATGCCCCCGACGGCCAGCGGCGTGACGAAGTTCATCCAGCTGAGCGCCGGCGCGGCGTGCCCGTCGCGCGGCCCCATCAGCCAGAAGAGATCGACGAAGCGCATGCAGATGATGTAGAGCGCCACCAGCGCCAGGGCGCTGCCGCGCTTCAGGTCGCGGTTCAGCAGCAGGAGGAACGGCAGCACGAAGTGGCCCAGGATGACGAGCGCGCTGAGGTACACCCAGGCGCCCTCGATTCTCGTCAGGTAGAACGTGATCTCCACCGGCAGGTTCGCCGACCAGATGATCAGGAACTGCGAGAACTGGAAATACGCCCACAGCATGACGAAGGCGAGCGTCAGCTTGCCGAGGTCGTGCAGGTGGTCCGGCTTGACGACGTGCGCGAACGGCTCGCTCCGCGCCAGCAGCACAATCACGGCGATGGTGAACGCCATCGACGCGAGGCCCTGGCCGCCGAGCATCAGGATCCCGTAGATGCTCGAGTACCAGTGCGGGTCGATCGACATCAGCCAGTCGACCGAGGCGAAGAAGAGCGTGATCCCGTAGATCAGGAGGCCGCCGCCGCTCAGGCGCTGCATCTTCAGCGCGAGCGCGGTGTCCTCCGGCGCGGCGTCCTGCCGGCGCGACCAGGCGGTCATCGTGAACGTGATGCCGCACCAGATCAGGAAATACAGAACGGCGCGCACGTAGAAGAACGAAGTATTCAGGTACGGCGCGCGGTGCTGCAGAATCGCGTCGCCGGCGACCTGCTCCGGACGCGCCCACGGGAAGATGTAGTGCGCGCCGATGGCGACGGGGATGAACGCCAGGCCCACGAACGGCAGCGTCCGGCTGGACGCCTCGAAGATCCGGCGCGTGACGACGCCCCACTGCCCGCCCGACAGGTGGTGCACCATCATCCACGCCATCGATCCGAGCGAGACGCCCCACCAGAACAGGAACGCGACGAGCCACGCCCGGTAGAACTGCTCGGGGCTGCTCATGAACCCGACGCCGCAGAGCGCCAGCCCCACGACGCCGACGACCGCCGCCAGGCGCTGGATGCCGGCCGCGCCAGCCGGCACGGCGTAAGTCGAATCAGTCATCGCCTCAGTGCTCTCCGTGCGACGGCGCCGGTTTCGTTTCGTCGGCGGCGGGCTTGTCGAGCTCGCCGCGCTTGTCCGACGGCACGTCGGCCACGCTGGCCCGCTGGCTGTACTGCAGCGCGCGGATGTAGGACGCGACCGCCCACCGATCCTTCGGCTCGAGCTGCATGCGGTAGTCCTGCATGGCGCCGAAGCCGTTGGTCATGACGTCGAAGTAATAGCCGACCGGCTGCGTCCGAATCTTGTCGTCGTGGAACGACGGCGGCGGCCTGAGGCCGCGCTGCACGATCATCCCGTTGCCCTCTGCCGTCCGGCCATGGCACGGCGAGCAGTAGACGTTGAAGCGATCGTGCCCGCGCTCGAGCACGTCGCGGGTCACCGGGAACGGGAACTGGTCCACCAGCTGCCCGTTCACCTTGCCGGTGAACATCAGCTCGTCTTCGTTCAGGTGCCCGCGCGCGACCGCGCCTTCCGGCAGGGGGCGCATGCCGCGCCCGTCCGGAAACGCGTCGGTCTCTTCGTACGGATCGACACGCGGCGCGTTGTGCATGTCCTGGCGGCAGGCCGCGCCGAAGAGGCTCAGCGCGCCGACCGCCACGAAGGCGGCGAGATGGCTATTCCGCAACGTCGGTCACTCCGAGCGGGTGCAGGCCCTCGAGAAACTGTCTCGTGCCGGCCGCGTCGAACTTCGGATCGGCCGTCTCGACGACCAGGAAGAACCGGTCCGCTGATGCGTTCGAGAAATTCGGCGCGTTGAACACCGGGTGATAGGGCTGCGGCAGCCCGTTCAACATGATCATCCCCACGACGGCGGTGATCGACGCGCAGAGAATCGTCGTCTCGTAGGCCGGGATCACGAAGTTGGGCCAGCTCGCGAGCGGCCGGCCGCCGATGTTCAGCGGGTAATCGATCACCGACACCCAATACTCGAGCGCGAAGCCGCCGAGCATGCCGCCGATGCCGCCGAAGAACACGAGCCACGGCAGCTTCGTGCGCGACAGCCGCAGCGCCGAGTCGAGCTCGTGGATCGGGAACGGCGTGTAGGCGTCGATCTTCGCGTAGCCTGCGTCGCGCGCCTTGCGCGCCGCCGACACGATCGCCGTGGCCGAGTCGAACTCGGCCATCAGGCCGTACAGCTTGGGCGTGTCGTCCACGTGGTGCATATCAGCGCCGCCTTAGTGGCCGCCCTCCGACTTGATTTTCGCGGACGGCACGATGGTCCGCATCTCGAACATCGAGATCATCGGGAGCAGCCGCAGGAAGATGAACATCAGCCACGTGAAGAGACCGAGGGTGCCGATGTAGGTCATCCAGTCCCACATCGTGCCCGCATACATGCCCCACGCCGACGGCAGGAAGTCGCGGCTCAGGCTGGTGACGACGATCACGAAGCGCTCGAGCCACATCCCGACGTTCACCACCAGCGCGATGCAGAACAGCAGCGGGATGTTCGTCCGCACCTTCTTGAACCACAGCGCCTGCGGCATGACGCCGTTGCAGAAGATGAGGAACCAGTACATGTACCAGTAGTTCCCGGTCATGCGGTTCCAGATCATGAAGCCTTCGTACGGGTCGCCGCTGAACCAGCCCATGAACGCTTCGACCGAGTACCCGTAGAGCACGATGAGGCCGGTGCAGAGCATGACCTTGGCACAGTTCTGGATGTGCCGCATCGTGATGAAGTCTTCCATCCCGTAGTACGCGCGGATGGGAATGGCGAGCGTGAGCACCATCGCGAAGCCGGAGTAGATCGCGCCGGCCACGAAGTAGGGCGGGAAAATCGTCGCGTGCCAGCCGGGGACAACGCCCACGGCGAAGTCGAAGCTCACCACCGTGTGCACCGAGAGCACCAGCGGAGTCGCCAGGCCCGCGAGCAGCAGCGAGGCCGTCTCGTAGCGCTGCCAGTGCTTCGCCGAACCGCGCCAGCCGAGCGCGAGAATGCCGTAGAGACGCTTCACGATCAGCGGCCGGGCCCGATCGCGCATCGTCGCCAGGTCGGGGATGAGCCCGACGTACCAGAACAGGATCGAGACCGTCGCGTAGGTCGACACCGCGAAGACGTCCCAGATGAGGGGACTGCGGAAGTTCGGCCAGATGTTCATGCTGTTCGGGTACGGGAACAGCCAGTACGCCGCCAGCCACGGACGGCCGGTGTGAAACACGGGGAACACCGCCGCGCACATGACGGCGAAGATCGTCATCGCCTCGGCGAAGCGGCTGATCGACATGCGCCACTTCTGCCGGAAGAGCAGCAGGATCGCCGAGATCAGCGTGCCCGCGTGGCCGATACCAATCCACCAGACGAAGTTGACGATCGCGAAGCCCCAGCCGACGGGGATGTTGACGCCCCAGATCCCGGTGCCCTTGATGAGCAGGTACGAGACCGCGAACAGGAACATCGACATCACGCCGAACGCGATCACGAAGCCGAACACCCATCCCGGCAGGAAGCCAGGCCGCAGGATGGCCGAGGTGATCTTGTCGGTGACCGAGCCGAACGAATGGCCCGGCGCCAGGACGTCGGAAGGTGGACGCGCCGCGCCGGCCGGGGCCGGCGCCGCGTGCGAGTCCATCGGGGGTTGACGATCAGCCATAGACAACTCGGGCCTACCGGGGCGCGTGGGTCATGCTGTTGGTCTCGGACATGTCCTTGCCCGGGACCTTCGGGAACGCGCGCGGTTCTTCCTTCTCCATGCCGGGCAGCTCGGTCTCGAGCGCCGCGTTCGGGTTCTTCACCTGCGCGAGGTACGTCGTGCGCGGATGGGTGTTCAACTCGGCGAGCACCCCGTAGTTGGTCGACTCGGCTTTCAGCTGCGACACCCGGCTGTCCGGATCGTTGATGTTGCCGAAGACGATCGCGTCGGTCGGGCACGCCTGCTGGCAGGCCGTCTTGATTTCGCCGTCCTGGATCGTCCGGCCTTCGACCTTCGAGTCCTGCCGCGCGCGGTTGATGCGCTGCACGCAGTAGGTGCACTTCTCCATGACGCCACGGCTGCGCACCGTCACGTTCGGATTGCGCTGCAGCTTGTAGGAGGTCGTGTCCCAGTCCGAGTAGAGCAGGAAGTTGAACCGGCGCACCTTGTACGGGCAGTTGTTCGAGCAGTAGCGCGTGCCGACGCAGCGGTTGTAGACCATGTCGTTCAGGCCTTCGCTGCTGTGGGT
>Ga0163161_10003256_pt1 | contig 11412 bp, 11 predicted proteins | sample S45metaG_FD_129847 | JGI IMG/M metagenome (GOLD analysis project Ga0163161, IMG submission 129847) | Switchgrass rhizosphere microbial communities from Kellogg Biological Station, Michigan, USA - S4-5 metaG | ecosystem: Host-associated > Plants > Roots > Rhizosphere > Soil | place: USA... | reverse complement strand
TGGCCCCGGAGAGGCGTTGCCCGACGCCCCACTTCGCGCCGGCGAAGTCCTGGGCTTGCACGGCGACGAACCAGCGCACGACCTCCGCCGGGGACCGGAAGCGAACCCGTGAAAGGCCCTGATTATCCAATCGTTTACGGGTGAGCCACGCGGCGTCAGCGGCCATGCTGGGCGGATCTTAGGCGTATTCGTTGGCAATCGCGATAGCTTATGTGGTATATCTCTAGTGAGATAACTCATGAAAGCTGATTCGCCCCGGTTTCAAAACCTCTGGGAACTGACCGTCCTCACCACGCTCCGCGAGGCGCCCATGCACCCGTACGAAATCCTCCGGCTGCTGAAGGAGCGCCACAAGGAGGAGGTGCTGGTGCTGAAGCGCGGCTCGCTCTATCACGCAATAGAGCGGCTCCTCGCGGCCGGGCACATCGAAGCGCTCGACACGCGACGCCAGGGCCACCGCCCGGAGCGCACGACCTATCGGCTCACCGAGGCCGGCCAACGGCACCTCGTCGACGGCCTGCGCCGATTGGTCGCGGTGCCTCGCCACGAAGCGTCGGAGTTCATGGCGGCCATGAGCTTTCTCGTGCACCTCGGTCCGCGCGACGCGCTCGCTGGACTCGACGAGCGCGGCCGGCAGCTCGAGACCGAGCTCGCGCTGACCGACGAGCAGATGGCGTACGCGCTGGGCGTCGCAGGCCGGGTGAACCTGCTCGAGATCGAATACCAGCAGGCGATGCGCCGCGCCGAGCTCGCGTGGATTCGCGGCCTTGCCGGCGACCTCAGATCCGGACGCCTCGACTGGAACCTCGAGGCGCTGCTCGCCCTGCTGCGCGAGGCGCACGAACGCCGCGCCTCGCTCGTCGAGGCTTCGCGATGACTCGCATCCTCTTCCTCTCTCTTGTGCTCGTCGGGCCGGTCTTCAGTGCGGCCCCGGTTGGAGGCTCCATGCCATCACAGACCACCGCGCAGACGGCCACCGCGTCAGCCACGTCCGACGGAGCGCGCATCACGATGCGCGGCTCGCCGCTCGGCATCGCGAACGGGTTTCTCTACGGATATCAGGGCGTGAACGCGTACGAGTTCATGCCGACGGTGCGTCGCCTCGGCGCCGGGTTCACCAAGACGTACCTGTTCTGGAACCAGGTCGAACCGACGCGTGGCACGTACGACTGGACCGCGGTCGATGCATTCGTCAACCAGTTGAAGTCCGCGGACGAAGCGCTCGTCGGGGTGTTCTCCGCCTCGGAGTGGGCGGTCACGAAACCGTCCGTGCTGCTCCCCCCGTCGCCCGCGAAGAACCCGGACGACTACTATCGTTTCATCTTCGATCTCGTCTCGCACTGCAAGGGGCGCGTGCGCTACTGGCAGAACGACGCCGAGCCGAACAGCCCGATCTTCTGGGGTGGCACGAAGGAAGAGTTCGTCGCCGAGCTCGTGCTGTTCCACAAGGCCGTCAAGGCCGCCGATCCGGACGCCATCGTGGTCGTCGGCGGCTATGACGGGCTCTTCGGGCCCCCCGGCACGTTCCAGTTTCCGAACCAGCAGGCGGGACTCGACTTTTTCGACTACGTCTTCAAAGAGGGCCACGACGCCTTCGACGTTTTCGACCTGCGCCTCTACGGCGACCCGTACACGATCGTGCCGCGCGTTGACTACATGCGTCAGATGATGCGCGCGCACGGCTTCGAGAAACCAGTCATCTGCACCGAGTACGGCGGTCCGAATCTCTTCGAGCTCCCGGGGAACCGGAAGTACATCCCGCTCGTCGCGGCGTGGTCGCAGGGCGTGACCGGGTCGTCTGGCCAGAGCTCGGCAAGCGGCGGCGCCGGCGGCGTTGCCGATCTCTACAAGACCATGAGCGCGCTCGCCCCGGAGACGCAGATGTTCATGCAGGGATGTCCGCCGGAGCTGGATGCGAAGTACCAGCGGATCCAGGCACGCGGCATCGTCGTGCGCAACCTGTTCGCGCTCTCGGCCGGAGTGCAGAAGACCATCTACTGGTATCTGCCGGCGGACCCGATCGAGGGCGACGCGCGCTTCAACGTGATGGCGCTGATGTACGGAAAGATCGGCCTCGTCGCGCACACCAGCCAGGGCTTCGGTGATCTGCGTCTCGGCGCCGACGTGTTTCAGCGCATGGCGACGGCACTCGACGGCGTTGAGCGCGTCACACGCGTTGCCATCGCCGATCAGCCGTCAGTGATGCTCTTCACAATCGATCGCCCAGGGCGTCAGGCGACGTGGGTGGCCTGGGAACGCCGCGACGCCTTCGCCGGCGAAGACGCCCCCGCGCGCCGAGTCGAGCTCCCACCCGGCATCGCGCCCTCGCACGCCACCGACGCTTTCGGCACGTCGGTCGCACTCGAACCGCACGAGGGCCGTGTGGGACTGTCGCTCACCGACACGCCGGTGTTCCTGCAGTAGGCCGGGGCTTCAGCCCAGGCAAGCACCAGGAGGGCACGATGACGAACCAACGAAACGTCCTCATCCCCTACTTCGTCGACATCGTCGGCCCGTTCGTCGCGTACGCGATCGTCCACTGGCTGGGCGCGCCGGCCTTCTGGGCGCTTACCGCCGGCGGCCTCGTCGCCGGCACCAGCACCGCGATCAACACCGTGAGGCGGCGCGGCCTCGATTCGGTGGGCGTGCTGGTCCTGCTCGAAATCCTGGTGTCGATGGCGCTGCTTGTGAGGATGCACGACGAGCGGCTGATGCTGATCCGGCCGTCGTTCTATACGCTCGTCGCTGCGGTGTACCTGCTTTACACGGCGGCGGCCGGCAAGCCGCTGACCTTCGAGGCTGCACGGCCGATTGCGACGAAAGGCGATCCCGCCAGGAACGCGTCGTATGACCAGGCCTGGGCGACCTCGGCGGAATTTCGCCGGGTCCACACCATGGTCACGACCGGCTTCGGCATCGCACTCATCGCCGACTCCATCCTCCGTGTCCTCATCGTTTACACCACGCCGGTGGATCGATCGATGTGGCTGTCGAATGTGCCGCACACAGTCGCGATGATTCTGTTCCTCATCGTCAGCGCTATGGCGGGCAGGCGATTCAAGAAGCTCGTTGCAGGTGCGCAGGGTGCGCGAGGTGCGTAGGCGCGGCCCAAACGCGTGCTCCTGTGATAGGGTCTCGCCATGCAGCCGACCGACATCTCGCGCCGTTCATTTCTCGCCATCGCCGGAGCTCTGCCGTTTGCCGCGCGCCTTGGCGCCGCCGGTTCATCCGTGCCTGTCGGCATCGAGCTCTACACGGTGCGCGACGCGCTGGCAAAGGACCTGACGGGCACCGTGCGAACGGTGGCCAAGATGGGCTACCAGGTGGTCGAGTTCTACGCGCCGTATTTCCAGTGGACGCCGCAGGCCGCTGCCGACGTCAAGAAACTGCTGGACGATGTCGGCCTCGTCTGCCATTCGACGCACAACGATCACAGCTTCCTGACTGGCGACAACCTGCAGAAAGCCATCGATCTGAATCACGCCATCGGCAGCAAGTACATCATCATGGCGTCGGCCGGGCAGGTCACCGGCGCGGACGGCTGGAAGGGCGTCGCCGATCAGCTCACCGCCGCGCAGGCCAAGCTCGAGCCGCTCGGCATGGGCACCGGCTATCACAATCACGGCGCCGAGTGGCACGAGGTGGACGGCAAGCGCCCGATGGACATCATCGCCACGGGCACGCCGAAGAGCGTGACGCTGCAGTTCGACATCGGCACGGCCGTCGAGGCCGGCGTCGATCCCGAGACCTGGATCAACGCGAACCCCGGCCGGATCCGCAGCGTGCACTGTAAGGACTGGAAATCGGGGGGCGTGGGCTATGGCGCGATCTTCGGCGAGGGCGACGCGCCCTGGGCGAAGATCTTCAAGGCAGCCGAGTCGGTCGGCGGCGTCGAGTACTACCTGATCGAGCAGGAAGCCGGCCCGTCCGATCAGCAGCTCGCGCGCGCGGAGCAGTGCCTGGCGAACTGGCGCAGGCTGCGCGCCTGAATTTTACGAAATCGTTGCACTGACGTAACAGCTGCGACACCCGGGCGGCCGCGTCCGCGTGGAACATCCTTCGAGCCTCAATTATCGAAGGAGAGTCCACGTGAGATATTCGCGCACTATCGGTGCGGCGCTGATGGCCGCCACTCTTGCCGTTCCTGTTTTCGCCCAACACGGCACACCCGTCAATCGTTCAGCTGACTCTCTGACCGTTGCCGTCTTTGGTGACTGGCCCTACAGCGTCCACCTGCGCGACACCGCAGCGCCGTTCCTGCTCGATTCAATCAACAGCGATCCGCACGTGCGACTCGTCGTCCACGTCGGCGACATCCATTCCGGAAGCATGCCGTGCACCGGAGCCGGCCTGAATCCGCTGCCCGCGGGGTCGAACCCGGGTTGGAACCAGAGTATCTGGGACATCTTCCAGCAGTTCCACGATCCCTTCGTCTACACCCCGGGCGACAACGAATGGTCCGACTGCCACAAGGTAAAGCAGTCGAGCAGCGGCGCTCCCCTCAACGAACTGGCGGCGGTGCGAAATCTGTTCTTCCCAACGGCCGGTCTCACCCTCGGAGAGCACCCGCGCCAGGTCATCTCGCAGGCCACGGACTTCGACTCGGAACACCCCGAGGACGCGCAGTTCGTCGAGAACGTGATCTGGGAGCAATCGCGCACGGTGTTCGTCACGATGAACGTCCCCGGCGGTTCGAACGACGACGCGGCGACCTGGGTGGCGCCGTTCACGAACAATCAGGCGCAGATGGACGAACGCAACGAGCGTGAAGCCGCCAACCTGCGATGGCTCGCGAAGGCCTTCGACATGGCAGAGGCTGACGGAGCGGCTGCGGTCGTCGTCATCAGCCAGGCCGACATGTGGGACACCGAGGCGGCCCTCACGAACTACACGCCCCTGGTGACCGAGCTCGCGAATCGCACGGTCGAATTCGGCAAACCCGCCCTGCTTCTCAATGGCGATTCGCACCGTTTCCAGGTCGGCCAGCCTCTGGCCGATCCGTCGAGCGCGATCGGGATGATCCACAACACCCAGGCCGTCCCGAACCTGACCCGCATCGTCGTGCAGGGAGCCCTGACGGCGGATGGCAACAACCCGAGGAAATGGCTGAGGCTGACAATCGATCCGCGGGCCCCGGGCGTCTTCAGCTGGGAAAACGTGTCGTATTGCGAGGCCAGCCCTGCGCCGGGGTCCCCGCTCCCGGCCTGCCCGGAGTAAATCGCCTGCCTGATGGTGGGGCGGCGCCGCGCTGGCCCCACCATCAGCCGCTCAGACCCGATCGACCCGCCCAACCTGATCGACCCGCCCGACCCGATCAACCCGTGTTCCGTGATAGTTTCGCCGCCATGAGAAGACCGCTCGCGGCCGCGCTCCTGGGGCTGATTCTCACCGTCGCGACTGGCCGTGCTGACGACCACCCGCTACCGCTCGCCATCGGCGCGCTCGCGCCTGATTTCAGCCTGCCCGGGGTAGACGGCAAGACCTACACGCTCGCCAGCTTCACGTCGGCGAAGGCCCTCGTCGTGATCTTCACGGCGGTGCATTGTCCGACCGCGGAGATCTACGAGCAGCGCATCCGTCAGATCGTCGACGACTACACGCCGAAGGGCGTGGCCTTCGTCGTGATCCAGCCGAACAGCGTCAAGGCACTGCGCCTCGACGAGATGGGCTACACGGACGTCGGCGACACGCTCGACGACATGAAGGTCCGTTCTGCCTTCCGGAAGTTCAACTTCCCGTTCCTCTACGACGGCGACACGCAGGAGGTCGCGCGCAAGTACGGCCCGACCGCGACGCCGCACGTGTTCGTCTTCGACAGCGAGCGCAAGCTCCGCTACCAGGGCCGCGTGGACAGCAACCCGCGCGAGATGTACGCGAAGGTGCCCGACGCGCGGAACGCGCTCGACGCGGTGCTCGCCGGCGCTGCCGTGCCGATCGAGAAGACGCCGACTGTCGGCTGCTCGATCAAGTGGCTCGAGAAGGAAGTGCTGCACGACGCCGAGGCGAAGAAGATCGCCGCCGAGCCCGTCCCGCTGGACACGGTGGACGCCGCGGGCCTGGGCGACCTGCGGAAGAACACCACCGGCAAGACGCTGCTCGTGAATTTCTGGGCCACGTGGTGCGCGCCGTGCACGGCGGAGTTCCCCGACCTCCAGAACACGTTCCGCATGTATCGCAAGCGGCCGTTCGACCTGGTCACGGTCAGCATCAACTATCCCGACGAAGAGAAGGGCGTCCGCGCGTTCCTCGATTCGCAGCACGCGTCCTCACGCAACCTGCTCTCGGGAACGATGGATCCGTACGAGCTGATGAAGGCGTTCGATCCGGACTGGAACGGCGGCGTGCCCTACTCGGTCGTCATCGGGCCGGACGGGACGATTCTCTACAAGGAGAGCGGCAGCCTCGACATTCTCAAGGCCCGCCGCATCATCCTTTCCAGCTTTCCTGACGACGACTACGTCGGGCAGCAGGCATACTGGAAGACCGCACTGGCGCTGGAGGCGCCCGGCAAATGATGCGACGTCGGCTTCTGCTCTCTCTCTCGATCTGCACAATCGCCGCGGCAACACTGTTGGCGGACAAGCCCGTCTTCCTGTCGACGTGGAAGACTCCCGACGCGTACGGCTCCCGCTTCGTCGGAAAAAAGGTCGCCGCGGTCGTGATCAGCGACGACGACGGCCTGCGCATCCCCGGTGAGGAAGCGCTCGTGAACGAGCTCACGGCGCGCGGCATGGTAGGCGTCGCGAGCTATCGCATCGCGCCGAAGGAAGAACTGCGCGACGCGGCGCGAGCGAAGCCCTGGTTCGAGCGCCAGCAGATCGAAGGCGTCGTCGCGCTCCGGCCTGTGGTCGCGGACGTCGTCAAGACCTACACGCCTGCGATGTGGAGGAGCTCGTACTACCAGTCGTACTGGGGTTACTACAACTACGGCTGGGGCGCGACCTACACCTCGGCGTCGACCTCGAGGACGACGGTGGTGGTGGTCGAGTCGCTGGTGTTCAACGTCCAGAAGGACGTGTTGCTCTGGGGCGCCGTCACGCAGACGAACGACCCGAAGAACCTGCAGTCGTTCATGTCGGATCTCGTGAAGGAGACCGTCGAGGTGATGCAGGAGCAGGGACTGGCGGGAGGACAGCCGAAGAAATAGGGAATGGGGAATAGGGAATAGGGAGTAGCTCACCTCAGCCTGACGTCGATGCTGTAGGGCACGACAATCGACCTGTCGACCGCCCAGCCCGCCTGTGCGGCCAACGCTTCGAACACGGCAAGGGTGCGCGGGATGGTGGCGAAGAAGCTCGCTCGAGGCGACGCGGCCGCCGGTCCGCCGTCCCGGGTGACTGTGCCCGAGACGGTCCCGCCGTTTCCGCACTCGCGAAGCACCCGCAGATTCGCGACGATCTCCTCGTCGCTCCCGTACTCGAACAGGCCGCCCTCCGACGATGCCGCCCAGACCGCGCGCTCGAGGTCCAGTGACGATAGTGCGCGCGCAAGCGTGTCCGTCTGCCGCCAGTCATACCGCACGTGCGTGAACGTGACGTCCAGGCCGTGGAGCTTTGCGCCCGGCTCCATCAGCGCCTTCAGTGCGCGCGCGCCGAACGCCGGGCCCGCGGTGTCCTGATCGAACACGTGGATGTGGATCGGCCGGCCTGAGAGCGCCGACGGCCAATCCTGCCGCACGAGAATCAGGGCGTTCAGGCTGTCGATGGCCGGGCCACCGGCGATGTTGACCAGATGCAGCGGTGCGCCGGGCGCCGAATCCAGCGCCGGCCCGAGGGCCTCTGCCATGAATGCGGTGACGTTCTGCAGCCGCATCCGCATCGACACCGGGCCGAGCGCACGAGCGATCTGCCGGTCCAGATCCGAGGCGTAGGCCCCGAGGTTGTCGGGACCGAGCTTCATCAAGTACGTGTCCAGGCCGGTGAGAAACGTGCCCGAACCGGCGAGCATCCCGCGGCCGAGAATGGAGCCCTCGAGCATCGACCGCAACGCGGCGAGCTGCTCCTCGGTGGCATCGCGCTGGCGGGCCATCATCTCCTGGAACGCGGCCGCCAGCGCGTCGAGCTCCGCATCTGTCGGCGCGATCGCGAACGCTGGATGCGTCACGTCGATCACCGGGAGCTCGAGCCCGGTGTCGGTGACCGCATAGCTCACGCCAAATCGTTTCTGGGCTTCCGGGACGATTGGATCCATCCGTCAACGCAATCGTACGTAGGGCGCGGCTTTGGCCGCGCCATGTTTCTTCACAGCGTGTTGTAGACGAGCGTCACGAACGCGTCGGGCTGGATGAATCCCTTCCCCCATTGCGCGTCGAGATCGGCCGTGGGCTTTGCCGCGACCGCGTCGGCCAGCGTCTTCTTGCCGTCCTTGAGCACCTTCACGCGATCGCGGACGGTCACGAGCATGTCATGCGCGCGCTGCAGCGCCGCCTTGTCGCCAACCGGCCCATGGCCCGGCACGATCTTCGTCTGGTCGTTCGCCAGCTTCAGTCCCTGGGCCGCACCGTCAATCATGCCGTTGATGTTGCCGCCGGTGCCGGCGTCGATGAACGGATAGACGCCGTTGAAGTAGACATCCCCCATGTGCAGGACGTTCGCCTTCGTGAAGTGCACGTAGATGTCAGTGTCCGTGTGCGCCGGCGGAAAGTACGCCAGTTCGAGGGAGTCGCCGTTGGCCTGAACGGTCTTCGACGCCCGGAACGTCTCGGTCGGCCTCGCCGACGGCGGCACCGGTTCGAGGTGCATCCCCATGAGGTCGTGCGGCTCGTTCAGGCGCTTCCTGGTGTTGTCATGCGCCAGGACGTCGGCGCCCGCCTTGTGGAAGTTCGCGTTGTTGTCCGTGTGATCGAGGTGCCAGTGCGTGTCGACGAGGAGGGCGATAGGTCCCGGCCCCATCGCGTCGATCGTCGCCTTGAGCTTCGGCCACGCCGGCTGCATGAAGCTGTCGACGACGAACTTGCCGTCCGGGCCTGCCTGCACGACCACGTTGCCGCCAGGCCCGGAGAGCATGGCGATTCCCGGCCCGAGCGGCGTGACCGCGATCGGGATCGACCCCATCTGCGCGCGGATCGCCGCCAGCGGATCGGCCGGCGTGGCCGCCGGCGCCTGGGCCTGCGTCCACGCGGCCAGCGGCGACGACCGGGTAAACAGGGTCCCGCCCACTGCCGCGGCGGCAAGTGTCAGGAGTTCGCGACGGCTGATGCTCATGGGATCCTCGCCCTCGAAGAAGAGACCTGCTCAGTCTATATAATCCAGCCACGGTCCGGCGCAGCCGGTGGAGGCCCATGGCTCGATCTCGAGCGGCATCGGTTGTGACGCTTGTTCTCCTTGGAGTATGCGGGCTGAGTCCTGCCGCGTCCGCGCAGATTTACCAGCTCGCCGAGATGAACACGCGCCAGATCCAGGCCTTGGACAGGCAGCACACGGTGATCGTCATCCCGGGCGGCATCCTCGAAGAGCACGGGCCGTACCTGCCGTCGTATACGGACGGCTACTCAATTGCCGCCTACGGTGCGACGCTTGCCCGGGCCATCGTCGCGCGGCCAGGGTGGACGGTGGTCATGTTCCCGCAGATCCCCTTGGGCAACGACCCGGCGAACACGATCGGCGGCCTCCGGCGATTCCCAGGCAGCTATCCCGTGCGCATGACGACCCTTCGCGCCGTCTATATGGACCTCGCCAGCGAGCTTGGCGAGCAGGGATTCAAGTGGATCTTCCTCGTCCACAACCACGGCGCGCCGAACCACCACATCGCGCTCAACCAGGCGTCCGACTACTTCCACGACACCTATGGCGGCACGATGGTGCACCTGTTCGGGTTGAAGCCCGTCTTCCTGTGTTGCGGCACGAAGGACACCTTCCTCTCGAAAGACGCGCGCGCGGAAGAAGGATTCACCGTTCACGCGGGCGCCGATGAAACCAGCACGCTGTTCTTCGTCCGCCCCGATCTGCTCGCGCCGGATTTCGCCAAGGCGCCGTCCCTCACGGCGAAGGACTTCGCCGATCACGTGAAGATCGCCAAAGCCGACGGCTGGCCCGGCTACTTCGGCGCCCCGCGATTGGCGAGCGCCGCGATGGGCGCGCAGGAGTTCGAGAAGGCGTCGGCGAAGCTGGTCGAGTACGCGCTCCGCATTCTCGACGGTCTCGATTACCGATCGGTCCCGCGCTACGCCGACGAGATGGATCCGCTCGACGTCGCGGGCGAGCAGGAAGAGCTCGCCTTCGAAAAGACGATGGACAAGCGTCAGCAGGATTGGCTGGCGGCGCACCGCCTGCAGTAGCCGGGCGAATGCCTCACCCCGTCGTCCAGGTCGCCGGAATCCAGAAGCGCTACGGCACGCTGCTCGCCGTGGACGACGTGTCCTTCGACGTCCACGAAGGCGAGATCTTTGGCCTGATCGGTCCCAACGGCGCCGGCAAGACGACGACGCTGGAAGCCGTCGAGGGATTGCGGCCGATCGACCGCGGGTCGATCACCGTGCTGGGACTCGACCCGGTCCGCGACGTCTACGCGCTGCAGGATCGGATCGGCGTGCAGCTCCAGGCCGCGCAGCTCCAGAAACGCATCACCGTCTGGGAAACGCTGGACCTGTGGGCATCGCTCTACAAGCATCCGGTTGACGGGGTGAAGCTGCTCGACCAGCTTGGCCTCGCCGAGAAGCGCAACGCCTGGTTCATGACGCTCTCGGGAGGCCAGAAGCAGCGGCTGTTCATCGCGCTGGCGCTCATCAACGATCCCGAGCTGGTGTTTCTCGACGAGCTGACGACAGGCCTGGACCCGCAGGCGCGCCGCGCGATCTGGGAGCTCGTGCGCGGCATCCGCGCGCGCGGCAAGACGGTGTTCCTGACGACTCATCTGATGGAGGAGGCCGAGCGGCTGTGCGATCGCGTCGCGATCCTCGACCACGGCCGGATCATCGACGTCGACACCCCCGCCGCGCTCGTCCGCAGGTACTGTCCCGAGCGCGCCGTCGTGCTCGTCACCGACGACGACTCGGCGGACGCGAAGTTCCGCGCGGCGCCAGGCATAGACGCGGTGACGCGCCGCGAGCACGAGCTGACGATCCGCGGCCACGGCGACGAGCTGGTGACCACCGTCATCGGCCTGGTGTCCGACCATCACCTTCCCGTCCGCGACCTCAGGACCGAGCGGCCAACGCTCGAAGACGTGTTCCTGAAGGTGACGGGCCACTCGATCCGGGACTGAGCCATGCGCGGACTCTGGAAACTCACCTGGCTCGAGATCAAAATCTTCGTCCGCGAGCCGCTCGGGTTCATCGGCAGCGTGCTCGTGCCGCTGCTGGTGTTCATCGGCATGGGCAAGCTGATCGGCGGCGGCAAGCCCGCGCCGCCAGAGCTGTCCACGGCGCTGGGCGTCGAGATCCCCGTCCTCGGCGCGCTGCTCATCTCGATGAGC
>Ga0163161_10003255_pt1 | contig 11412 bp, 10 predicted proteins | sample S45metaG_FD_129847 | JGI IMG/M metagenome (GOLD analysis project Ga0163161, IMG submission 129847) | Switchgrass rhizosphere microbial communities from Kellogg Biological Station, Michigan, USA - S4-5 metaG | ecosystem: Host-associated > Plants > Roots > Rhizosphere > Soil | place: USA... | reverse complement strand
GTGAACAAGGCGGCAAGGTGATGAATCTCATCATCCGAACGATGTCGGGCCTTGCGTTTGCCGACACACAGTGCGGCTTTAAGGCCTTCAATATGTCAAAGTTCCGGCCCCTGCTCGACCTGATGACCATCGACCGGTTCGGCTTTGATGTCGAATTCCTCTTTGTCGCTGCCCACAACGGCCTCCGCCTCGCCGAGATCCCAGTCCGCTGGAACGACGTCGAAGGCTCAAAGGTCAGCGTCGCTCGCGACACTCGGAGGATGATAAGCGAGCTAAACCAGATCAGGCGAAATGCCCGAAACAGAGATTACGATCCAAAATGACAGCCCGGCTTAATGTAAACATCGATCATGTCGCGACTATTCGCGAGGCGCGAAAGACGATCGAGCCAAGCGTGCTCGAAGCAGCCTGCATATGCGAGGTGGCCGGTGCGCACGGCATCACCGTTCATATTCGCGGCGACAGGCGGCACATTCAGGATCGCGATATCGAGCAGCTTCGGGAAGCGGTAACAACCTATCTAAATGTTGAGATGGCCGCGACCGACGAGATGACCGCGATCGCCGCCCGCATCAAGCCCGACGCGGTCTCGCTGGTACCCGAGTCGCCGAATGAGGTGACGACCGAAGGCGGCCTCGATGTTATCGGCAACTTCGAGAATGTTCAGAATGCAGTTGAAAAGCTCAGGACCGCCAGTATCTTCGTCAGCATCTTCATCGATCCCGAAGCGACCCAGATCGACGCCGCAAAACGGGCCGGGGCCGAACAGGTCGAACTTTGCACTGCCGAGTATGCTGAATTGACGCTGGGCGAGCAGACAAACGATCCTGAATGGCAACAAAAGGCCGAGAATGAGATCTCACGCATTCGCGAAGCTGCAGCACACGCCAAGTCCATCGGCCTCATCGTCGCCGCAGGCCATGGATTGACTACAATGAACATCGGCCCGCTCGCGAAAGTGCTCGATATCACCGAATTCAACATCGGGCACCACATTATTTCGCGTGCTGTTTTTGTGGGTTTAGAGAATGCTGTGCGCGAAATGCAAGCTGCGATAGATAAATAATCGGAACCAAAACTAGTTACTCGGTGTCTAATTAAACAATTGTGATTCGTTGCTTCTTGGGTGCAATCTTACTTTTGGCACCTGTAAGCGCTGCCGGCGTGATGGGGCAGGCGAATGCACCTGAGATCAATTGCTCAACCGCACCTCTCCTTAAGCGGCCGAGCGGTCGTCACATCATTTCGATTGGCGTAGTTAACGGAAAGGCGCTTGAATTGGTCAAACCGAAATATCCGGCAGCGGCGCGGTCCGTGGGAGCTTTCGGAACGGTGGAGGTTCAGATTTTGATAGACGATCGAGGCTGTGTCAATGAAGCGAAAGCTATCTCCGGACACCCTCTATTGAGAGCCGAATCGATTAGGGCAGCCGAAAAGTCGCGTTTTTCGCCCACAATGCTCAGTCACCACCCGATTTGGGTTTACGGAATGATTCTCTATCACTATCGGCAACCTAAGTAATAACAGCACTAGAGAACAGCCTTCAAAGCTTGACCGGTATACGATCGCTTTACGCGCGCAACTTCTTCTGGCGTTCCGGTTGCGACGACCTTTCCGCCGCCGGAGCCGCCTTCGGGGCCGAGGTCGATGATGTAGTCGGCGGATTTGATGACGTCCAGATTGTGCTCGATGACGATGACGGTATTGCCGGTATCGACGAGCTTCTGCAGAACGTCGAGCAGCTTATGGACGTCGGCGAAGTGCAGGCCGGTCGTCGGTTCGTCGAGAATGTAGATGGTCTTGCCTGTCGCGCGTTTTGAGAGTTCCTTTGCCAGCTTGATGCGTTGGGCCTCGCCGCCGGAGAGCGTGGTCGACGATTGGCCGATCTTGATGTAACCAAGACCAACGTCGAGCAGCGTTTCGAGCTTTTGCTTGATCGCCGGTATGTTCTCCAGCAGCGGCAACGCGTCCTCGATGGTCGTATCAAGCAGGTCGGCTATCGACAGGCCTTTGTATTTCACCGCCAGCGTCTCGCGGTTATATCGATGCCCGCGACATACGTCGCACGTGACGTAGACATCGGGCAGGAAGTTCATCTCGATCCTCTTCATCCCGTCGCCTTCACAGCCTTCGCAGCGTCCGCCTTTGACGTTGAACGAGAATCTTCCGGCCTTGTAGCCACGAACACGGGATTCCGGCAACATCGCATAAAGTTCGCGTATCGGCGTGAAAAGACCTGTGTATGTCGCAGGGTTCGACCGCGGCGTGCGGCCGATGGGCGACTGGTCGATCTCGATGATCTTGTCCACCAATTCAAGCCCTTCGATCGAATCATGCTCGAGAGGCGCGACCGCCGACTTGTAAACGTGTCGATACAACGCCGGATAGAGAATTTCCTCGACGAGCGTCGATTTGCCCGAGCCTGAAACACCGGTAACGACTGTAAACAAGCCGAGTGGAAATTCCGCATCGATGTTCTTCAGGTTGTAGGCGCGGGCGCCCTTAACCCTCAACCGCTGGCCATTCGGCAGGCGACGCAGGTCAGGAATGTCGATCTTTAACTCGCCGCTAAGGTACTTTCCGGTCAATGATCCGGCCGACGCTTCAATGTCCTTGGGTTTACCGGTCGCTATCACCTCGCCACCGTGCGTTCCGGCGAGCGGCCCGAGATCGACCACGTAGTCGGCGTGCTCGATCGTCTCCTGGTCATGTTCAACGACAAGCACCGTGTTGCCGAGATCGCGAAGCTGGTGCAGCGTGGCGAGCAGCCGCTGGTTGTCACGCGGGTGCAGGCCTATCGACGGTTCGTCGAGCACATAAAGCACGCCACGAAGCTGTGAACCGATCTGCGTCGCAAGTCGAATGCGCTGGCCCTCACCGCCTGACAATGATGCTGACGTGCGGCTCAGCGTGAGATAGCCGAGGCCGACGGTGTCGAGAAACCGCAGCCGGTCGCGTATCTCTTTCAACACCAATCCGGCGATCTTTTCGTCACGTGGACTGAGTTTGAGTTCAGCGAATTTCTTTGCCGCTTCCGAGATCGGGAATTCGGCATAATCCCCGATGCCGAGTCCGCCGACTTTAACCGCAAGGCTCTCGGCCTGCAGCCGTTTTCCTTTGCAAATAGGACATGGCATCGGAGCGATCAGCTCTTCTAGGGCAGCCTTTATCTTTTCAGACGGCGGGTTTTCAAGACGCTCGCGCATAGCACGCAAGGCGCCTTTCCAATCGCGTTCGAATTTGTAATCGCCGTGTCTAAACGTCAACCGCCGCTTCGTCCCGTTAAAGAAGGCGTCGCGGATCTCCTGGGGCAGCTCGCTGAATTTCATCTTCAGCATCGCCTCCGCATCGCTTCCGAATAGCTTGTCCTTGAGCCGTTTGAGCTTGCCGCGACGCGGCTTCTCATCGCCCTTCGGCGGTTCGAGCTTATCGCCGCCCGTGAATTTCTCGATGATCGCGGTTAATGCGCCACGTAGGAATGTGGCGCCCGCTTTATCGACCCCGTTCAGAAAATCGATCTTGTCGACACGCGCGTTCTCATCGGGAATTATCTTGTGTGCATCGATCTCCATCACCGTCCCGATGCCCTGACAGCGGCGGCATGCGCCGTAGTTGGAGTTGAATGAGAACGACCGCGGCTCGAGCGGCGCGATATTGATGCCGCAGTTGACGCACGCCATCTTTTCGGAATACAGCTTTTCATCGCCATCGATGATCGAGATCAGGACGGCGCCGCCGGTCAGCTTTAATGCAGTTTTGACCGATTCAGCAAGCCGTTCGCGAACCCCGTTTTTCATCAACAGGCGGTCGACAACGACCTCGATCGTGTGGTTCTTTCGCTTGTCGAGCTGGATGTCCTCGTCGAGCTGCCGTATCTCGCCGTCGATGCGGGCCCGGACAAAGCCGTCCTTATGCAGCTTTTCAAGTTCTTTCTTGAACTCTCCTTTTCTGCCCCGCACAAGCGGCGCGAGTATCATCACCCGTTCGCCCTCGGGCAATTCTGCGACGCCGGCGATGATCTGATCGACAGATTGCCGCGTGATCGGCGAGCCGCACTGGCTGCAATGCGGCTGGCCGATGGACGAGAAAAGCAGACGAAGGAAATCGTAAACTTCGGTCACGGTTCCGACCGTCGATCGGGGCGACCGCGAGACTGTTTTTTGCTCTATGGAAATTGCCGGCGAAAGGCCCTCGACCGAATCCACGTCGGGCTTTTCGAGCTGATCGAGGAATTGACGGGCATATGCCGACAATGATTCCACATACCGCCGCTGTCCCTCAGCATAGATCGTGTCGAATGCCAGCGACGATTTGCCCGAGCCCGACAGGCCCGTAACGACCACAAACTTGTCCCGCGGAATATCGACGTCGATGTTCTTGAGATTATGCTGGCGGGCGCCGCGGACGGTGATCTGCTTGATACTCATTACAGCCCAAAATTCCGGTCACAGCCGAAACGAGTATTTTATCAACCTAGCTTTTCGTTAACAAATGTGAAAATGGCCGTGGCGATACTGACAACGATAAACGTCGCGATCGCACGCCACACAGCATCTGATTCGGTAAATTTCCAAATGGCGAGAATGCACAGGACCGTGCAGGCGACGAGCGACGTCGTGATGACGATAAAGGCGATCCAGCGGACAATAGTCGGCTCGATAACTCCGCGCGTTTTTGATTTCAGCTCTACAACAACGTCCGGATCGTCCTGCTGCATAGCCGGATTATATCAAACGAGCTCACTTCCCTTTGCTCAGAGCCTCGTCGGCCGCGGCCTGCACTTTTCCCTGATTGGCAACGGCGTCCTGAGCGGCCTTGACGGCTTCCGGGTCGCCGAGGTAGTAGCTTTTGATCGGCTTGAGATCGTCGTCCAATTCGTAAACGAGCGGTATGCCGGTCGGGATATTGAGCTTTGTGATCTGATCGTCTGAAACGTTGTCGAGGTATTTGACCAGCGCCCGCAGGCTGTTCCCGTGAGCCGCGATGAGCAGCCGTTTGCCGTCCCTGATCTTAGGGGCGATCTCGTTTTCAAAATACGGGACGACGCGGGCGACGGTGTCTTTTAAGCATTCGCATCCGGGAAATTTGCCCTTCTCGATGGAATAGTATCGCGGATCTTTTCCAAGATATCGCTCGTCGCTCTCGTCGAGCATGTCGGGCCGGATATCAAAGCTCCGCCGCCAGATCAGCACCTGCTCCTCGCCATACTGCGCCGCCATCTCGGCCTTGTTCATTCCCTGCAGCGCCCCGTAGTGCCGCTCGTTGAGCAGCCAAGATTTCGTCTCCGGTATCCACATCAAATCGAGTTCATCGAGGATGATCCAAAGCGTGCGAATCGCACGCTTGAGGACCGAAGTATATGCTTCGTCAAATGTGAAACCCTCGTCCTTCAATAACTTACCTGCGGCGTGGGCCTCAACAATTCCCTTCTCTGAAAGATCGATGTCTTTCCAGCCCGTAAACCGGTTTTCCTTGTTCCAAAGGCTTTCGCCGTGACGGATCAGAACTAGTTTGTGCATACAACAATATTAGATTTGAAATCTTAAATTTCAAATTTGAGATTTCAGAAGCTTCTTGACCTCGCCGACGAGATACAGCGAGCCAGTGACAACGATCAGGCCGTCCTCTTCGGTGAGTTCATTCGCGCTTGTCAATGCTTCGCCGACACTTGCGGCAAGATGAACTTTACCGCTGTAGATCGTATTTGGAATCGCGGTCGCGATTGCTTCCACCGTCATCGATCTGGAGTTGCCTATATCGGTCAGGACCACATTGAGAGCACGTGGAAAGACGATCTCAGCAAAACCGGCGATATCTTTGTCCTTCATTGAGCCGTATATGAGCGTTATCGGCTGCCTAACAGACTCATCGAGAAATTTAACCAACACCTTGGCTCCGCCGACGTTGTGGGCTCCGTCGAAAAGGTATCGGCCGTTGAATTCCAATCTGCCCGGATGTCGCGCATTTTTTAATCCTGCTCTAATCTGATCATCGGAAATGTGGAGATCATAGTCCATTAAGAGAACGCCTGAAGTAATCACAGCGGTGTAGGCATTCTCAATCTGATGAGCTCCAATCAGGCCGAGTTTGACACCAAGATCAGCCGGAGGGGCCTTGTCGACCTCATAAACGTTTTTTGTTTTCGTCTGAATATTCATGACGGGCATGAAGCTCTTTTGCGCCGAGTCTGGAAACCGTCCGAATTGTCGGCATCGATCTAAAAGGATCTTCAGCACGTTCGGTTCCTGTTCACCGAGGACAACGTTTTTTGTCCACGGACCAATTATGGCCGCTTTTTCGGCAGCTATTTCTTCTATCGTGTTGCCAAGATAATCCTGATGGTCAAGATCGATCCGTGTAATCGCGGCGATTTCGGGGTTCGCGGCGGTTGTCGCGTCGAGTCGTCCGCCGAGGCCGGTTTCTAGGATGGCAAGCTCAATTTTTGCTTCGGCAAAAGCAATCAATGCAGTTGCGGTGACCTGTTCAAAAAAGGTGGGAGTGTATTCAAGCTCGCCGTTAGTAACCATCCGCTCGGCGGTGTCGCGAACTAACGTCGCGTGGCGAGCAAAGTCGTCCTCGCTGATGTCAACGCCATTAACCCGAACGCGTTCTGTGATCGATACAAGATGCGGAGACGTAAAAACACCTGTTTTGATCTTTGCCTCTAAACAGATCGCGTCGAGGAAGGCGCATACCGAGCCTTTGCCATTTGTGCCTGCGACCTGGACCTTCAAATAATTGTTTTGCGGGTTGCCAAGCGCGGCTAGGAGCTTGCTGATGTTGTCGAGCCCGAGCTTCATCGTCTCGACCTCGTTGCCGAGCGAGAGCAGATAGCTTTCGGCTTCGCGGAAATTCACTTAACTTGCGGCGAGCAGCCGCCGGTGATAGTTGATCTGGCCGAGGTGCCAGGTGAGGTGTGTCGCAAGGTGCGTGAGAAAAAACCCGGTCGTCATTGGGGAGCCAAAGACCTCGATCGGATAGGTCGCGGCAAAATCCTCATCGCTCATTTTTTCGAGCGTCGATTTGACCGAATTGAGCGCGGAATCGACGCCAGCAAGCAGTTCTTCTCTCGAAACATTTCTTGAGGCAAACTCCGCATCACGGTCCCGCACATAGCCGTCGCCGCCGAGCACCGCACCGAAAAAGTGTCGCAGGTTCCCGTTTATGTGCAAGCAAAGATTGCCCGCCGGATTTGTGATGCCGTCGGCCGTCTTCCAAATATCCGCCTCTTTTGAGTACGCGTCGATCTCTTCACGCAATTTGCCGAGATCGCGCTCGTACAATTGAAGCAGAATTTCCTTAACCATAGTTGAGCGTACCGCCCTTACTTACGTGCGGGCTTGTGCAGCTTTGTTCATCATAAAGCCCAGCATCCGAATAATCTTCTCGCGCATCTCGCGTCGGTCGACGACCATATCGACCATGCCGTGCTCGAGTAAGAACTCGCTGCGTTGAAAGCCTTTCGGCAGCTTTTGTCGGATGGTCTGTTCGATAACACGCGGGCCGGCAAAGCCGATGAGTGCTTTCGGCTCCGCAAGAATGACATCGCCGAGCATCGCAAAACTCGCGGTGACACCGCCGGTTGTCGGATCAGTCAAAACGGAAATGAAGGGAAGCCGCGCATCGTGCAGACGTGCTAAAGCCGCCGAGATCTTGCCCATCTGCATCAGCGACAGCGTGCCTTCCTGCATCCGCGCGCCGCCCGATGCGGCAAATATTACGACCGCGCTTTTTTCGGCCAAGGCTCGTTCGATCAGCAGCGTTATCTTTTCACCCACGGCCGAGCCCATCGATCCACCGATGAAGGACATATCCATCGCACCCGCAAAAACGACATGGCCGCCGACCTTTCCTTTGCCCGAAATGATCGCCTCGGGCAGGCCCGAGGTTTCTTTTGCCTGATCGATGCGGTCGGTGTATGGTTTAGAATCGAAAAATCCGAGCGGGTCGCCCGAGGTTATTCCTTCGTCAAGTTCTTCATAGCGGCCGCCGTCAAATAGATCGTGCAAACGCCCCTCGGCCGTATAGCGAAAATGGTAGCCACAATGGGTGCAAACCTCGTGCGAGTCGGTCAACTCACGTTTATACAACGCACTGTCGCAGTCGGGACATTTGACGAAAATTCCCTCGGTCTTGACGGTTTGCTCTTCGTCATATTCAGACTCTTCGATATTAGGCTTGTCCCGCCGAAACCACGACATATTTAACAATTAACGAGGATTTAAGGTTAGCACACGGTCAGAGGCAATCAAAGATGCGTTGGTCGGCGTCGCGAATTGTGTTAAATTCATTGCCAGTCTCGTTAATCTTTGAAGTTTGAGGTCTCTGCGATGCGATATCTGCTGCCCGCGTGTTTGTTGTTCTTACTCTCCTTTTCCTGCTTTGCCGCGACAAAAACGTGGACGGGCAGCGGAGCCGACGCCAATTGGCAAACCGCTGGCAACTGGATGAATAGCTCGCCGCCAGTCGCAAACGACGACCTTGTCTTTCCTGCCGCAGCGGCGCAACAGACGAACAATAACAACTTCTTCCTTTTGACGACCTTTCATTCGATAACGGTCGAGGGCGGAACATACACATTCGGCGGGAATCTGTTCCGGTTGAGCGGCGGTCTGACTATCAATGCCGGCACCCAAACGTTTAACGCGCCGATAAACCTGACCGGTGCGCAGAATTTCACGACCGGCACTGGCGCAACGGTCACGATCTTGGTGCTCACCACGAGTAGCCAGCTGCTCATTATTGATGGCACCGGCATCGTCGGTATCGGATTGATCTCAGGTTCGGGCGCCATCCTCAAGAGCGGACAAGGGATCGGCGCCATCGTGGCTGCCGCTGGTTACAGTGGGCCGATCACGATCAATGACGGCATTTTTGTCGTTGATGCAAACATACCGAGCAGCACGGTGACGATACAGGGAACTCCGCCGGCGGGCATAACGATACCCGCGCTGAGCGGCCTTGGCGGAACAGGCACCGTTGGACAAACGACCGTCACTTCCGGCGGCATAAGCGCGGGCACGCTGACATCGCCGACGGGTATTCTCAACATTTCGGGTGGCATCAACTTTACAAGCCAAGGCGGCTATCTATGCAAGCTCGGCGGAACCACGCCCGGAGCGAGCGGCCACGACCAGCTTAACGTGACCGGCTCGGTCTTTCTTAACGACGCGTTGCTCGCGCCGCTGCCTTGGGCCGGATTTCAGCCTGCGATCGGCGACACATATGTGATCCTCCGGAATGACGGCACTGATCCGATCATTGGGACGTTTGCCAACCTGCCCGAGGGAGCAGGTTTTGCAGGCCCACTGAATACGGCGTTCCAGATCACCTATCACGGCGGCGACGGGAATGACGTGGCTATTCAACGCGTCGCACATACGTCCTTCGATTTTGACGGGGACGGCAAGACGGACGTCGCGGTATTCAGGCCGTCGAACGGAGCGTGGTATGAGCTGTTAAGCAGTGACGGCAGCTTTCGGGGGCTCAGCTTTGGCATCGCTACCGACAAGATCGTGCCGGGCGATTACGACGGCGATAACAAGACCGACGTCGCGGTATTCCGGCCGGCCGAGGGCACTTGGTATTTTCTCCACAGCCGCAATTCGACATTCTCGGCTACACAGTTCGGACAAAACGGCGATATACCCATGCCAAACGATTTCGATGGCGATGGGCGGGCAGACACGGCTGTTTTCCGGCCTTCGAGCGGAACTTGGTACGAGCTGCGCAGCCTCGGCAACCAGTTCGTAGGGACACAATTCGGGCAGGACGGAGATGTGCCCGTAATGGGCGACTTCGACGGCGACGGAATGGGCGACTTGGCGGTCTTTCGTGGCGGTACATGGTATTTGCTTCTGAGCGCGGACAACAGTTTTTCCGCGCTTCAGTACGGCATCGCCACTGATAAGGCGGTGCCCGCAGATTTTGACGGCGACGGCAACACGGACGTCGCCGTCTTCCGCGATGGCGCATGGTACATCCATGCATCGACCGCGGGCGACCAGGCTTTTGCGTTTGGCATTACAGGCGACCGGCCCGTGCCTGCGGATTATGACGGTGACGGCCGGGCCGATGCAGCCGTTTATCGAAATGGTATTTGGTATTATTTGCGGACCACCGCGGGCTTTGGAGCGGCGAGCTGGGGCCTGCCCGCGGACAAGCCGGTCCCGTCGGCCTTTAACTAAGAACGCCGAGCATCTGCGAATGGATCAGGCCGTTGCTTGCGAGCACCGACGGCTGGTAGATGTCGAATTTCGAATTGTCGTAACCGGTAACCTGTCCGCCAGCCTCTTCGATGAGCAGCACGCCCGCGGCCATGTCCCACGGGTTCAATCCTTCTTCCCAAAACCCGTCGAACCGCCCGCATGCAACATATGCCATATCGATCGCTGCTGATCCGTCACGTCGGACCCCGCGTGATGTCAGAAGGAATTCCGTCAAATGCCGAGCAAAGTTAGATTGACGCTTAAAATCGTACGGGAAACCAGTCACGACCAACGCCTCGCTAAGCTTGTCAGTTTCTGAAACACGTATCGGCTTGTTGTTCAAACTCGCCCCATGGCCGCGTTCGGCCGCGAACAACTCATTTCGCGTCGGATCGAACGTCACGCCGGTGACAACCTCGCCGTCATGTTCAAGCGCTATCGTGACGCACCAGCAAGGATAGTTGTGGGCGAAATTCGTCGTCCCGTCAAGCGGGTCGATGATCCACTTCCATGTATTCTCGCCGCCGATCGTTACTGCATTTCCCGCTTCCTCGGCAAGGATCGAATGCTTAGGATAATAGGATTTGATCCGCTCAATGATCAGCGCTTCTGACGCCAGATCGGCTTCGGTGACAAGGTTGATATCGCCCTTTTTTGAGACCTGCAACGCTCGGCCGAATTTCTCAAGCAGTAATTGTCCCGCATCTCGAGCCGTCTCAATGGCAAAGTTCAGCATGAATCCAATTAACCACAAAGACACTAGGAGCACAAAGAACTTCATACAAATTGCTTTGTGTTCTTCGTGACTTGTGGTGAGTTTTTTAGCTTTCGGTTTTGTGAATAGACCGCATCCGCTGGCGGGCTTTCTTTGAACGGCGGATCGTCGGACGTCGTTTGAAGCTGCTTTCAGCCCAATTCGAGACCTGCTTGAGGGGATGCCATTCGAAATCCTCGAGCGGCAGCACCTCGCTCGAAGCATCTTTGAGCTTGATCGTTGTGAATGCTACAAAAAAGATGAGCAGGTTAAAGATCGCACCGCAAAGCACGACCAGCCAGCCCGGTGCCAGGCCGACCTCGGCACGTTTGAAGACGACGTCCCAAAATACACGCCGGTCCTCTTCGGTCAAAGTCGGGATCGGACCGGGGTGAATATAGATCTTCAGTGTCCACGACAGCGCGAGCAGGATAAATATCCATAAATAAT
>Ga0163161_10003254_pt1 | contig 11413 bp, 11 predicted proteins | sample S45metaG_FD_129847 | JGI IMG/M metagenome (GOLD analysis project Ga0163161, IMG submission 129847) | Switchgrass rhizosphere microbial communities from Kellogg Biological Station, Michigan, USA - S4-5 metaG | ecosystem: Host-associated > Plants > Roots > Rhizosphere > Soil | place: USA... | reverse complement strand
CTTGGTAATATCCACTTGCAGCGATCCACATAGGCGCTGGGAGAGTGCTTTTTTACCCAATAAAGCGGCACCGCCCTGCAGCACCCAACTGGGAACAGGTATGAGTCGAGCCGGCTTGTGAAGCGCTTTCGCCATCTTGTTTAGCAGTGCGGTAGTGGATAAATCCTCGCCATCACTCACGAGAAAGGTTTGATTGCCGGCTGCCGAGTGGTCTATACAGGTCACTACCAGATCTACCAGGTTATCCAGTGCAACGAGACTCCGATTATTGTAAATCGCGCCGAAAGGCAACGGAACACCCCTGTCCAACCAGCGCATCATGTTTAGAAAGTTCGCTTTGACTCCCGGTCCATAGACCAGGACCGGGCGGATAATAACCACCTCCATCGCGGTTTCCGCCGAAAGCTGGCGAAGTCCCTGCTCAGCCTCCATTTTCGAAATACCGTAGGGATCTACCGGAGCGGGAGTATCATCGCTTGTATAGGGAGCACCTGCGGCCGTCCCCTCTCCGTTGACCTTGATCGAACTTATGAAAACGAATCTTCGCACACCAGAGGCGGCCGCCTGACGAGCCAGATTCAAAGTACCTTCAACATTCACTTTGCGAAACGCTGCCAACGGATCGGACTCGGCATCATTCATGACATGAACTCGTGCCGCAGAGTGAATAATCACATCAAAGTTTCTAAGATTTTCTTTCCACTGGGTTTCGCCATCAAAGCTGCCGATGCGTACCGTCGGAACGTCCTGAATCTCAAGTTGGGACTCGCCTCGGACAACAGCAACAACATTATATTTTCTTTCGGTATATAAACGCTTGAGAATAGCGCCACCGACGAAGCCCGTTGCTCCGGTCAACAAAATAGAATTTTGCATCAATAGCTGGCCTTTCTTAATGTGGCGTTTCTGAAAAGATCTTCCAGTAGGGATAGAAGGCGAGATTTTGAATAATTACTCAAGTAATACTGCCGACCGAATTCACCCATCGCCCTCAATTGACTTGCGTCAGATTGCGCCAACGCCAACGTGATCTCTGCCAAACCTTTCGAATCACCAGATGAGCATGTGAGACCGGCCCCCGAGTCTCTGATCACTCTTGCTGCCTCTCCGTTGATCATCCCTAACAGCGGCCTGCCGGAGGCAAGATAAGCCTGTACTTTTCCAGGTATTGTCTTCTCAAAAACGTCGTTGGTCTTCAGTGACACAAGCAAAGCGTCTGCACAAGCGAACAGACCTGGCATCTCATCCAAAGGATGTCGTCCCAGTAGCAGCACGTTATCAAGTCCTCTGGACTGGACTTGTTGACTTAGCCAATCGCTCATACGCCCGTCACCAACAATCACCCAGCGCACAGATACCTTGCCAACCAATGCTTCGGCCGCATCTAACACAGCGGGAAGATCTTGAGCTTCTCCGAGATTGCCCGCGAACAATACAGTAAAGACAGTATCGTCACGTGCCAACAACGTTGAGACTCGATTTTCGTCTGCAGAAAAATCATCTTCAGCCCAACTTGGAAAATAAACCAGTCGTTGGGGAGATATGTCTTTCGTGCAATACTTTTGAACGTTTTCAAAAAAACCATGCGATTGCAAAAGCAAATAGTCAGTACGATTGTAAATCCATGAAACCATCTTACCGACCATCGACAGCAGTACAGGTTTCTTCAAAACGCCTACAGCTCTAAGCGTTTCTGGCCAGAGATCAAGAACCCACACAAAAACAGGTGCTTTTTTCAATCGACCAATCACCAATGCCGGAATAGCGGCCATGATCGGTGAGACGGCATATACGAAGATTGCGTCGTACTGCTCGCCACGCAGTTTGTAGGCGCCAAAAACTGAGGCGCTAGTAAAGAAACTGAGATAATTCAATGCCAAATTAATGCTGCGTTTACCTCGCGGAAGCATCGGCACCCGGACAATTCTGGCATCAAAGTATTCATTGAAACGCTCAGGCACCGCCTGGAATTCATCGAATACTCTGCCTTCCGGATAATTTGGCAGACCAGTCAGTACAGTGACCGAATGTCCCTTCTCGGTAAAATCACGAACCAAATCGTTTATACGCATATTTTCTGGCCAAAAATATTGCGTAACCAGCAGGATTCTCAGTTTCTTCTCAGGCATGATAACAACTCAAATTAGTAGCGTTTCCAGACGATTCGATTTACATAATCGGTATAACTGTGAACAATCCGGGCTACTTTTTCTGACACATTAGGCATGCTGTAATCTTCGACTAGGCGCAGGGTACGCTCCGTACCGGAAGCTTGCGTATCCAGAACCATCAATCCTTGCAGTACTCGCTCGACCTCGAGCCCCACCATCATCACCGCAGCCTCCTCCATTCCCTCGGGACGCTCGTGAGCTTCACGGATATTTAATGCAGGAAAATTGAGTATCGAAGACTCTTCGCTGATGGTACCGCTGTCAGAAAGCACCGCTTTGGATTCCAACTGCAGCTTGTTGTAATCTTTGAAACCCAGAGGTTTTAGAAGTTTCACGTTTTCGTGAAATACAATCCCCATCGCATCTACACGCTTTTGAGTGCGTGGGTGAGTCGAAACTATCACCGGATAACCAAAGGTTGTCGCGACGGTATTGAGGACATCAACCAACTTCAACAGATTTTTGTCAGAATCGATATTCTCTTCGCGGTGTGCGCTTACTACAAAAAATTTACCAGCCTCAAGTCCCAAACGTACCAACACGTCCGAAGATTCGATCCCATCGCGATAATAATTCAGGACTTCGAACATCGGACTACCAGTCTTGATCACCATATCAGGTGACAGACCTTCTTTGAGCAAGTAATCACGCGCAATTGTGCTGTAAGTAAGATTAATGTCAGCAGTATGATCAACAATCCGCCGATTGATTTCCTCAGGCACTCGCATATCAAAACAACGATTACCAGCTTCCATGTGGAAAGTTGGAATCTTGCGACGCTTGGCAGGAATAACAGCCATGCAACTATTGGTATCACCCAAGACAAGCAAAGCCTCTGGTTGAACAGACGCGAGCACTCGGTCCACAGAAATGATCACATTCCCTATGGTCTCAGCACCACTGCTGCCCGCGGCGTTGAGAAAATGATCCGGTTTGCGGATCCCGAGATCCTGGAAAAATATTTCATTCAACTCGTAATCGTAATTTTGACCTGTGTGGACCAGTACGTGATCGCAATACTTATCCAGCGCAGTGATAACACGCGACAAGCGAATGATTTCAGGACGGGTGCCTACTACAGTGACGATTTTCAACTTTTTCATTGTGATTCTCATTCCTAATACGATCAGGCTTCGGTGCCCACTGGCATAGTGTAGGTGTCCGGAAGCTCACGATCAAAAATCTCGTTCGCCCACAGCATGACGATCATTTCACTTTCACCAACGTTGGTAATGTCATGACTCCAGCCGGGCACGGTCTCTACAATTTTCGGGGCTTCTCCATCTGTGAATAACTCATAGAACTCACCCGATGTTATATGGCGAAATCGGAAGCATGCCTTGCCGGAAATAACCAGAAATTTTTCTGTTTTCGTATGATGATAATGACCGCCACGAGTAATACCCGGGTGCGCAGTGAAGTATGAAAACTGACCTGAATCCTTAGTCTTGAGCATCTCCACAAAAACGCCGCGAGCATCTCCGTACTTGGGAACTTCGTAAGCAAATTCCTCGGGTGGCAAGTAGCTGAGATAGGTCGAATACAAAGCCCGCACGAGGCCAGTGCCGACCCGCTCGGCAATCATTGACTGTCGACTCTCTTTAAAGGCATACAGTTGTGCCGACAGATCACCTACAGTTATCGAATAATTTTGTTCTATTTTGACAAACGGATTACCTGCCTGCTTACCGTCCATTACAGAAATAAAACTGCTTATGACGTCGTCGATGTAAACAAGTGAAATTTTAGCGTTGGCGTCATTGACACTAATAGGCAAATTATTTGCTATATTATGACAGAAAGTCGCTACAGCCGAATTGTAGTTAGGTCGAGCCCACTTTCCAAATACGTTTGGCAGCCTGAACAAATGCACACTATTGCCAAATGTCGTAGAAAGGTTCAGCAGTGCATCTTCAGCTTCGCGCTTACTGTCGCCGTAAGCATTAGCCAACTCAGCTTGAATTGAGGAGGTATAAAGTATAGGAACATTACGTCCACTCACTGCGACCGCTGCGCATAGCGCTTGAGTCAAATCGGCGTTACCAACCTTAAACTCTTCGACATCCTGAGGACGATTGACACCGGCTAAGTGGAAAACGAAATCCACCTCAGATACGAGCGAATGCAGACTGGCGATATTATCTTCGCGACAGAATCGCAGCACCTCGACGTCTTTTCGCTCACGCAGATGAGCTATAAGGTTTTTACCAACGAATCCGTTAGCACCGGTGATCAATACTTTCATGCTTTATTCCTCGGGTGTCGCATATTCGCCGCGCTGAATTGCACGCATAAAGTCAAGTTTCAGTAGCAAATTCTGCATCCCCTGAACATCCAGGCGCTCGGTGTTATGCGAGTTGTAGTCCACCATGGTGGAAATTTTTTCTTCGCCTTGCTCGACGAATTTACTGTAATTCAGATCTCGAAGATCCGGTGGCACTCGGAAATAATTGCCCATGTCCTCTGCGCAGGCCATTTCTTCTCGACTCAGAAGCGCCTCATAGAGTTTCTCACCGTGGCGTGTGCCGATAATCTGAATAGGATGCTCAGGCTGCCCTAGCATCGATGTCAGGGCGAGAGCAAGAGTCTCCACAGTCGCGGCAGGGGCCTTCTGGACGAATAGATCACCGTTGTTGCCATGCTCAAAAGCATACAGAACCAAATCAACAGCATCCGCGAGAGTCATCATGAAGCGAGTCATGTTTGGATCTGTAATCGACAGCGGTTGTCCAGCTCGAATCTGACCAATGAACAAAGGAATAACGGATCCACGCGAAGCCATGACATTACCGTAGCGCGTACCACAAATCACCGTCTTGGTTTCATCCACATTACGGGATTTGGCAACCATGACCTTTTCCATCATGGCTTTGGAAATACCCATGGCATTGATCGGGTACACAGCCTTGTCGGTACTCAGACAAACTACCCGTTTGACTTGATTCTGTATCGCCGCCTCAAGAACATTCTCAGTACCAAGAACATTGGTTTTGACAGCCTCCATCGGGTGAAACTCGCAGGATGGGACTTGCTTGAGCGCTGCTGCATGGAAAATGAAGTCCACGCCACGACTAGCATTCAATATGCTCTGATAATCCCGCACATCCCCTATGTAAAATTTCAGTTTCGGACTGGCATAGCGCTTGCGCATGTCGTCCTGCTTTTTCTCGTCGCGGCTGAAAATACGAATTTCAGTGATGTCAGTATCTAAAAATCGCTTGAGCACAGCGTTGCCAAAAGAACCTGTCCCCCCAGTTATCAGTAGAGTCTTATTATCAAACACGGCCTACCCTCTTTATTAAATAATATGAAAAATAGCCAACGACCAGACAAACCGGGTTTTGATTTTATCGAAAAAACCACGGTTATTATTGGTCAGATTACTACCATGAATACGTCTTAAAGCAACCGTGTCGCTCAAGTGAACGACTGAATTACGTCTATTTGCGACGAAAGCGATCCATATATCATGACTAATCACCTTCGAGTAAAAAGGGATCAGACAGGGTTTTATCTTCTTCGACAACAGCATGGCACAGCCATAATAAGGAACGCTGCGCCCGATAAAAATGTCAAATATATTCTTGTAAGGAGTACCATTCCTTGTACGATCAAAACCACAGAAAAATTTACGTGAGTCAACATCATCGACAAATGACTCAATAGAGCCCACTACCAGCAAGCTATTCGAAAGCTCCATTGCAGAAATCATCTTGTCGACTCTGCCCGCTGGCCAGACATCATCTTGGTCACTTAAAAAAATATAAGTACCCGACGCCTCACTAATTAAATTCTCAAAATTACCTATATACCCAAGATTCGTAGTATTTCTGATAATCCTGATTCTGACATCGTGAAACTCCTCAACAATACGAATTGTCTCATCGCTGGAACCATCATCACCGATCAAAACTTCAGAATCTTCCGGGATTTGCTTGAGTATTGAACTCAGCTGATCCCTGATGAATTCAGCCCCATTGTAAGTGGCTACACAAACGCTAACCGAAAACATATTTATTCCTAGTTAAGACCCAATAAAGAAACCAGAAAATCCACCTATCACCTTTAACAAGCCGGGTCGGAAGAGTTACCTTTTTTAAACTGGGCCTCACTGCTCTGATCAAATTCATTACCGGGGAAAAGCGCCCTTCTTTATGTGGCGACAAACAAGTAAATAGGTGAAGGCTCAAGCACGACTTTTCCTGGCAATGAAAAAATGGCGGACTAGCGCGATCATGAAACCAAGTACACCGCCCAAGAATAACCCCAGCGATATGATGAATCCCTTTTTCGGTTTGATTGGGCGGTCGGGCTGCTCGATTGGACCATCCTGACGATAGACAGAGACAGTGCTCGGGCTAACCTGTAGATCCTTGTAAAAGCTTTGCTTGATTTGAAGCGCTCTTAGTGAACCTATGAAAGGATCATCAGATTTACGTGTTTCAAGGTTCTGAATTTCCGCCTTTAGCGCTTTACTACCGCGCATATATGTGAGATGACCATCCATGCCGGCGGAGACCTCAGCGGAAAGATTACCCGAGATGATAGGTGGATTCACTAGACCAATAGCCTCGGCAATCGCTAGCGCCTCGCGCAATCGTGTGATGGAATCCTGGCGAATTCGGTTTTCGGTTTCTTGCAGCGTACTGATCTGTTGGCCAAGATTGCGTGCCCGCACCTCAGCTTCACGGGTGGTATTACTGATCATTTCTTTTTCCGCTGCGGCACCCGCCCGCGCAGCAAAATCCTTCACCCACGCGGTGGCATGTGCAGGATCCTCACCTCGAGCGACCACGGAATAACGATCTGGCTGTTCCTTGGTTGGTAGACCTATGGACAATGATTTTAAAAAATCAGAGTACAGCTCATCTTGCGATTCACTGCGCTCGGACGGCGACAGAGAAGGTAGATAAACTTGATTGAAGAAAGCACGTCGTAATGATTCACTCTGCAAATTACGGGTGAATACTTCGTATACGTCTTTGATCGTAAAGGGTGTCAGTTCTGCACCGACAGTTCGGCCATAGTTGAAATCGGCGATACCATTCAAGGTAGGTGGCTGCAGGTAAACGCGCGCCTCATACACCGGCTTACTCAAAAACGCATAAGTCGCTGCTGCCAAAGCTCCGACTAAAGCGATGCTGATTATCAGAAGTTTCTGAGCCCATAACGCCGCAAACAGTTGAAACAGGTCAATCTCATTGGTGCGCTGCGTGGATGCCGGGGTGTTCGCCATATAAAATTTAGCCTATTCATTTTCTTTGTAGATGGGATGCGAGCTTTTTTCTTTCGCATCCCATCGATACGAATCATCACAATCACCTGGCGATCCGCAGCGCTACCAGCTATTAGCAGCGACTGAAACTCGCTGACGAGCGCAGGTTGGAACGAACGATTCGCGATCATCTCACTGAGAAGGTGAGACCAACAGCTTTTGCAGGTACTGACCATAGCCAGTCTTCTTCAGTGCATCAGCTTGAGATCCCAACTGCTCAGCAGTAATCCAGCCATTGTTGTAAGCAATTTCTTCTAGACAAGCCACCTTCAACCCCTGACGCTGCTCGATGGTATGCACAAAATGACTGGCTTCAAGTAGCGAATCATGAGTACCGGTATCCAACCATGCAAACCCGCGCCCGAGCATTTCAACGTTAAGAGTCTTTTTCTCGAGATAGACACGGTTGACGTCGGTAATCTCCAATTCGCCACGTTCGGACGGCTTGATCTTTTTTGCTATCTCGACAACCTCATTGTCGAAGAAATACAAACCAGTCACCGCGTAGCTGGATTTAGGCTCGAGCGGTTTTTCTTCAATACTCAACGCACGGCCTGAGCAATCAAACTCCACCACGCCGAACCGCTCGGGATCGGAAACGTGATACCCGAAAACTGTCGCACCATGAGTTTGAGCACTGGCGGAACGTAGTTTGTCCGAAAAGTGCTGACCGTAAAAAATGTTATCACCCAAGATGAGGCAGCACGGATCTTTGCCGATGAACTCTTCACCTATGATGAATGCTTGCGCAAGACCATCCGGCCTTGGTTGTTCCGCGTAAGTAAGCTTGATGCCATAAAGGCTGCCATCACCCAGCAGCTTGCGGAAGCAAGGTAAGTCTTCTGGGGTGGAAATGATCAGAATTTCACGCATCCCGGCAAGCATGAGCACCGACAGCGGATAAAAAATCATCGGCTTGTCATATATTGGCAGCATTTGCTTGGAAACACCGAGCGTCAACGGGTGCAATCGAGTTCCCGAACCACCGGCTAGAATGATGCCTTTACGATTTGTCGTTGTCATTTGTTCAGAACTTCCATAAGCATTCGGGTTACGCCACTTTGCCAATCCGGCAAGTGCAGAGAAAAATTATCACGCAGTTTCCGAGTATTCAGTCTCGAATTCAAAGGACGGCGTGCAGGCGTTGGATACGCGGTGGTTTCTATGGGATCTACGGCTGTGACGGCGAGTTGCTCGGCATTGGCTTTGGCAAATTCGATCACATAGCGGGCATAACCGTGCCATGAAACCTCACCGCTTGCTGCCAAGTGATATAGACCTGAAAGCTCCGGACGCTGGACGGCTTGCTGGATGGTCAATGCCGTCACATCTGCTATCAGGTCGGCCCCCGTGGGTGCTCCGATCTGGTCTGCAATGACGCTCAGCGTTTCTCGATCCTTGGCCAGACGCAGCATGGTCTTGGCGAAGTTGTTACCGCGAGCTCCGTAGACCCAGCTGGTACGAAAAATCAGGTGCTTACATCCGGATGCAGTTATAGCCTGCTCTCCAGCCAGCTTGGAGGCACCGTAATGATTCACGGGGGCAACAGCATCTGTCTCCTGCCAAGGGGTGGAACCCTGGCCGTTGAAAACATAATCGGTGGAATAGTGAACCAGCCATACATTCGAGGATGCGGCCTCTTCAGCCATGACTTGGGTTGCCAGACTGTTCACCCTGTCTGCCAATTCGGTTTCGGACTCGGCCTTGTCCACGGCAGTGTAGGCAGCAGCATTGACGATGACATCAGGTTTGACCTTGCGGATAGTGGCGCGCAAGGCATCGAGATCGGAAATATCTCCCGTCAAACCATCATTCGCACGGCGGTCCAATGCGATCAGTTCACCCAAAGGTGCAAGGGAGCGCTGCAACTCCCAGCCCACTTGACCATTTTTTCCCAGCAGAAGGATTTTCATGCTTTGCTCGAGCGATCCGCGTAGTTCTGGTGGATCCACTGCTGATAGCTGCCACTCTTGACGTGCTCTACCCACTCGGAATTGTCCAGATACCATTCAACCGTCTTGCGGATGCCGGTTTCGAATGTTTCTTCCGGCGCCCAACCCAACTCACGCTGAATTTTGCTCGCATCGATCGCGTAGCGCTGGTCATGGCCTGGGCGATCCTGAACGTAAGTGATCAGGCTGGCGTGTGGACGATGAGCGGAATCAGGACGCAGTTCATCCAGCAAGGCGCACAGGGTATGCACAACTTCGATGTTTTGCTTTTCGTTATGGCCACCAATGTTGTACGTCTCGCCAATAACGCCTTCGGTCACAACTTTGTACAGCGCCCGGGCATGATCTTCGACATACAGCCAGTCACGGACCTGATTGCCTTTTCCATAGACCGGCAGCGGCTTGCCTTCCAGCGCATTGAGAATAATGAGCGGGATCAACTTCTCAGGGAAATGGCATGGACCATAGTTGTTCGAGCAGTTCGTCACCAACGTTGGCAGGCCGTAGGTACGGCTCCAGGCGCGAACCAGGTGATCGGAACTGGCCTTACTGGCGGAGTAAGGCGAGCTTGGCTGATAAGGCGTGGTCTCGGTGAAGAGGTCTTCCGGACCTTCGAGGTCTCCGTACACTTCGTCAGTCGAAATGTGGTGGAAACGGAAGTTCGCTTTACGCGCATCATTCAGTTCCGCCCAATAGTGGCGCGCAGCTTCCAGCAAAGTGTAAGTGCCGATGATGTTGGTCTGGATAAATTCAGACGGACCAGAGATCGATCGATCAACGTGAGACTCTGCCGCCAGATGCATGATGGAATCTGGTTGGTGTTCACGCATGACGCGGTCGATCTGATCACGATTGCAGATGTCGACACGCTCGAACACGTAACGCGAGTTCTGGCTAACTTCGGCCAATGACTCAAGGTTACCGGCGTACGTTAGCTTATCGACGTTAATGACCGAGTCGGTAGTATTGGAGATGATGTGACGAATGACTGCCGATCCGATAAATCCGGCGCCACCGGTTACTAGAATTTTCACGCGAAACCATACCCCTGAGTAACTGACAGGGCCGCCAAGTGAGCGCTGTCTAATCCATAAACGCAAAAGCCATCATGCTTGCCGAGGCTTCTGACAGAGTCAGCCTGATCCGATGTGGGCATATGGCACTATCGAACAAGCGCAGCATTTTACAGCTTAATGAAGGTTTTACTATTGGATATAGACAAGCTGCGGAACAACTTGACGAGCATCTTGGGTTAAATGCAATCAGGCAACACGCTTACGTGAAGATCTGGACGCTCGTCCCAAAATCCAACCAAGTATCGGTCCAATTGCCATACCGACCAATAGCGCCAGGACCATGAGCAACGAAACCGGTAGCTGCGGTCCGACCAACCCAAAGAATAGTAGGGAAATTGATTGTTGATTTTCGAGGACAAACGCAAGGACCGCCAGCATCAGTATTAGTACGAACACGGCGAGCATTACGCGCTTGAAGTTACGCATGAACGGATCCTTGAGGTGCTACAGACATCACAGGTCCTCCTCTTCGTCCTCATTCACCCGATCTCTAAGCTCTTTTCCCGGCTTGAAATGCGGAACAAATTTACCATCCAGACTAACCGACTGACCAGTCTTCGGATTACGCCCAACCCGCGGCGCGCGATAGTGCAAAGAGAAGCTGCCAAAGCCACGGATCTCGATACGATCCCCAGTAGCCAGGCATTGGGACATTTGCTCGAGCATGGTCTTGATGGCCAGCTCCACATCCTTGGATGAGAGCAACCCTTGATGGGTGACAATTCGTTCGATCAACTCCGACTTCGTCATATTTTTCCCTTCTTTTTCAAGCAGCTAGGAAAAGCGCTTCAAAGGTTTTAGCATGCCCGGAAGAATTTGAACAGCCTGAGTTTTGACATATCTTTACCCGAACGAGCCAACCAATCTCAAAGAACCCAACCCAGATCAACCTCACCTGCAGACCACCAGCATGGTCCGAGTCAGGTAGCCCGCAGGATT
>Ga0163161_10003253_pt1 | contig 11419 bp, 9 predicted proteins | sample S45metaG_FD_129847 | JGI IMG/M metagenome (GOLD analysis project Ga0163161, IMG submission 129847) | Switchgrass rhizosphere microbial communities from Kellogg Biological Station, Michigan, USA - S4-5 metaG | ecosystem: Host-associated > Plants > Roots > Rhizosphere > Soil | place: USA: Michigan... | reverse complement strand
TGATCGTGGTGGTCATCAATGGTGTGATGCGCCGCAAGGTCAAACCCTGAACAATCTGTAGGAGCGAGCCTGCTCGCGATGAATCAGAGGGCGCCACTGGGTATCTGGCTTCCAGTGTCATCGTTGACAAACATCGCGAGCCATCGAGCGTCGACCGGCTGCTCCTGCAGAAGATGGGGTCAGTGTTGCAGCAAAACGGCCGCGGCCCGTGGGTCAAGGCTGTAGCTTTTGTCGGCATTGAGCACGATCACGCCTTCGCTGTTCAGGCGTTTCAACACTTCGCGCACGCTCAGAAACGACAGGGGAATATCCAGTTCCAGCAGATGAGTGTGCACCCCGCGCACACCCAGGCTGCGGTCGCTTTCGGCGGCTGTCAGCAGCGCGTCGATGACTTTGAGACGAATCAGACTGGTGCGCAGGCCAAAACTCTTGAGCAGAAAGCGGATCCGCTCGTTGCCCTGGCGATCGGTACGCTGCTCGAAAACACCGACTTCGATGGACGTCTTCTGGGGTGCGTTTCCACCATCCGTTGGCAGTTGCGAGTTGTACATGGGAAAACTCCTTTTCAGGGCCTGATCAGGACAATGGGGGCTCGTACATGACAAGACGTATGAGCGAGACCAATCATGAAGATCTGGATGTAGAAATTTCGTCATCATGGTGTTAACCGTTCACAAAAACGCCGCTTTATTGCGGTCCGATCGCTTAAATTTTTCCCGTTTGCTTCGTCCTTGAAAGGATGCGCCGTGCGTACCGGTACGCAGAACGGTGACGCCGATGACAAGACCCAGACGTTTTCCAAGAAGCAGGTGAGCGTGTCGCCGTTTACCCAGCAGCAGATCCAGGCAGATCCCCACTATCAGGCTCAGACCATTCGCGAACAGGACGACAAGATCGCCGCGCAATAACGTGACAGGTGCTTAAAGAAGGATGAAGGCCGCACCCCGCAAGGGTAGCGGCCTTCAGCTTTTCGGGGTGCGTTGCGGAATGGAGTTCAGGACTGGCTGGCCGTCCTTGTTGCGGGTCAGGTAGACAGGGAGCACCTTGGGCAGGGTCGTCACCAGGGTGTTGAGCTCCTTGATGTTGTAGATGCCGCCGATACGGATCGCACCGGTGCTGTTGTCGGCCACCATCAGCGGATTTTCCAGGTATCGATTGATCAGCGGCAGCGCATCATTGAGTGCCAGATTGTCCAGCACCAGTTTGCCGCTGCGCCAGGCCAGTGAGTTGTCGCCGTCGTAGGTCTGGCTGATCCGCGGAATGAAATCACCCCGACCATAGCTTGCCTGCATCGAAGGGCCCAGCCTTAAACCGTCGCCGGGAAGATCATCGTTACTGCTGACCAGCACCGAGCCTTCGATCAGGTTCACTTTTACCTGATTCTGATACATCCAGACGTTGAATCGGGTCCCCGTGACCCGGATCTTGCCTTCGCCAGCCTTCACAACAAAGGGGTGGGTGAGGTCGTGACTGACGCTGAAGAAGGCCTCGCCTTTTTTCAACGTGACTTGACGACGGTCCTTGTAGTTGCGAAAGGTCAGCTCGCTGCCCAGGTTCAGTTCGACCTGGCTGCCATCGTTCAAGGTGACTTGACGGACGTTATCGCTGGCCTCGAAGTGCTGGTACGAATTGGGCAGCCAGCCCAGGTTCCAGCCGGTATAAGCGGCCAACGGCAGCGCCAGCGCAAACACGGCGGCGGCCATGCCGAACGTGCGCCAGGGTGCTTGAGCTTTGGCTTTCACCAAGGGTACGACTTGCGGTTCAGGCCGAGGCAGATCCCCCGCGACCTCCCAGATCTCCAGCATGGCCTGGTACTCGACGGCGTGCAGGGGGTGAGCATTGAGCCACTGCTCGAATGCCAGACGTTCCTGCGTGGTGCAGTCATCGGCATGCAAGCGCATGCACCAGTGCGCTGCAGCTTCGGTGATGGCGTCGTATTGGGCTTGTGAGAGAGGGCTGTCGGTCATGGACTCATCCTGATTTGCGCCATTCTAACCTTGTGGGCAGCCTGCGAGAACATCGACTATGGCAATTCAACATCAATGTGGATGTTTTTTACTTGAGTGGGCGCGAAGGCACGAGCGTGGGGCAGCAGTATCGTTAAACGACGTGAAAAATTGATCAAATTCCCTGTAGGAGCCCGTCCTCGTGGGAGCGAGCCTGCTCGCGAAAAACATCCAGGCAACGCGGTTATTCAGATGCCCCGCGTTATCGTTGACGTCCATCGCGAGCAGGCTCGGCTCCACTAAAGGGCGTTGGCTATCAGGGATTGGCCACTGGCACCGGGTCCAGTTGTCGGCCCATTACGGTGATCAAATGCGCGACCGAGTCGGCATTGTGCAAAATGATGTTGATTCGATGTTTGGGGTCTTGCGTGTCCAGGAAGGCATTGCGGGCTTCATCCAGTGTATTGCTGTTGGTTATATCGAGGATTTCCTCATACACGTCAGGTTGAATGGAATCAGCGTCAAAGCTGAGCCATACATTGAGGCTGGCAAAGTACTTGGAAAATAACTCCCCCCTCGGTGTGCGCAACGACAATGAGTTTCGCTGAAACTCAATCTGGTCATGTACCAGGTGCTGGCCCTTTTGGGTAACGGTCTCCACGAGATCAAGAAACGGACGCCTCGCCTCAACGTAAACAATATCCGCCGTTGCTTTAGCCTGATGCGACAGCTCGTGGATGATCGTGGAAGCATGACTGTGGGCGATGATTTCGAAAGGTTGAGTCAAATGAGCTTCATACTCATGAAGCTTTGGAGGCACAAAAAAGTGTTCCGTGAAATGCACGCGTTTGAGTGGGTCGTCCAGATCGGTGAAAGCAACCACATCGGAGAGCGCATCCTTGTTCGTACCAACGACAAAACGATGGTCATCGAGCAAGTCATTGTCGGGATCCACCAGGGCGTTGCAGATGGGCACGATGGTGTCCTTGAGCTTGGTCAACAGGCTGGCGTCCACCTGATCGATATCAAAGAGCTCTTTAAGGAAAGTGTCCAGTCGCGTACCCGGACGAAGCGTCTTGAGCTGACCGAGGTTGTGCAGGCAGTTGAAGGCGTAAAAGCGTGCCATATCAAGGCCGCGCACAAGCATGTCAGCCCTGGCCGGGAATAGGGCGCGAATCTGTGTCATCCCCCGTGCTTCTATGTTCAAGACTTGTCGCGCCTGGTAGCTGGCGACATATTGGTTGTGCATTTTCGATACGGCTTTTCCGTAGCGCAGGCCACGAAGGTCCGGATCGATGATCCATTGTTTGTCGGCGGTGGCCACCAGAGCAGGGCCTTCCTGTTTGTCTTTGATCATGTGCCAGACCGTGCCGGTTTTTTTTACGGGATAAACCTTGCCGGCAATGGGGGCGTATTGATGTTCGCCGGCTCCGTCCAGGTAAGTCCCCGTGGCAGTGTCTCTGTGCAGATCCTCCAGTTGAACGGACGAGGTTTCAAAAGGCTGCAGCATTGTGCGCAGCGGTGAAGTGGATTTCACCTGCGACAAATGCTGCGCGATGACCGTGGTCGTTGCCGGCGCGGTGCTGGAAGGCGATGACTCGGGGATCAGCGAAGCCTCCAGTTCCAGTCGGCCCAGCGAAACCATTTCCGCAGCGCCAGCGATAAAGGTTTGCAGCGCAAGTTTCCAATGATGATTCTGCAGCGCTTCGGCGGACTCCTTGAAGTCTTTGAAGCTTCGCCACAAAAACTGGATGCGCGACAGTTTGCCCGGCAGGAGGCCGGAGACCTGGTCGATGCCGGAGCTGAACAACTGTTTGAGCGCGTCCCAATCCGACTGGTCGCCTCTATTCAACTGGCTGCGGAGCATCCGCACGACCAGGCTGGCGTTGTCGTTGAATAACGCGGTAAGTACGTTGCCGTTGATGGGGGTGGAGCCCAGGATGATCTCACTGAGTTCACCGATGCTTGACTTGAACAAGTTGCGGAACGAAGCCTGTTGATGTTCCGGCAGGCGCCGGATAATCAGCTCTTGAAGCTCCCCAGGTGTGTTGATGGCTGCGACGAGGTCGGCCTCGGTGTCGAACTCAGTGAATAGCGGTCCAGCGCGATAGGGCGCATACAGAATGTGCGAGCCTGTATGTTTGGCACCGGGGCCAATCAGGTACAGGCCCAGGGTTTTGACGGCGGTGGCACCGACCGTCTTCATCAGCTCCAGCGGCCTGATGATGGCATGGGCGCCTGTGACCGCTTGACGGGCGATGGCATCCGGCATGTCGAGGACCTGGCGGATCAAGTCGAAGCCGCTGGCCGAAAGATGCCTTTGCAGCTTCAGGGCATGGGCGTGCTGCAGCAGTTGCCAGGGCAATTGTTGGGTAAATCGTAACTTTCGTGCAGCGGCATCAGTCCCCGTCAGCGTGTCTGTCAGTCGTTTGCCAAAGTTATGCTCGATGTTCAGCGACAGTAACAGCTTCCTGACGGCCGACTGATCCAGGTTTTCCGGGAGGGGCTGTGTGGTTTTCGAGGTCACACGAAATCCAGTGCCCTGGGTGATATTGACGTGGTTCAAGGCGAAGCCGGTCAGGCTTTGCGCAGGCCCCGCCAAGGCCAGATGCGGGGTAATTTCAATCATGTCGGGATCAAGGGATTTACCGGGGAAGCGGTCCGCCAGCATCGATTTGAGCGTATGACGGACATAGCCCTCCAGCGTTTGTATACCGTGCAGGTAGTCCTGATTGTCGGTCACATTGTTGCTGTATTGCTGCAACAACTCGAGGTGCAACTGTTGATCCTCGACGGACGCCATGCCAATCCATGCTGGCAGGGAGTGCTGGAGGGTGATGGCCTGGGCGATTGACGCGGCTCTGCGTAAATTGCTGTCAATGGGCGTCCGCGTGAGTTTTTCGAGCGCCTTGTTCAGGAGTGAGTCGCTGAGTTTCAATGACCGTAGGTAGTTACAACGGCGCAGGAAGTGCTCAATGGCTGTCTGGGCCACATGGTGTAATACGTTGCCTTCGATCAATTTCAGACTGTTGAGCTTGAAGCTGCGGTGGAATTGAGATTGATCGGGGCTCAGGTTCTCCAGTAGCTCCAGGCGTTTATGAGTATCCTGCAGGCGCCGGTCAATTTGCTTTCGCGCAATGCCAACCGTGGCGAACGCCTCCAGCCCCGACGCCGGCGTCCACAGGATGGCTCGCCCGGAATGCTGACTAACGAGTCCACCCCGTTCAGTCAACAGGAGGCATTTGGCTAACGGAATTGCGTCGTTTTGGCCGGAACACTCCAATTCCAATGAGTAGACATCCGGGCGGAACCCCTTCACCGCCCGACGGCTTCTACGGTCTGCCCGGTCCGGGTTGAAGACCGTGTCGACCATCTGCCAGTCACCATTGCGCAAGGTCCCACCCATCTCCCGCAGCGCAGCTTCTCCGCGCACACCGACGGAAAGCGCGTGGGCCAACCTTGGTTTCATGTCCTCCAGATGCTTGCGCTGTTGCGCTTCGGTATTGAGCGGTTGGTAAGTGAATTCGAAGTTGATCGCCGAGGCGACGGACTCGTAAGTTTTGGCATGGATCGCTGCGGTGTCGGCCAGCACCATGGAGGGCAGTTGGTCACCCAGCCATTCGGGGCGGGTGCTCCAGCGTTCACTGGCATCCAGCTTCAACAGTTGCTCGCCAACCATGGAGCGTATGTCCAACGCCTTGTCGAACAAGGCATGGATGTCCACGATGCCGTCGCTGTTGCGCAATATCTGGAAGGCGTATTCCATGTTTTGCACGTGTTTGTTGATGATCGCTGCAAACAGCGTCGTGAACAGCGACCCGGAAATGACCGCTCCGGAGACTTGCGGTTGATCGAAACCCATGAAGAGGCTGCGCTCTTGCAGACTCATCAGGCCGTACAGCTCGTCGTCGTGACCGGCCGTGATTGTTTTTTCCAGCAGGGTTTCCTTCAGGTGCTGATAGTTTTTTAGAACCAGTAATCCCTGGGTAGGGGTGTAGAGGAAAGCCTGGGTATTTTCCTGGCTGATCATCAGCGAGCCGGCGAGTTCTATGTAGTTCGGCTGGTACTCCCACAAACGCACGGTTTCGAAGGTCAGTGTCGAGGAGCTGGCGGATGTGGAATCAACCAGCGAGTGCAAGGTTCGGCTTTGTTCAGGGCTGATGTCCTCTGCCTCGCGCTTGAGCAACAGCTCGGCCCGCGCCTTTTCCCGAAGGGTCCGGGAAAAAAATTCGCGGCGGGTTACGCCATCGACACTCGCTTGGCCCCAGAAATTGTGCAGTTTTTTCGACAACAGACCGATCAAACCAGTTGAGGCAGTCTTAATTGCGGTCTCCCAACGTTGCTGGTCCTGTTTGCCCGGCGTTTTTTTGCTGTGAGAAAACTCCGGAAATTGCCCGGTGGGCCATTGCTGACGGCGGTAGTACAACAGCACTGACTCCGCCAGGGACATTGATTTGATCCAGTGTCGTGCCGTAGTACTGCCCTGGAGGGTGTCGGTGGCGGCTGCGGTGTAAAAGTTAACCTGGGTCTGGCTTTGGTCCAGGCCCGGAAAGTCTGTGCGCAGTAAATCGTCAAGCACGGTGTTGAGCAGGGTGGTGAGCGACGGCAGCTTTTTCAGCTCATCGAGCATGGCTTGATCGTTGTCGCGCTGGCTGGCTTTTATCGCGGCACGCTGATCTTCGAATACGTTCCCTTCGATGGTCGCGAACGTCACCTGGATATCAGTGGCTTCGGCCAGTGTCTTGCGCGCGGACAATGACATGAACGCGAGCAAGTCATGGTCTTCTTCAGCACTATCCAGTTGGCGTTTGATTTCCCCGGACAGTTGCGTGCGATTGGCGAATTTCTTTATGCCGGCATAGGGCGTGTAGAGAATCTCGCCCTTGTCGTCGGGTGTGGCGCTCAACACAAAGCAACCTGCCAGGGGCAGCGATAGTTTGCCCGTGCTGACCAGAACGCTTTGGGCCAGCATGGGTGGAGTCTGTTGATTGCGTAATGCATGGCTGGCGAGTTTCAGGTGGCGCAACCATTGGAAGTCATTACGCGTCAGCCCATGGAATTTGCCTGATGGGTCTGGGACATTAAATGCATCGGGGAAAAACAGTGGAGTAACGGATGCAGGCATTGTCGAGTCTCGTGCAAGGCACCCCGCAGAGCGCCTGTTGATGGAGCGTCGAGACTAGAAAACGGTGACAGCTCGTGGGTGCCGCATAGTTAACGCACGGGCAGACGGTTTTCCTGCAATCAGGCGCAAGCCAAGGGTTGACAGTTCGCTTGCCGCGCGTTGTTAATCGGCGCTCTACATACGCTGTTGCCCCCTCCAATAATTAGTCTGGAGCTTCAGATGTCTGCGCCACACGATCCTGTGTCTACTGTTGTCTCGCAAAACCTGTCCCTCGCCGAGCTGACAGCGCTGCTTGAGAAGATATTTCTGCATCATGGCACCTCTGCCGATGTCGCCCGGGTGCTGGCTGAAAACTGCGCGGGTGCCGAACGCGACGGCGCGCACAGCCATGGTGTGTTTCGCATGCCCGGTTATGTTTCAACGTTGCAAAGCGGCTGGGTGGACGGCAAGGCCGTTCCGGTGGTCGAGGACGTGGCTTCGGGTTTTGTCCGGGTCGATGCCGCAAACGGGTTTGCGCAGCCAGCACTGGCAGCCGCCCGGGATCTGCTGGTGGAAAAGGCGCGCAGTGCCGGCATTGCGGTGCTCGCTATCCGCAATTCCCACCATTTCGCAGCGTTGTGGCCGGATGTCGAGCCCTTTGCCTATGAAGGGCTGGTGGCCTTGAGTGTGGTCAACAGCATGACCTGTGTGGTGCCCCATGGCGCCGATCGCCCACTGTTCGGCACCAATCCCATCGCTTTCGCCGCGCCCCGTGCCGACGATGAACCCATTGTGTTCGATTTGGCCACCAGCGCCATTGCCCACGGCGATGTACAGATAGCCGCGCGCAAGGGCGAGCGTTTGCCACCGGGCATGGGCGTGGACGCTCTTGGTCAGCCGACCCAGGACCCTAAAGCGATTCTTGAAGGCGGCGCGTTGTTGCCGTTCGGCGGGCACAAGGGCTCGGCGCTGTCGATGATGGTGGAGTTGCTGGCGGCTGCGCTGACCGGAGGCAATTTCTCTTTTGAGTTCGACTGGAAAAATCACCCCGGCGCCAAAACGCCATGGACCGGTCAGTTATTGATCGTCATCGATCCGAGCAAGGCTGCCGGGCAGAGTGTTGCCGAGCGCAGCGAGGAACTGGTGCGGCAGATGCATGGTGTGGGGCTCAAGCGGCTGCCAGGGGATCGGCGGCATCATCAGCGTGCCAAATCGCAGGCCAGCGGGATTGAGCTGGATGCGCAGACGCTGGCGAGTTTGCGGGAGTTGGCGGGCTTGGCCTAAACCTGGTCCATGTGGGAGCGGGCTTGCTCGCGAAGAGGGAGTGTCAGGCAACATTGATGTCGACTGACACTCCCTCTTCGCGAGCAAGCCCGCTCCCACAGAAATTGCATTTCATAGTAGTTAATGGCGGGTACTTACCGCCGTGCCAGCAACAATCCCACCACCAAACCGAAACCGGCTGACACCGCCACGGTTTGCCACGGATGCCCTCCGATGTAGGTTTGCGTGGCTTCAACCACCGGCAGGGTGCGGTCGCGCACGCTGGTCACCGAGTCCCGGGCCTGCTGGAGTTTCTGGGCGATCTGCCCGCGCAGGGTCTCCGCTTCCTCTCCTACCAGTGAAGCACTGCTCTTGAGCAGTTTTTCCGACTCTTCAATCAGAGACTGAAGCTCGCTGAAGGCTTGATCCTTGATCTGATCTTCGGCGGCTTGCATGGCGGTTTTGCGGGCCATTGAAGTACTCCTTGCAGGTAAGTGACAGTGAACAATGGAGTGCGGAGCAATCGAAAAAGTTGCAGCGATTTTGCGCGCTGGCGTTCTCTTTCGGAAAATCCTCAGCAGGACGATTCGTCCTACAGTGTAAGATGTCGCCCATTTACGCAGCAGGAAATTCCCATGAGCTTCAATCTGGCCGAAAAAACTCTCGCCGAACGTGCAGAGATCGAAGACGAAAAGTCCCGCTTGTTCGAACTCTGGCAAACCAACCTGGGCAAAGCCAAGGGCGAAGCCGCGCGGTTGTTCGGTGAGCGTGCCAAGCGCAAGGGCAAATGGGCCGAGTGGGTTCGAGCCGAACTGGACGGCATGTCGCCGCCCGAGTTCTCGAACATGGTGCGCAGTGAAGTCAATCGCCTGATGGCAGCCAACAAATAATGCTCTGCTGACACCCTCCTGTAGGCGCTGCCGCAGGCTGCGATCTTTTGATCTTGCTTTTAAAAGGCAAAATCAAGAGATCGCAGCCTGCCGAAGCGCCTACACGCAAGCAAAGCTCGCGACAATCGCCTCCCGCACCTTCGACACGACCGGATCGAGCTGGGTGCCGGTACGCCAGCCCAGTTCGATTGGATAGCGCGGCAATGCCAGAGGGCAGGGCAGCAGCACCAGATTGCAGAGCGCGGCGATACTTTGCGCTGCATGGGCGGGGATGGTCGCCACCGCCTGGCTGCCCTTGAGCAGGTGCGGCAGTGCCGCAAAATGCGTCGTCGATGCGCAGACCCGGCGACTCAAACCCAGCGCCGCCAATCCCTCATCGGTAATGCCGATAAAGCCTCCCGACGACACCAGAATGTGTTCGCGGGCGACAAATTCCTCCAGGTTGATGCTGTTCTGCCCCTCGGTCAGGCTCAGCGGGTCGACCAGGCAGGCATACCCCCCTTCACCCAGCACCTGTCGGCTGAGCAAGCGCTCGGCAAACCCGCCGGCGGTGATCGCCAGGTCGATGCTGCGCTCCATCAGGGCCTCGCCGACGATCTGGCTGTGGGTTTGGCGAAAGATCAGGCGCAGCTTCGGAGCGACCCTGGCGACTTCCACGATCAAACGCCGGCCGAAGGCAATCTCGAAATCATCCGACATGCCCACCGTCACCGAGCGGCCGTCGTAATGGTTGGCACCCGGGTCGACCATGGCCAGGCTCTGCCGGCATTTGTTCAGGGCATCACTGACCACGGGTTTGAGTTGATTGGCCTTGAGCGTGGGCGCCAGGCCGCGGCCGGTGCGGACGAACAACTGATCGCCATACACCTCGCGCAAGCGGCGCAATGCCGCGCTGACTGCCGACTGCGTGACGCCCAGGCGCAGGGCCGCACGGCTGGCACTGGACTCCTCGTGCAGCGCTTCGAAGACTTTGAGCAGGTTGAGGTCGAGGTCTGCGATATTCATGGTGTTCATATCATTCAGCAGCAAATGGGGCTTTATTCAGGATCGGGTGGCGTTTGAGAATGAGCAACACCTGATGCCAACGGAGTGACCCCAATGCCCAAATCAATCGTTGCTGCACTGCAGATCGGCGCCTTGCCCGGCGGCAAGGCCCAAACCCTGGAACAGATCCTGTCCTATGAAAACGCAATCATCGAATCCGGTGCCGCATTGGTCGTGATGCCCGAGGCATTGCTGGGCGGTTATCCGAAGGGCGAGGGGTTTGGCACGCAACTGGGCTACCGCCTGCCGGAGGGGCGTGAGGCGTTTGCCCGCTATTTCGCCAATGCCGTCGATGTGCCAGGTGCGGAAACCGAAGCGCTGGCGGGGCTGTCGGCGCGTACCGGGGCGACCCTGGTGGTCGGCGTCATCGAGCGGGCGGGGAGTACCTTGCACTGCACCGCGCTGTATTTCGATCCCCAGTCGGGCCTGGTGGGCAAGCACCGCAAACTGATGCCCACCGGCACCGAGCGGTTGATCTGGGGTAAGGGCGATGGCTCGACCTTGCCGGTGATCGACAGCCCGGCCGGGCGCGTCGGGGCGGTCATTTGCTGGGAAAACATGATGCCGCTGCTGCGCACGGCGATGTACGCCAAAGGCGTGGAGGTGTGGTGCGCGCCCACGGTGGACGAGCGGGAAATGTGGCAGGTCAGCATGCGCCATATCGCCCATGAGGGCCGCTGTTTTGTAGTCAGCGCCTGTCAGGTTCAGGATTCGCCGCAGGCTCTGGGTATGGAAATCGCCAACTGGCCGGCGGATCGACCGCTGATTGCCGGCGGCAGCGTAATCGTCGGTCCCATGGGCGACGTCCTGGCCGGGCCATTGCGGGGGGAGGCAGGTCTGATCACGGCGCAAATCGACACTGACGACCTGGTCCGCGCCCGTTACGACTACGACGTGGTGGGGCATTACGCGCGCCCGGACGTTTTTGAGCTGAGCGTGGACGAGCGGGCCAAGCCGGGTGTGAAATTCACCGCATGACCCGTGATGTGTGCCGTACACAAAATTCGTCGCGGGCCAGGGACTCCTGTGGCGAGCGAGCTTGCTCGCGCTGGGCTCGAAGCGGCCCCGATAACAGACGACGCGGTTTTGGCACACATTCCGCGCTGGACGCAATTGCGACTGCTGCGCAGCCGAGCGGGAGCAAGCTCCCTCGCCACAAAGGCCGGGTTTAG
>Ga0163161_10003252_pt1 | contig 11421 bp, 6 predicted proteins | sample S45metaG_FD_129847 | JGI IMG/M metagenome (GOLD analysis project Ga0163161, IMG submission 129847) | Switchgrass rhizosphere microbial communities from Kellogg Biological Station, Michigan, USA - S4-5 metaG | ecosystem: Host-associated > Plants > Roots > Rhizosphere > Soil | place: USA: Michigan... | reverse complement strand
TCGTTCACGGGCGCAGTGCATGCGCACCGCGGCTATTTCGAGCAGGCCACGGGCGGCACGCTGTTCCTCGATGAAATCGGCGACCTGCCGCGCTACCAGCAGGTCAAGCTCTTGCGCGTGCTGGAAGACAACGCGGTCACGCGCCTGGGTGCGACCTCGCCGATACGGGTCGACTTCCGCCTTGTGGCAGCGACCAACCGCAACCTGCGCGAGATGGTGGCGAGCGGCGAATTCCGCGCCGACCTGTTCTACCGGCTCGCGGTGATCGAGCTGCATGTGCCGAGCCTCGAGGAGCGCGGCGAGGTCGACAAGATCGCGATCTTCAAGGCGCTGCTGAGCAACGTGCTCGGCGACGAGCTCGAGACGCTGGGCGAGACGCCGCACTGGCTCAGCGATGCGGTGGCCGAAACCTATTTCCCCGGCAACGTGCGGCAGCTGCGCAACCTGGCCGAGCGCGTGGGCGTGATTGCGCGGCAGCTGCACGCGTGGGACCAGAACCTGATCCAGCGCGCCATCGCACTCACGCGCGGCACGCCGACGCCCGTGGCCGGATCGGCCGAGAGAAATGGCCACAACGGCGGCGCCGGCGGCCTCGCGCTCGACGGCAACGGCGATCGCAAGGGTTGGAACAGCAGCGAGCGCAACCGCATCATCGCGGCGCTGGAGATCAACGACTGGAAGCGCCAGGACACCGCGCAACACCTGGGCATCAGCCGCAAAGTGCTGTGGGAGAAGATGCGCAAGTACCAGATCCTGGACGGCGAGCCCGGCATTCCCGAGGACGCCTGAGGCGCCCCCGCGCAGCTAGCGGTTGGGCAAGCGGTCGGCCCGGCGCAGCGGCGGGTTCGATGTGGCCGCCGCGGCGCCGCGGTCGGCCACGGGCTCGCTGGCGCAGCTTGCGTTGCTCGAGATGCACAGCGCGGTGAGCAGGCCGTCCTCGCTCAACGCGGGGCGGCTCGGCGGGCCGAAGATGCGGTCGATCCACGCATTGCTCGCGTCGGCGTCGATCCGCAGCTCTCCCGTGGTGCGCGCAAGGCGCAGCTCGCTGATGCGCAGGTCGAACACGGCATCGACATAGTCGAACAGCAGGTTGTAGTAGTCCAGCTGCGCATCGAGCACCTTGGGCAGGGTCTCGCGGCCGAACTCCATCAGGCGGCGACGGCCGCGGAACGCCTGGCCCGAGGTACTGACGGCTTCCATCAGCTGCCGCTCGCGTTCGCGGCCGGACACCGTGCGCGCCCATGACGCCGACGTGAGCTCCAGCAGGTTGAGCTTCACGCCCTCGAGCTTGGCTTCCTGGTTGGCGACTTCGGCGAGCGCGGACTTCAGCCGCAGCTGGCGGTCGAAGCCGTTGCCGAAGTTCCAGTTGAGCTCGAAGGCCGCGCGCGTCGGCTCCTGCGGCGACACGCCGCGCGGGTCCTTGCTCTTGACGACCACTGCCTCGACCGTCGGCCAGATGCTCGCCTCCTGCTGGTCGACCAGCGCCTGGGCACGCGCGACGCGGCCCTTCGCCTCGGCGATCTCGGTGCTGCGCTCCTCGGCGCGGCGCAAGGCTTCCTGCTGCGACGCGATGCGCCAGTACGCGGGTGCCGCGAGCACGGGCAGCGAATCGGTGTTGGGCGAGAACTTGAAGTAGGTGTTGAACTTGGCCAGCGCCTCGTCGCGCTGGGCCTGGAAGTCGGACTCGCGGGCCGCCACGCTCGCGCGGCGCGAGGCCGCCATGTTCAGGTCGTTCTCGCCGGCCGCGCCAAGCGCCACGCGGCGCGCTTCGGCCCGCGAAAGCTCGGCCACCACCTCGGTGGCCTTGCGCGCGATCTGTTTCTTCAGGTCGAAGCGCTGCACCTGCAGGTAGGCGGTCAGCGCATCGAGCACCACCTTCTGCGAGGTGGTCACCACGGCCTCGTCGTCGGCCGAGTTGCCCGCCTCCGCGGCACGCACCGCGGCATCCATCGCGCCGCCGTCGATCAGGCTCAGGCGCGCTTCGGCCGTCAGCACGGTGTAGTTCTCTGACTTCGAATTGGCACCGCCGCCGTTGTAGGTGCCCGATGCGGTGCCCATCTTGAAGCGCGGGTAGCGCGCCTTCTTCGCGGCATCCACGCCGAAGCTGCTGGTGTTGGCGGCAGCCTGCGCGGTCTGCACCTCGGGGTACTCCTGCGACAGGGCGACGAGCGCCTGCTTGACGCGCTGCGCATAGCTCGCGGCGCCGATCGACGGCGCGGAAAGTCGCCGTGCCGCCACCAGCGGCGCCGGCACTTCCTGCGGCTCCTGGGCAGCGGCTCCCGGGGGCAGCGCGAAGCTTGCGCACAGTGCCGCGCAAAGCACGCTGCGGCCCCTCCGGTGTCCGCCGGGCGGCATGCGCGCGCTCATGGTTCGCGAAACGCTTCGCGCCGCAGCTTGAGCACGGGACGAAGGATGTACCAGATGAACGGATCGGTCCCCACCTTCAGGTCGACCTCGGATTCCATGCCGGCGGTGATGCGGTTCTCCGGCTGCCCCACGTACGCCTGCCCGGTGCTGATGAGGATGCGGTAGTACGGCGCCGCATTGGCGATGGCCGGATCGCGGTCGGCGTCGGCGGCCACCAGCGTGACCTTGCCTTCGACCGCGCCGTAGCGCAGGTAGTCGTAGGCCGTGACCTTGACGCGCGCCGCCTGGCCGACCTCCACGAAGCCGCGGTCGTTGGGATTCAGGCGCGCCTCGATCATGACCTCGTCCTTGTCGGGCACCACTTCCATGATGGCCTCGCCCGGCTTGATGACCCACCCCGGGCTCCCGCTGCGCAGCCCCTTGACGATGCCGTCGGCAGGCGCCTTCACGATGGTGCGCGAGCGCTGGGTGCGCGCGCGCGCGAGGTCTTCGCTCAGGCTCGCGAACTGGCGCTCCACGGTCGCGAGCTCGTCCGACGCGCGGCGCCGGAAGCGGCCCTCGGCCTCGGCCATCTTGGCGTCCGCCTCGGTGATGGCGGCACTGGCGGAAATCGCGCCCTGCCGCGCCACGGCGAGCTCGCTGCGCACGCCTTCCACCTGCCTGCGCTTCTCGAGCACCTCGACCTGGCCGACCAGCTTCTCGTTCAGCAGCTGCTCCGAAATCTCGAGTTCCTTCTGCATCAGTGCCAGCCGGTCGTTGAGGCCCTTCACCTTGGCCTGCTGCTCCAGCTGCTTGCTGCGCGCCTGCTCCAGCCCCGACACCGCGCCGGCCATCACGCCGCGCTGTTCGAGCGCACGGGCCTGGTACGCGCCGACTTCGCCATCGAGCACGCTGGCGTCGATCTCGGCGGCAAAACTTTCGCGCCGGAGCGGCTGGCCCCGGCTCTCGGCCATGAGCCGGACGCGCGTGGCCACGGTGGCGGCATGGCGCGCGGAGAGCTCCTCCAGGTTGAGGCCGCTGCCGCCCAGGTCGATCTCGACCAGCGACTGGCCCTGCTTAACGCGGTCGCCCTCCTTCACCAGCACGTTGCTGACAATGCCGCCTTCCAGATGCTGGATCGACTTCACGCGGTCCGACGGAATCACCCGGCCCGGCGCCACCACCACGGTCTCCATCGGAAAACCCAGGCCGACCACGGCCAGCACCGCCACAGCCCCGCCGATCGCCCACTGGCGGCGCCGGCCTTGCGGCGATGCACGCGCGGCGCGCTGCTGGTCTTCGTCCTGGAGTATCTGCGGCAGGTCTGATTTCAAATCGCGGGTCCCCATTGCTCTGGATCGTTTGGCTCAGGCCATGGAACGGTTGGCGGCTGCGCCCTGCGGCAGCGCCTCGGCGCCGTCGTCGCCCGAGGTGGCATCGCCGACCGCCACCAGCGGCTTCTTGACGCCGAAAAGCTTCGGCACCATCACGGCGGCCGTCCCCTGTTCGACATTGCCCTGCCCGGTGACGTGATAGACCACGGTGGCCGCCGAGACGATGCGCAGCGAATGCGTGACCACCACCACGGTGCGCACCTTCGCCACCGCGAGCAGCGTGGCCAGCAGCGTGCGATCGCTCTGGAAGTCGAGGTCGTTGCTCGGCTCGTCGAGCACCAGCACCGAGGGCTTGCGCAGGAAGCTCATGGCCAGCGCGAGCTTGCGCCGCTCGCCCACCGAGAAGCCGGTGCCGCCTTCGCCGACCACCGTGCGGTAGCCGTCCGGAAGCTTCGAGATGAAGTCGTGCGCGCCCGAGAGCCGGCAGGCGGCCACCACCTGCTCGTCGGTCTGCCCCGGGGCGGTGCGGCGCATGGTGTCGATCAGCGGACCGCCGAACCAGTACACCTCCTGCGAGAGATAGCTGATCCAGCGCGAAAGCTCTTCGCGGCCGAACTGCGACAGGTCGTATTCGCCGATGCTGATGACGCCGTGCGTGGGTGTGTACAGCCCCGACAGCAGCTTGACCAGCGTCGACTTGCCGGCCCCGTTGCGCCCGACGATCACGTGAAGGCCACCGGGCCCGATGTCCAGGTCGACGTTCTCAAGCACCTGCTTCTGCGCAGCTTCCGAGAAACTGAAGCTCACATCCTTCAGCGTGACGCGGCCGAGCGGCTGCGGCAGCGTCATGCCGGTGGGCGGCTTCTCCACCGGCTCGGAGAGCACCTTCTCGAGCCGCTTGGCCGCTTCCTTCGCCGCGGCCAGCGAGCGCCAGCTCGACACCAGCCCGGCCACCGGCTGCAAGGCCTTGAGCGCGAGCATGTTCGACGCCACCAGGCCGCCGACCGTCATCCACTGCTCCATGACCGAGACCGCGCCCACCGTCACCACGATGACCGAGAACACCGTCAGCAGCACCGTGGTGCCGTCTCGCGCGGTTTCGATCTGGCCGTTCTTGCTGAAGCTCTCGCCCAGCCAGGCGTTGTAGGTCTGGCGCCACATCTCGATGGTCGGACCGTCGTTGGCCTGCGTCTTGAGCGTTTCGCGCGCGTTGCAGATCTCCGAGGTCATGCGGTCGAGCCCGCGGCCGCGCTGCACTTCCTCGACCCGGCCGCTGCGCACTTCATCGGCCCACCACCAGGCCAGGAACGCCATGATCGCGAGGAACAGCGCCACCACCGGCAGCACGGGCAATGCCACGATGCCGATCACCACCAGCGCGAAGAGCGCCATCGGCAAGTCGAAGATCGATTGCGCCAGGCCGCCCGTGACGGTGCCGCGCACCGATGCCACGTCGCGGAAGAACTGGTGCCAGATGGAAGCCGGCCGCGCTTCGAGCGCGCGCAGCGGGCGGTTCAGCATCGAATTCAGCAGCGCACCCGAAACGCCGTGGTCGATGATGGCGCCCGCATTGCGCAGCAGGCGCGAGCGCCGCGTGCGCAGCCAGAACTCGATGCACAGGAAGAACAGGATGCCGCTCACCAGGGCCGCCAGCGTCGAGACGCCGCTGCGCGACAGCACGCGGTCATAGACCTGCAGCAGGAAGATCGAAGGCAGCAGGCCGAACAGGCTGATGGGAAGCGACCGCCATGCCGCGCTCTTGACCAGCGGATAGGCATCCCGGAACGCCGTGTGCAGCGCACCCGCGTAGGGACTTGCCCCTGGCTCCTCGGGCAATTCGGCCACCAGCTGGCTGGGCAAGAGAAACTTGATCATGGGAAAGGGCCGATCCGTTCGGCAATGACGCCTGCGTCATTATCAACTGTTACCCAACTGTTACAAGGCAAAATGTCACGCTAGGCGCCGGCGCATCGGGCCATGCGCCGCGGCTTGGCGGCGACTGCTTCTCCGGCGCGCATGCCGGGCCGCGGGCTCGCGCCGGCCGACGCGCAATCGCCAGGGGTTTTCGCCAGCGGCCTGCGCTCCTCCTGCGGCCAGCCCTTGGCCATGGCCATGGCCAGGTTGGCGCACACCAGCATGCAGACCAGCCATGCGCAAAGCAGCTGGAACCAGCCGAGCCACCAGCGGGCCGGCGGCGCGGCCTTGGCGGCGAGGAACGGCAAGGGACGTACGTTCGATTTCATGGCAATGCTTTCAGGACGCGGGCCAGCCGGGACAGGCCGACACCGGCGGAACTCTTGGCCAGCACCCAGTCGCCCGGTTGCAGCAGGCCGCCGAGCGCGGTCGAGAGGTCGGATACATCGACGAACCAGTGCGAGCGGACCTTGGTGCGGATGCGCGCGTGCAGCGCGCGCATGAGCGGACCGCACAGGAGCACGCGATCGGCCTGCGATGCGAGCAGTTCCGCTTCGAGGTCGAGGTGGTGGCGCTGGGCGGCGGGGCCCAGCTCCTGCATGTCGCCGAGAATCGCGACGCGCCGGGCCGGCTCGCAAGGCGCTTGCGACAACAGTTCGAGCGCGGCACGCATGGAGCTCGGGTTGGCGTCGTAGGTTTCGTCGATCAGCCTGAAGCTGCCGCCGCCGATGTGGATGGTGTGCAGCGCGCCGCGCCCGCCCGGCGGTTCGAAGCGGGCGAAGGGCTCCACCGCCGCAGACAGCTTCAGGCGCATGGCCTGCAAAGTGGCCAGCGCAGCCAGCGCGCTGGCGCCCATGTGGCGGCCCGGCGCATTGACGCGAAGCTGGAACGGCTCGCCGAACACCGAGGCCTGGACCTCGCCGTGGTCGAACGCGAGCAGCCGCACGTCGGCGTCCCGGTGCTCGCCGTAGGTCACGATCTGGAGCTGGCAGGCCATGGCCGCCTCGGCGAAGGTCGCGAACTCCGGGAGGTCGCGGTTCAGCACGGCGCTGTCGCCGGGCGCCATGCCTTCGAAGACGCGGCTGTCCAGGCGCGCGGCGGCTTCGGACGGGCCCCGGTGCTTTTGAGAGGCGGCCGAAAGCCCGGTCACCACCACCACCATCGGCCGCGCCAGGTGCGTCGATGACTGGAGCGCCGGCGAGCCCATTTCCAGCACCCAGTAGGCCGCATGCCGGGGCATGCAGGTCAGGTTCCAGGCCAGCCCCGAAGGGAGGCTGACGTTGCCTTCGGGCCGGCCGACTTCGCCCCATACCGACAGCGCTTCGGCCAGCATTGCGGCCACGGTGCTGCTGCCCGCGCCACTGCCCAGCACGCCGCAGACCCGCCCGCCGAACTCCATGCGCGCATGCGCGCCGAGCGCCAGCACCGCCTGCTGCACGTCCGCAACCTGGAGCACGGGCACGCGCTTGTCCAGGTGCGGTGCGGCGTCGGCACACATCACGGCGGCAGCCGGCTGCAACACACCCTTGAGCGCCACGGCCGCCAGCGGGGTCCGCGAGGGCCGCGCCTGGTGCTCGAAGACCACCCTGCCCTTGCGAAGGAAAGAGCGCTGCGCGACGCCGCTGGCACGCCAGCCCTCGTGGGGCCTCACCACCCATTCACCGCCGGTCACGCGCGCCATCACCGCCGCAGTCCATGGCGCGCCATCGTCCCTGCCGCTGCCCGCAACCGGCAGCGCCGGGCGCTCCAGCAGGTAGCGGTGATAGGCCACGAAGCTGGACACATACTGCGCCACGTCGTCGATGCGCACGCGGAAGGCGTGGTGCCGGACGAAGAAGGCGCCCGCAATGGTGGAAGGCCGCCGGAAGTACATCGCCATCTCGGGCCAGAAGAAGCCGTTCTGCAGGTAGTGGGCGCGGTACTCCAGCGCGCGGTAGAACTTCTCGGTGTCGAGCTCGTCGAGCAGGTGCCGCATCGCGGGCATGCCCTCCAGCCGCTGCAGCATCTGCTGCGCGGCCAGCATGAGCGCCAGCAGGGTGGGCAAGGTGGTCTTGCGGTCGAGCACGAAGTCCAGGTAGCCGGCCACGTTCTGCAGGCCGAAGCGAAAGTACTTTTCCTGCGGGCTCCAGCGCGTGAGCTCGTTCACGCAGCAGCTCAGCCAGTGATCGTGCGCCTGCCAGTGCTGGCTTGCAATGAAATGGTCGAACGCCTTCTCGACCACGGCCAGCCATCGCGCATCGCGCGTCAGGTCATACAGGCGCATGAGGCCATAGGCGGCCTGGCCGTCATAGGAGATGACGCGCAAGGCCTGCTTCACCTGCAGGTCCGCGGCATGGAGCACATGGTTGAAGCGGCCGGTGGCGCCGTCCTGGAGCGACGCGATACCGAGCGCCAGCTTCTCGAGCAACGGCAGCCATTCGCGCGCGTCGGTGGCTTCGCAATACTTCGTCAACGCCAGCACGCAAGCGGCATTGCCGCCGAGCTTGATCTCTTCCCCGGTGTCGACGAGAAAGGCGGCCTCGGTGCCGTCGGCGAGCCTGTAGTGGCGAAGGAGCGAACGCGCGAGATGGCCGAGCGCGCGCTCGATGGCCGCACGCAGCGTTTCGTCCCGCGTGAGCTCCCACGCCTCGACCATGGTGTGGAGCGCGCCCGCGTGGCGCATGGCATCGCAGGTGGGAACGCGGCGGTCGAAGCACGGGAAGTAGCCTTGCGCGAACAATCCCTCGCCCTCCACCTGGCGCGCCAGGTAGGCGGAACCGCTGCGCACGAGCTCCAGCGCCGATGGCGGCGTGAGCGCCGGCGCCTGGCGCCGCCCGGCATCGAGCCCTGTGCCCACGAGCTTGTGCACGACGCAGTCGGACTGGCAGAAGACCCCCGCGGTCGCGAGAAGATAGACCGGCTGGTCCGCCGGCAAGTCGAGCGCGGGCGCACGCGCGAAGCGTGCCTGCCCGTAGCTCTCGAAATTGCGTGCATTGACCACCGCATGCGCGATGGACGAGTCGCCGCACAGCATGGCGTTGGCGTTGAGCTCCTGCTCGGTGAATGCCATCTCGAAGTTCTTGTCGAAGGCAAGGCCGAGACGGAAGTAGTTGCGCTTGACCGCGGCGAGCTGGGCCTTGAACTGCACCCAGTCCATCGGGCTCGCGCCCTCGACCCAATCGATCCGCAGCCATGGCGCGGCAATGCCGTAGTCGCGCACCCACTGCTCGGCGGCCTCGGCGCCTTCGCGCCACGCGGTGTCGAACTCGGCTGCGCTCGCATGGACCACGTGCGCCCGCTGCGACCCGTCGCTCAGGGAAAAGAAAAGCGTGAAGGCCGGATAGGGCGCCGGCAGCGCCGCGCACACCGACGCCAGGCGCTCGCGGCAAGCTCGGAGTTGGTCGGAGAAGGACATCATTCGGCCCCGATCGATTGCGGGCACCGGACCGCCGCCGTCATCTGCTCTCGCTTCGGCGTCGCGGACCGGTAACCCCCGTCGATGGCATCGCGTTTCTCCGGATCTCAGCGGTAGCTGAATTCGGCTCTGCGATTGAGCTGATAGCCCTCCTCGGTGGTTTCCGGCGAGGCCGGCTTCTCGATGCCCCAGCTCACGGCCTCGATGCGCTCGCCCGGCACGCCGAGCTGCGTGAGCGCGCGCTGAACGGATTCGGCGCGGCGCTGTCCGAGCGCGAGGTTGTATTCACGGCCGCCGCGCGAGTCGGTATGGCCTTCGATCATCACCTTGCTCGCGGGGCGGTTCCGCAGGAAGTCCGCGTGCGCTTCCACGATCTTGCGGTCCTGCGTCCGGATGTCGTACTTGTCGAAATTGAAGTACACGATCTTCGCGCCCGGGCCGTTCACCACCGGCGCCGCGGGCGGCGGCGGCTGTACCTTCGCGACCGGGGTGGCCTTGTTCGAGTAGTAGTAGGTCGCGTCTTCGCGTCCGCTCGTGGCCGCCGTGCCGCAGGCAGCAAGGCTTGCCGCAAGCGTGACGACCGTCAATATCCGATAGCTGCTGTTCATAACCAGGTCCTTTCGCGGGACAGGCCGAAACCGGCCTGTCCCTGGTTCTGTCGTTCTTCTTCTCCTCTGCTCTACTTGTTCCTCAACCCAGCAGGCCGTGCAGGATGTTCGTCACGGGCGTGAGAACGTTGCCGGTGCCGGCGGCCTGGTCGACCAGGCTCGTGATCGGGGTCACCACGTCGGTCACGACCGGGGCGGCCTCGGCCACGGTGTCCAGCACGCCGTGCACCGTCTCGATGACCGGCGCGACGGTCGGGGTTGCACCGGCCAGGATGTCGGTCACGGGCTCTGCCACTTCGGACACGGCGGAGACCACCGGTTCCAGCACCTCGCCCACACTGCCTGCCGCGTCGAGCACCGGATCCAGGATGTTGGCCACCGGGCTGCTGCCGCCCAGCGCGCCGCCGAGCAAGCCATCGCTGCCGAGCAGGCTGCCGGCCAGGCCGCCATCGCCGCCGAGCAGGTCGCCGCCGAGCAGGCCACCAGCGACGCCGCCTTCACCCACCACGCCACCGAGCAAGTCGCCGCCGAGCAGATCGCCACCCAGGAGGTCGCCACCGAGCACACCGCCAGCGATGCCGCCTTCACCGAGCACGCCACCGAGCAAGTCGCTGCCAAGAAGGTCACCACCCAGCAGGTCACCGCCGAGCAAGTCGCCACCCAGCAGATCGCCGCCGGTCACACCGCCGAGCAGGTCACCGCCCAGCAGGTCGCCGCCGACCAGGCCGCCGACGATGCCGTCTTCACCGAGCACGCCGCCGAGCAAGTCGCCGCCAAGAAGATCGCCACCCAACAGGTCGCCGCCGAGGACGCCGCCCAGCAAGTCGCCACCGACGAGATCGCCACCGATCACACCGCCGAGCAGATCGCCACCCAGGAGATCGCCGCCGGTCACACCGCCGAGCAGGTCACCGCCAAGGAGGTCGCCGCCGAGCACACCGCCCAGCAGGTCACCGCCCAGCGCACCGCCTTCCAGCAGGTTGGCGACGCCATCCGTGACGTAGTCCACCTGGGCGTCGACCGCATTCAGCAGGCCCGAGGTCGTTCCCGCGCCGAGCAGTTGGTCGGCAATCGGGCTGACCAGGTTCGTGGCGGTGTCCGTGACGTTGTCGACCAGGCCATCGGCCGGATCGAGCACGTTCGGGTCGTTCGGCGTGAAGGTGCTGCCCAACACCGGGGCGAGCAGGCCGTCGACCGCATCGGTCAGGCCGTCCGTGACGCCCGCGACCGGCGCCAGCACGTCGCCCAGCCCGAGTCCCGCGAGCAGGCCGCTGTCGAGGCTGCCCGCGATGCCGGCGACGACGCTGTCGGCCGGATCGAGAAGCGCATCGCCCGTGCCGCCACCGCCACCGCCGATGCCGTCGAGCACGCCGCCGAGCAAGCCGCCCACCGGACCGTCGCCACCAAGCAGGCCACCGACCAGGCCGTTGTCGCCCAGCACTCCGCCCAGCAAACCCTCTTGGCCGAGCACGCCACCGAGCAGACCTTCGTCGCCCAGGAGCCCGCCGACCACGCCTTCATTGCCCAAGAGGCCACCCGCCAGGCCGTCGCCGCCGATGACGCCGCCGAGCGCGCCATCGTTGCCAAGCAAGCCGCCTTCGCCGAGGAGGCCGCCCACCACGCCTTCGTCGCCGAGCACGCCACCCAGCGCGCCGTCGCCGCCCAGTGCACCGCCGACCACGCCGCCGAGCAGGCCGTCTTCGCCGCCCAGCACGCCACCCAGCGGTCCATTGGCGAGCAAACCGCTGGCAGCACCGTCGGCGCCCAGGAGGTTGTCGACCAGGCCGTCCTGGCCCAGCACGCCGCCGGAAAGTCCCTCGCTGCC